>Ga0115572_10004609_pt1 | contig 10705 bp, 5 predicted proteins | sample COGITO_mtgs_1206_FD_88681 | JGI IMG/M metagenome (GOLD analysis project Ga0115572, IMG submission 88681) | Pelagic marine microbial communities from North Sea - COGITO_mtgs_120607 | ecosystem: Environmental > Aquatic > Marine > Epipelagic | place: Germany:Helgoland, sampling site Kabeltonne... | reverse complement strand
GCCCAGCCGTCGCCGCGCCTGAGAACATAAACGCACGACCACGCCCTTGCTGCAGGTGGAGGCACATCCTGCGCATGTACGATACCAGCCTCTGGGACGGTACCGAGTTCGAGAGAGCCGACAGAGACAAGGAGCTCACGAAGCGACTCGAGCGGGGGCGCAGCCGCGAGGGCAGCCGCGGTGGGCGATGCCTCCTCCTCAGCCGCCGGCGCTGTCTTGCCGACAACGACGGTTTCAGGGATCTGCGCGAGCAGCTCCTGGCTCCGATGCACCACCTCATCGGACACTCCCATGTCCGTTGCAGTCTGCAGAGCAAGGCTCTCCCTGCATTCGCCGGGAATCATCCTGAGCGTTGGCCTGAGCCTTCCGTCGTTGTCCTCCCGCGTTTCCATCATCATTCTCTTGGCGAATGGTGAGAGGTTCAGGCCGAGATCGAGCACGCCGTGCAAGTGCGTGGCGAAAATCCCCCGCGCGCCGGACCGGTCGAGCTCTTCCACCACGGCACCGCCCATAGCTGTTCCGTGCCTCGCTTCTGTGCCGCGGCCGAGTTCGTCGATGAAAACGGCGGATTTAGCGGTGACCACGTCCAACATCTGTCCAACTTCTGCCATCTCAACCGCGTAGGAGCTGAGACCCTCCGCGGGAGAATCTGTGGAAGACATCCTGACGATGAGGGAGTCGAAGAAGGGTACACTCGCGCTCGTCACCGGACAGTGTAACCCGCATGATGCGAGAAGCGCCGCCGCCGCGGTGGCTCGGAGAATCGTGCTCTTCCCCGCCATGTTTGGCCCGGTCAAGAGGCTGACACCGTCCAGCGACACGTCGTTCACCACCGCGTCATCTCGATCCATCCAGAAGGGAACAAGGCCCTCCAAGAGCCATGGAGTTGACGCATCGTTCGCAGGAAGGAGCTCAGCGGGTCGCCACCCGCGGCTCACCGCGTGCCTAGCGTGCAGAGAGGCCGCGGTGGCCACAGCGGAGAACGTCGCGGCAGAAACCAAATCGGCGACGGACGTCTCGAGGTCAGCCGCGAGAGTGCGCAACGCCCCAGCAACCTCCTTGCCAGCCTCGAAGGATGCCACGCGATACCTATTGAGAGCATCCTCCACTGCAGGGGTGGTCCACCGATCGCCAATCTGTTTGCCGTACCGATCCACCGGGTGTTTCAGGTCAGTGGATCCCTCGGCTTGAACCCGCTTGGCGACGGCGGCGGGGAGATGTCGAAGCCAGAGCGCGTTGTTTCTTTGGTCGTGCTCCAGGTGGCAACGGTTCACCTTTCGTGTCTGTTGCTCCGCATTGGCAGTCTCGATCAGTGGCATGAGGTCGCGACCGATAGCATCGGCGAGTTCACGCGCCGCAGCTTCGCAGGCGTCCAACGCGGACTCCACCCTGTCTCGACGCACGCGGCCACGCCACGGTTCGTTGACTCGGAGAAACTGTCGGGGCACGTGGTCCACCCGCGGCGGCGCGTCAAGGCCGAGCGCGAGTGCCTCCAGGTCAGCCGCAGTTTCACCATCCACCTCGTCGTACTCATCGTCGTCCACGTCGGCGTCAGCGTCGATCGAGGTCGCCACCTGCGCGCGAGGCTTCCAGTCTCCCTTGTCGAGAACCTCCTCGGCGACAACCGCTCCAATGATCTCCTCGGCTTCCCGGCACGCCTTCACCAGACCTTCCTTCGTCACGTTCCTGCCAGCCTTCAGAGCTGTCGGATTCAACAGGAGCTCGCCCGCACGTCGCACGGCATGTGCGTCGTGTTCCAGCGTCCTTCGAACCGCGCTCGCCATCGCGGAGATTTCGGAGAAGAACACGTGCGTCGCCTCCTTCTTCCACAGAAGCTTTGCAATTTTCTGCGGCGGGACAACCTCCAGCCTCGGCACGCCCCCGTCCGACGGAGACAGCCCCGTGGACATGAGCACACACGCCTCCGAGATTGCCGCGGCGGTATCCCGCGGCGGAGGGTGCAGCAGGAGCTCCTGAAGGTACGCACGGCACGCGGCGGGTGCGCCCGAGCTGGCGGGAAGCGCATGCGACAGAAGTGGAGGCACGGACCTTGTCGGCAGCACACCGAGTTGCTGCGCGGTGGCGAGCGTGAGGGGGAACGGCCTCGGCCTTTTCGACGTCGCCGCTTCCTTTCCACCGTTAATGCCGACGAATTCGAACGATTGGTCCACGTTCATGCCGTACTCTCGCCTGACTAGGTCCAACAGACCACGAACCGGATCCATGCCTTCATACCTCTGCTTGCCGTAGTCTCCGTCGTTGGTTCCAGCCGCGAGGATGTTTCCAACTTCGAGCCTGAGCCTGCGCGTCTGACCAGCCACGCCCGTACTCCTTCCAGCATGACCCGCGTCCATCGAGGTGTGCACGTAGAGCGGGGGCGCGAGTCCACCGGCTGCAAGTTTCGCCGCCGCGCTCTCAGATGTGAGCCCCTCCGTCACCGTGACCCGCCTCAGGTCGGGCTCAACGGCGATGAGTGTGTATCCAACCGCCGTGGATGCGACGCCGACGACGGGCGGAGGAGCGGCACCGTCGAATTCGATGTCGTCGCCGTTATCCGCCGCTCCTACCACGTACTGCGGCGAGGCGGGCGTGACAATCGCGGCCACGTATCGCTCCTTCGGCGGCGCCCTCGAGCCGTATCTGTGCATGACAGGAACCTCCTCGCACACCACCGCGCTGAAACCCCTGGATGTGAGCCTGTCGAGGGTTTCCTGTACCTTGACCAGTGGACACCCAGCCCTGGGCACACCGGTCAGGCCCATGGGGTTAAGTCCCGCGTGCATGACGAGCATCACCGCGTCGTACCCGAGCGCCTCGTAAAACTCACCGACTCGAATCAGGAGAACCTTCCGAGGATGCTGCGCCTTGACCTCGAGCGCGTAGTCGTACAGGGTCTTCCTCCCGCCGGCCTTGCCGGTACCCTTGGACGCCCCCCGAAGGGACGTGTCGACGCCGAGCGGGTCGGAGAAGTTCACGCGCTGGACCATGAGCCTGGCGGACTGCTTCACCGACGGCCCCGTGACCTGCGAGATCCAAAACTCCCGATCGAAGACTGCGTCGTCGAAGGCTTCGGTCTCCTCCACCGCGGGCACGGCGCGCTGTCGACGCGCGGACGAGGATGAAGCGCGTGGCTTTCGAGCGGCATCAACACGGATCAAGTCGCCGCGGGCACCTCGGAGGGAACCCGCGAGGTACCCGCTCGCGGCGAACGAGCGCCCGCTCGGGACACCAACAGTGGGCACTCCCGCCCAAGGCAGTTGAGCGAAGACGTGCTCCGCCGCGGCGGGTCGGAGCACACCCACGCGTCTCCAGGCGGCGAGGCCGCGTCTGAACGCGATACCAGCACCGCCCGTCATGATTGGCGACGGCGCCGTTTGCATCCGCCGTGGCGGACAGCAGGCAGCCGCGAGGGGAAGTGCCCGATCTCGGGGCGTTCACTTTCAAAAATGCGCAAACAGCTGAGATTGTTACGAGTAACCCGCCCCTGCGCTCGCCACTCTTGCGCGCACCCGCACACTTCATCGGCGAGTATAATTATCGGATGGCATGGCGGTGACAACTCGCGCGCGTTCGGGATCTCAACGCGGAGTGATATCATCGTTCAGCACTGGGCGCCAGTCATCGGAGATCGCGTCCAACGTCGATTTTCGCATCTGCGTCGCGGTGCTGATCCTGGTGAATGTCGCGAGCAAGTTTGGCGATGCTCTCGCACCGACCCTGGCGGATCTCCAGCCTTTGTTACTGCTCGCGCTTAATGCGAACGATCTGCACCTCACCCTCACAGCTGGCCGCACCCAGGTCAGTACTTGAACCCGACTGCGCCGAACCCATCGAGCTCACCATTTCCAAATCCTTTTTCTTCAGGTGCTCCAATACTTTATCGTGGGCGTGGCGCGGAGGCTATTGGAAGATCCCGCGTATTACCTCTTAGGGTGGAGGTACGGAGAGCACGGGGTGAGGTGGTTGGACAGCCTGATACCGGGCACGGAGGCGGGTTTCAAAAGGTCTGAGCGTTGGTTCAGACGATTCGCTACTCTCGCAGTAGCGGTTGAACCGGGAGCCGCTGTCTGCCTACTCGCTGGTACGTCAAGGATGTCGCCGGGATGGTTCGCGTCGGTCAATGTGGTCGGTACGGTGATACGTGTGGCGGTGATACGGGTCGTCGGTCGAGTTGCGGCGGGGAAGGTGGACGCGGCGCTCGACATCCTCGCTGAGTATCGAACCGTGGCGACAGGGGCGACTGCTCTCGTCGCAACCGCCACGGCAGCGCCGCTGGTGCTCGGGCTGGTTCGTTGGATGCGAGGGACATCGATCAAAGTAGTGTAGGTGGATATACAATATGATACTCGGCCGTGGCTACCAAAAGAACGAGTCGTCATCAGACGAGAATCCGGCATCGTGCGTACGCCGTGGTCGACCTGCCGACGCTGAAGTGTCGCTGTCTGAGGCCTCGCGCATCAAGGCGCCGGTCGTCGTCGCCAAACGCGAACTCTTCTCAGCCTCGAACACGCACCACTCTCTCCACCGCACGAACGGCCATGCCACGAATCTCCATCTTCTGAATGCGTCCGCCACACCCGCCACACCGTCCGTCTCGTACGCCTCCCAAGCTCTGCAGTCACCGTCATAGTCCACAAACTGGTCGCCCACGTAATAATGCGCCCGGTCCCCGTACCTGAGCCGAAGCTTTCTCGCCGCAAGCCTGAGTTTCCTCCTCGTAGCTGCCAAGTTACACCATCGTGTGAGGGCGCCCTGCAGTTTCTCCCATACAACATCGTCCCGGTGTGCTACCGCAATACGCCAAGCTGGCATGCCGACACGCACCTCTCTCGCGCGCCAGTGCGCGGCTATGATTGTTACAGCCGCCTCCTCCACGTCTTTCAACAACGCGGTGGTCATGGACTTCCGGCCCATCCGGCGCTGGAAGGCGAACTTGACGTTCTCCGGATCCCTTCTAAGCCTCGCACGAAGTCGTCGCAGCTCAGTGATGAGCTCGTCATCGGAGAACGTGAGCGGATTTCGCGGTCGACGCTCGGGACGAGTCGGCGACTCCACGGGTGCCGTTCGCGTCCATTCCTCGGGTATCGACGCCTTTGAAGGTATGGACATACCCGCTGCTCTGACACGAAGCTTGGCCATCTCAGCCATGGCCGTCATTGTAGCGGCGTTCTCTTTGAGGCTCCGCACGGATTCTTTCGTCGGCACAGCGACATGAGTGTCAAGCTCGTCATCTGAAGAGGAGGAGGAGGACGAGGACGACGAAAGCCGGGGTGCCTTCTCGGGTGTCGGCTGGGAAGCCCGCTGCTGCCTATTCTGCAACGCCTCCAGCACCCTGTCTATTCGTGAGAACCTCTGTTCTGGTTCTCTCTCCATGACGGCGCTCCCCTCGGGATCAACCCGACCTCCGCGCGGCCGACTCTGGCGTACCTGTCGAACGGCCTTTTGGATTTTGTCCCCTCCGAGAAGATCTGGGAGTTTCATTCATTTTAGGGCACGCCATCGCCTTAGTCCGCGGGCGGAAAGATGCAGCCCCCAGACGTGAAGATGCAGACGATCGAGAGGGACCATCGCGGCGATATCGTCGGACGCTGGCAGGACCTCGACTACCTGCTCCTTCGTGGAGGCCCGTTGGCAGGCCCGGGTTTCGAACCCGGCGAGGACACCAAGAGCCTCCTCATGGATGTTATGCACGTCCTGGTCATAGGGGCGGGTGGGCTTGGATGTGAGCTGCTCAAGGACCTGTCGATGAGCGGGTTCAAGAAGATCGACGTCATCGACATGGACACCATCGACCTCAGCAACCTGAACCGCCAGTTCCTCTTCCGAACGCACGACATCGGGAAACCAAAGGCCATCATAGCGGCGGAGCGGGTGATGGAGCGCGTGGAGGGCGTGGTAGTGACGCCGCACTACTGCCGCATCGAGGACAAGCCTGACGACTGGTACGAGCAATTCCACATCATCATCATGGGTTTGGATTCCCTGGAGGCGCGCAGCTACATTAACGCGGTCGCCTGCTCGTTCCTCCGCTTCGAAGCCGATGGAACCCCGGACCAGAGTACTATCAAGCCCATGATTGACGGCGGCACGGAGGGTTGGAAGGGACACGCGAGGGTCATCTTGCCAGGTGTCACGCCTTGCTTCCAGTGCACCATGTGGCTCTTTCCTCCGCAGACGACGTTCCCGCTGTGCACGCTGGCGGAGACACCTCGCAACGCGGCGCACTGCATAGAGTACGCGCACCTCATCCAGTGGGGTAACGAGAGAGGTGACGAAGAATTCGACGCCGACGAACCGGATCACCTGAAGTGGGTCTACGAAAATGCGCTGCGAAGGGCAGAGGCGTTTGGGATCGAGGGCGTGACCTACAGTCACACTATGGGGGTCGTGAAGAACATTATCCCGGCCATACCGAGCACCAACGCAATCATCGCGGGGCAGTGCGCGATTGAGGCGTTCAAGATGGCTACCATGTGCGCGAAGGGGATGGACAATTTCATGATGTACAACGGCGCCGACGGGGTGTACACACACACGGTTGCGTACGAGATGGATCCGGACTGCCCGATTTGCTCGCCCGGGGTTGCGATGGAGGTGCCGAAGGAGTCGACGCTCTCGGATTTCATCGACGCCGTCGTGGACAAGTTCAAAGACAGGGTTGCGTTGCCGTCTATCAGCACATCCAACGGGACTAACCTGTACATGAGAGGGGTTCTGGAGGAGGCGACGCGGGATAACCTCACCAGGAAGATGTCTGTACTGATCGGGGAGGACCAGGGCGGCGGGGAGAAACTTGAGGGGCTGATTATCGTGAACGACAAGAAGCTCAAGGGGCCGCTTCGAGTTCGACTTACGCTCACGTGAGACAACCTTTTGCAAGCGACGTGTGACGTACCTAGCTAGATTTCTGATGTACATCGACGTACTGATACAACCGACGTTTTGCGCCGATGACTAGAAAGAATGGTTTGCCACGTTCCGTTCATGGAAGCTTCAGGCCTCTCGTGACGATCACCTTCCCGACAGCCTTGTAAAGCCTCAGCAAGTTTTCGTTCGTCAGGAACTCAATCTTCAAGAGGAGCTGTCCCACGGTCATCAAACCTGGCTGCCGGATGAAGTTCGTGATGTACAGGTGCGAGAAAAGAGCCATGACCATCTGACAATCCATCCGGTCGGTGATCCCACCGTGTCCAGGAATGGTGTCGCTGAAGTCCTTGATCTTGAACGCCCTCTTGAATCCCGACGCGAAGAAGCCTCCGAACGGCGCGATGATGCCCGCAAACGAGGCAAACACGAGGGCGTGTACCTGGAACCACGACGCCCTGACAGTCTCCAGGCCGAACAAGGCCCTCGCCACCGTCGCAATCCACCCGTGGGGCACCATCCAGCCGAGCGTGGATTCAAAGCCACCGACGATTGACGCAACTGGAACCTCCTTCGGGATGAACAAGGGATCTACGTCGCATCCGCTCGCGCCCCCAAACAGCCGCAGCGGGGACTTGTCGTCAACCGGGCAAATCAGCCACTCGTACTGCTGCATCCACGCCGCCGCGAAGGGTGTGACTATCAGGGTCACGATGAGTCCCCCGATGAACCCCTCCCACGTCTTTTTCGGGGATATCTTGATGAGGGGGGTTCGGCCGAAGAAAAAGCCGCACATGTACGCCGCGGCGTCGTTGAAAAAGACAATCGACACCGGGAACACGAACCAAATCATGCCCTCGAGGACGTTCGCCACGAAGCACGAGCTCTGCATGAGTACGGTCACGATGATCATGTGCGTCCACGCGAATTGTCCAAACTGGTAGAGGTACAGACCCCTGGATCTCAGCGACAGGACGAAGAGCACCAACCCGACCATCCACCCGATGTAGGAGATGAACGAGTGGTGCGCAAACATGAACAGGCCGAACGCACCCAGGCGTTCCGGATCTTTCGCTATGGACGATTCAAGCCATTTGTGCTTTAGGAACCGTCCGTAGGTGAAGAATACCGCGGTTCCGTAGAAGTACCACTGCTGCAGCCGGAACCAAGGCACGTCCTTCTCCTTTCGCACCTCGACGGCCAGCGCGAACAACTCTCGAACCATCAGGCCTTGGATGATGAAGATGAGCAGGATCGTCGGGACATGGCCGGCCGAGAGCATCGTGACGAACCCTGCGATCATAGCAAACGCCGAAGATGCCCTCGTGACGAGCGATTTCCACTTTGACGGCTATTCAAGGAGCGGGTGGGTGGGGAGATGGTTTAGGACGCGTTGTTGACATTCGGCAGATTGTTGCACATTGGTAACTCGTGAGGCGGGTGCGCCATGGGACATGAGGCGAAACGTCACTCACCGCATCCACGAGTAATTTGCCCGAGCCTCCGCTTCCGCCTATGCGCGTTCTTGGGCTGCCCCCATTCGCCCTCGGGGAGGAGTTTCCGCCGTTGGTGTTGCGCGTCTCGACAGAGGAGACATTTCCACGGCTCGCCCTCAGCCTCAGCGCGGGAGGCATCTCGGCGCCTCTACTGACGACCCGGGTTCAATACGAACGCCGAGCTCGCCTTGTTTCCCCCCTGAGCAATGCTACCGCGATACTCGCGCGACGACAGCGACTCGTCGCGCGAGGCAATGGGCGGCACGTACGCAAAACCTAGGAGGACGAGAATCTCGGGTGGTCCGTGCACTGATCGAGAGCGAGCTCTGCCTGTCTGCTCTGAACGGACATCACTTTTCAGGGCGCAGTGTCGCACCGTCTCCGGGTCTGGAGGAGCCGCTATCCAAGTAGGGAGCTCGCGGTCCGTCTCTGGGGTGGAGAATCGAACCATGGCGGGCGCCGCGGCTCCGGCGCCTCCATGGAGTGCCTCAGTCGGCAACAAGAGGTCGGCGTCGGACGACGAGACGATGTACGTTTTTAAACCCGCCCGTCCACCTCCCCATTAGCTAGCTAGATCCCTCCTTGTTCACCACGACCTCAATGATCATCTACCCTACAACACGCAGGTCCGTCGACACACTCGAACTCTCGGATGCTCTTGGGCTGGCGTGCCTTCAAAGCGGCGCTTCGAAGCGCACCAGGATGGAGGAGCAGGTGTTTGGCAAGATGGGCGCGCTGAGTCTCTCGCTCGACATCTCGAACGACGGGGCGAGGAAGGGCAGACTACGCGGCTCAGGCCCGGCGTCCGGGACGCGAGGGAACAAGAAGCACGGCGACGGGACCGTCCACGTGAAGCTCGACCTCGGAGCTATGACCCTGGGAGGAGGCGTTGGAGATCACGTGCCGGGCAGAGGTCGGGTCAACACTCAGGTGCCAAGAGAACATCTCGCGAGGGGCATCTGGAACACGATACACGGCAGCGTCGACTCTGTGGAGCCTTGGTCGCTGGAGATTCGCAGGGCAACTCCAGAGACGGTGCACGGACTCGAGTCCGCGGTTGGTCCCTCGATCTCCGGCGGTCCGAGCCTGGGCTTCACAGACTTCCAGGCGCTGGCGGGCAGGATGAAACACCTCGTGTCTCTGAGCCTTCGATCGGGCAGGGGCGTCGGGGACGAGGGTGCCGGCGCACTGGCGAGGGCGCTTCGTGACGCGGTTCCTTGTCTGAAAACTCTGAATCTCAGTGGTAATAACCTAGGCCCGAAGGCTGCAGCGGCGATCGCGGGGGCGCTGATGCAGGTTCCGGACGAGTCGCTCTCGATACCCCAGTTGGCGAGCGGTTGCGCGTTGGAGGAACTTGACCTCTCTGGAAATCACATCGGGAGCGACGGCGCGTGCTCCCTCGCGGGTGCGCTCGTTGAGGTTGGGTGTCCGAGGCTGAGAAAATTGGATCTCACTCACAACGTCATCGGTCCAGTGGGAGCCGCGGCTGTCGCTGAGATCTTCCTCGGGCAAGCGCTGAGGGGCGAGGGCGACGGGAACCACTCGGCGCACCGGCGCACTTCGCATCAGCGCGGGTACGCACTCGAAGAGTTGAATTTGAGGCACAACGGAATAGGCGACTCTGGCGTGAAGGCGATAGCGGGAGCAATCATTGAGGCTGCCAGACTCAGGGCGAACGCTAATAGCCCGTTGATGAGCGGCCAACGGAGTTTCGTTTCGCCGGGCTTGTTAGATGATGCGAGGTACGAGCCGCACTGCCTGAGGGCGCTTCTACTGGGTTTCAACGGTATATCAGCCGTCGGCGCTCAGAGTCTCAGTGAGGCACTCAGCGCGGCCGTGCGTGCTGCGAGGGTATCACTCGGAGACGAGGCTGCGAAGGATGCTCCGTGTGTTCGCGAGCTCGACCTGGCGTGCAACTCGATCGGGTCCGACGGTGCCAAAGCCTTGGCCACGGCACTGGACGGCGTCGAAGAACTTGACCTTGGAAATAACGGCATCGGCGATGGCGGCATCAAGTGGCTCGCCAAGGCTTTGAAGGAGAACACGATTCTACGAAGGCTAATCGTGTCGGGGAATAACGTGACCGCCGAGGGTTCGTACTGGGTCGCTGAGTCTTTATCGACGAACCAGGACCTCAGGCATTTGGACTTGGGATCAAACGGAATAGGGGACGCCGGCGCGAAGGACATCGCGGAGGATCTTCGAGACAATACCGGGCTGCACTCCTTGATTCTGAGGAGAAACGGGATTGGTGATGAGGGCGCTCTGGAACTCTGCAGCGCGTTGGATCCGAGGGGTGGCGACATGCAGCGGCAGAAGACGAACGCGTACCTAACCGAGCTGAG
>Ga0115572_10004604_pt1 | contig 10711 bp, 10 predicted proteins | sample COGITO_mtgs_1206_FD_88681 | JGI IMG/M metagenome (GOLD analysis project Ga0115572, IMG submission 88681) | Pelagic marine microbial communities from North Sea - COGITO_mtgs_120607 | ecosystem: Environmental > Aquatic > Marine > Epipelagic | place: Germany:Helgoland, sampling site Kabeltonne... | reverse complement strand
TTGCAGGTCATAGACTGTCAACAGGTGCAATTGAAGAGGTATTATCTGAACACCAATCAGTTGCAGAATGTGCGGTCCTTGGTATTGCTGATAAATTAAAAGGACAGCTTCCAATTGGGCTTGTAGTTTTAAAATCTGGAGTAGACAAAGATGATGAAACAATTTCAAAAGAATGCATTAAAATGGTTAGAGATAAAATCGGGCCTGTTGCTGCATTTAAAGTAGTAATTGTTATAAAAAGATTACCAAAAACAAGATCTGGTAAAATTTTAAGAGGAACGATTAGAAAAATTGCTGACAATGTTGAATATAAAATACCACCAACAATTGATGATCCATCAATCCTTGATGAGATAAAACAAGACTTAATTAATAACAAAATTCTGAGTAATGGTTAAAACATATTTTTTTTTAACCATCGCTATTTTTTGTGAGGTAGCTGGGACAATGTTATTACCAGTATCACAAAATTTTACAAAAATTATACCGACTATTTGTCTTGCAATATTTTATCTCACTTCATTCTATTTGATGACTTTTGTAATGGATAAACTTCCGATTGCAATTGTATATGCAACATGGAGTGGACTGGGTGTTTTTACAATAGCAATACTTGGGTATTTCTTTTTTAAACAAACCTTGGCTTGGCAAGCAATTGCTGGTTTGTTCCTTATTGTTGTTGGAGTTGTTCTTGTAAATAGTTTTACAATAAAGCTTAACTAAATTTTAAAGGTGTTCCATCTGGATCACCTAAAATTTTACTATCTTGCATTTTAATATTTCCGGCGATTATTGTATGCGTTGGTGTCCCCTTAAATTTATATCCGTTAAAAGGAGTCCATCCACATTTACTTTCAATATTTTCATTTTTAATTTCAATTGTCTTATTCATATTAACAATTGTAAAATCTGCATCAAAACCTTCTTTAATAAATCCTTTATTTTGGATTCCAAAAATCTTAACTGGGTTTTCACACACAAGATTCATTAATTGGTTAAGTGTAAGTTTTCCATCATTAACGTGATTAAGCATAACTGGCATCAAAGTTTGAACACCAGGCATACCTGAGGGTGAATTAGGATAACTTTTTTCTTTATTTTCTTTTAAATGTGGAGCGTGATCTGAACCTATTGTGTCATTCAAATTATTTCTTACCCCATACCACAATCTATCATAATGAGATTTATCTCTTAAAGGAGGGTTCATCTGAGCATAAGTTCCAAGTTTTTCATAACAATCTGGTGCATATATTGTTAAATGCTGAGGAGTTATCTCAAAAGTAATGTTGCCTTTATGTTGAGATAAAAAATCAATTTCTTCTTTTGTTGTTATATGAAGAACATGAGCTTTTTTCTTATGTCTATTCGCTATTCGAACAATTCTTCTGGTAGATGATATTGCGCACTCTGCACTTCTCCAAACTGGGTGAGAATGAACATCGTCATCTTTAATCAACTTTTTATTAACATTTAAAATTGCCTCATCTTCAGAGTGAACAGCAACGACTTTTGATGCATTTTGAAAAACTTTATCTATATCATCTTCTTCAGCAACTAATAAATTTCCAGTCGATGATCCAGCAAAAAGTTTTATGCCACAACACCCTTCAAGCCCTTTTAGACTTGCAAGGTCACTTGAGTTGTCAGCTGTTGCTCCAAAATAAAAAGCATAATTGCAATACATTCTGTTTTTAGCGAGATCTAATTTTCTTTGAAACTCCTTCATATTAGAAGTTGGTGGATTAGTGTTGGGCATTTCAAATACACTTGTAATTCCTCCAGCAATTGCAGCTCTACTTCCTGAGTGTAAATCTTCTGTATCTGTTGATCCTGGTTCTCTAAAATGAGTTTGTGTATCTATGCATCCAGGTAAAACAGTTTGGCCTTCGGCGTTTATAACCTCCTTAGCATCCTCAGATATCTCACCAATTTTATGAATTTTGCCATCTTTAACAGCAACATCAGCATCTTTTAATTCACTATCGATGTAGCATTGTCCATTTTTAATTATAAGATCTAACATTTTAAGAAAATGTTATTATATTACATTCTATAATTAATCAATTATGAATATTAAAAATGTTTACATTTTAGATGATAGATCAACTCTTTATATTAATGGAGAAGACGCAAAAGAATTTCTTCAAAATCTTATCAGTAACGACATAAATAAAGTAAGTGATATAAATAGTTGTTTCACGTCATTGCTAACTCCTCAAGGTAAATTTTTATATGAGTTTATTATAATTAAACATAAATCTGGTTATTTGATTGATTGTGAAAAGTCTCAAGCTGACGGGTTATATAAACAATTAAGTATTTATAAATTAAGATCCAAAGTAGAAATTCTTAACCTTACCAATGAATTTGTTGTTGCTACATTTAGCCAAGAAAAATTTCTTACTTTTGAAGAAGCTCAAGATGTTTCTGGATTTACTCTAAAGTATAGAGAAGATCCTATTTTTCTAGATCCAAGAAAAAAACAATTAGGAGCAAGATTAATCATTAATTTAGAAAAACTTTATTTATCACTTAAAAAACTAGACTTACATGATTCAAAACTGAGTGAATATTATTCTCATAGCCACAAACTTGGGATAGTTCCAAAAAATCTAAATAAATTACAAAATAAATTATTTGGTATTGAGTGTAATTATGAAGAATTAAATGGAATAGATTTTAAAAAGGGTTGTTATGTTGGGCAAGAAAATACAGCTAGAATTAAACTTAAAAATAAACTTTCAAAAAGATTACTACCAATAAGTATGATTGATGGAAAATTAACTGAAGGTGAAAGTATTTATTATAATGATAATGAAATAGGAAAAGTATTAATAGATAAAGAATATCCGTTTGCTTTAATTAAATATCTAGATGAAAATTTTAATGGAAAATCTGGCTTCAATACAAAAGAAGCATCAATAAAAATTGAAATGCCTGATTGGATTAAAAACTAATTTATTATTTAAAAAAATAAACAATTACTAGAATTATAAGGATTATAATAACCCAAATAGTTAAATTTTTTAGAAATTGCTTTAGTTTAGAATTTGATTGTAAAAAACCTGGAAAAACTAAAAGTAAAATTCCAACCATAAATATGACTGAAAGTAATTTATCCATTAAAAACTCCTATAAAATTTTTGCATTGGTGCGGTCGGAGAGAATCGAACTCTCATGGACTAGGTCCACACGGCCCTCAACCGTGCCTGTCTACCAATTTCAGCACGACCGCAACATGTGTCATAATAAATGAATGACAACTATCTTTCAAATTGGTAAATAATATTATGGAATTTACACAAGAAGTGCAAAAAGCTACAGATCCTATTTATCAAAAAATTTCTAAAGTAATGCCAGACATTGAATGGTCTGTTCATGCCCCATACATTTACAAAATTAATAAACTTAAAAAGAAAAAGAATGCAGTAATACTTGCTCATAACTACCAAACTCCAGAAATTTATCATGGTGTTGCAGACTTTGCTGCTGACTCTTTAGCATTAGCTATTGAGGCTTCTAAAACATCTGCAGATATTATTTTAATGGCTGGAGTTCATTTTATGGCAGAAACAGCAAAACTAATGAGCCCAGACAAAAAAGTTATTTTACCAGATATGGATGCAGGTTGTTCATTATCATCTTCAATTACAGGAAAAGACGTTCGGCTATTAAAAGAAAAATACCCAGGGGTTCCTGTTGTATCTTATGTCAATACATCAGCAGAGGTAAAAGCCGAAACAGATGTGTGTTGTACATCTGCTAATGCTGTTAAAATTGTAAAATCATTAGGTACTAAAAAAGTGATTTTTTTACCAGATGATTATCTTGCAAAATACGTTGCTTCTCAAACAGATGTAGAAATCATATCCTGGAAAGGCATCTGTATTGTGCATGACCAATTCAATGAAAAAGAAATTCACGATATAAGAAAAAATAATCCAGGTATTAAAATAATAGCACATCCCGAATGTCCTCCAGATGTAATCAAAGCAAGTGACTTTGCTGGATCCACTTCTGGAATGATTAAATATGTAGAAGATAACCAACCTAAAAAGGTCATGATGGTTACAGAGTGCTCTATGAGTGATAACATACAAATTGAAAATCCAAACGTAGAATTTGTAAAACCATGTAACATGTGTCCTCACATGAAAAAAATTACACTTCCCAAAATATTAGATTGCCTTGAAAACGAAACTGGTGAAATAATTATGGATAAAAATACAATTGAAAAAGCCAGAGTCTCAGTTGAAAAAATGGCAGCTATTGGCAGATAACTAAGTGTCAAAAATAAAACTCAGCAAAGATTTTATTCGTAACACAGTTAAGAGGGCACTGAATGAAGATCTCTATCCCTCTGGAGACATCACATCAAGTTTAGTAAAAAATAATAAAATTATTAAAGTAAAAATTATTTCAAATGAAAATGCAATTGTTGGTGGTTTGTTGTTTGCAAAACAAGCTTTCAATTTAGTTGATAATAAAATTAAATTTCAAATTAAAAAACAAGATGGATCTAATGTAAAAAAAGGTTCTTTAATTGCTACTATTGAAGGAAATGCCAGAAATATTTTAATTGCTGAAAGAATTGCTCTAAATTTTTTATCTCATATTTCAGGTATTGCTACAAAAACAAATAAATTTGTCAAACTTGCTGGAAAGAAATGTAAAATTTGTTGTACTCGTAAAACTATTCCAAATACGAGGGTTATTCAAAAGTATGCTGTCAAGTTAGGTGGAGGCACTAATCATCGTTTTAATCTAAGTGATGAATTTTTAATTAAAGATAATCATATTGCTTCATCAAATGTTAAAAACTTAGTTTTATTGGCTATTAAAAATAAAAAAGGACGAAAAATAACAGTTGAAGTTGATAATTTAAAACAACTCAATGAAATAATGGGTCTAAAATTTAATACTGTTTTGTTTGATAATATGTCAGTTAAAAATCTAAAAGCAGGTATTAAAATTGTAAAAAAATATTATGAAACTGAAGCTTCAGGAAACATCAATTTAAAAACAGTTAAAAGAGTTGCTAAAACAGGTGTAAATAGAATTTCTATTGGAAGTATAACTCATAGTGCTGCAGCTATTGATTTTAAATTAGAAATCTAAGATACAAATTTTGATAAATTAGGTTTAAAATAATTTGGGCCTTTCATTACTTTTCCTGACTCATTATAAATTGGCTCACCATTTTCGCCCAGTTTGCTCATGTTAGAATTTTGAACCTCATCAAAACATTTATCTAAATCAATTCCAAAGGCATGACCTGCCCCATAGGTTACATACAAAATATCTGTAAGTGCATCAGCAACTTCTAATAAATCACTGTTTTTCATTGCTTCTTGAAGTTCATCTAATTCCTCTTTTATAAGATCTATTCTTAATTTATTAATTTTTTCACTACTAAATGAAGGTTTCATTTTGACCTCTTGACCAAAAGTTTTCATAAAAGTTCCAACTTTATTAAAATTTGACATTTTGCTCCTGTAAGTTTTTTTAAAATTATTGTATGTTATAATTATTTATTACTTATAAATTAATCAATGAAATTAAGAAAAGAATTCGATAGTATTGGAAGTGTAAATGTTCCTAATAATAAATATTGGGGAGCATCAACACAACGATCTAACAAATTTTTCAATATTGGCAAAATACTAGTAAATATTTCAATAATTAAATCTATAGCTATAATTAAAAGGTCGGCTGCAATCGTTCATTCTAAAGATAAGTTAATTTCAAATAAAATTTCTAAAGTAATTATTAAAGCCTCTGATGAAGTGATAAAAGGAAAATTAGATGAAAATTTTCCTCTTAAAGTATGGCAAACAGGCTCAGGAACTCAAACAAACATGAATGTTAATGAGGTAATAGCTAACAGGGCAATAGAAATTCTAGGTGGTAAAAAAGGAACTAAAAAACCAGTTCACCCTAACGATCATGTAAATAAATCTCAATCAACAAATGATGTTTTCCCAACTGCAATGCATATTTCTGTAGCAGAAGAAACTTTAAAAAAATTATTACCAAATTTAAAAATTTTAGAAAAAGAACTAAAGAAAAAAATAAGCGAGTTTAAAAATATAGTGAAAATTGGAAGAACTCATTTACAAGATGCTACACCCTTGTCACTTGGACAAGAATTTTCTGGCTATCATACACAAGTTAAAAAAAGTATTGAAAGAATAGAGCATGCATTAAAAGAAATTTTATATCTTGCACAAGGTGGTACAGCTGTTGGTACCGGCATAAATTCAAGAAAAAATTTTGATAAGAAGATAGTTAAAGAAATTGCTAAATTTACAAAAATTCCCTTTAAACCTAGTGCAAATAAATTTGCTGAACTTGCAGCTCATGATTCAATTGTTAATTTTTCAGGAACGCTAAATACATGTGCTGTAGCTTTAATGAAAATTTCCAATGATATTAGATTTTTAGGATCTGGTCCTAGAGCTGGATATGGTGAACTTATATTGCCTGAAAATGAACCAGGTTCTTCAATTATGCCAGGAAAAGTTAATCCTACTCAGTGTGAAGCAGTCACTATGGTTTGTGTCAAAGTAATTGGTAATCATAATGGTATCACTATTGCAGGATCACATGGGCATTTTGAACTAAATGTTTTTAAGCCTTTGATCGCACATAACATTTTACAATCTATTGACTTAATAGCTGACAGTACTAAAAATTTTGCCCTATATTGTGTAAAAGGAATAAAAGCTAATAAAAAAAAAATCCAAGAACATTTAGATAATTCACTAATGCTTGTTACAGCTTTGGCTCCTAAAATTGGCTATGATAATGCAGCAAGAATTGCAAAGACGGCTCTTAAGAATGACACCACACTAAAATTTGAAACATTAAAGACAGGTCTTATAAGTGAAAAGGACTATGATAAAATAGTAGATCCTAAAAAAATGATCTATCCTGAATAATCTTCAATAGCTTTGTTTGCTAGATTTTTTATATAAATTCTATTTTGAAGCTTGGTACCTTTAAAAATAAGTTGATTTAAAGTTTCATTTACATTCTTATTAATAACATCATTAACTTTAATTGAATTTAAATTAGCAGTCTGCTGATCAAAGTTATAAATTAAATTGAATTGAATTTTTGTAATTTTTTTTCTATTTTTAAGTGGAGTTTGAAAAATCTTATAAACCTCGTTAGAATCTTTAATGTTTATTGAGATTAAAGCATCTAAAATTAAATTATTATTATCCGTATAAATCAAACTATCAGTTATTTTAAAATCAGCATAGTTTTTTAATTCAAGCTGAGTTTCATTTATGTCTACCAAACCTTCACTTATTTTAGCACTCAATAACAAATTAGTTACATCTCTAAAAGAAGAGATTTGTTTTGCATTAATTTTTGTATTTATATTTAAATTATCATTATTGAGTATCCCTGTCTTTAGTAATTGAACCAAAATTGAATTTGAATTTAATAATATATCAGAATTTAGTTCATCAAGTTCACCAAAAAATTCTGAAAAAAATGGTTTTAAACTTATAGAGCCATTATATCTATAATTTTGATTTTTTGATTTATCTAAATAATTAAAATTAAAAGTATTTTTTTCAAGATTGTAAACTCCTTCACTCTTATTTTTATTATAAATTAATTCTATTAATCCATTTTTTTTATAAGATGAATAATTATAACTATTTTCAATCTGAAGATTAATAAATTTAAAATTTACTTTACTTATAATCTTCTCATTGATTGGGTCATCTGTGACTTTAATTTCATAAAATATATTAAAAATTTCATTCTTGGATAATAAAACGTTTTCTAAATTTTTAATGTCATAAAAATATTTTAAATCTTTAATTCTATTTATAAACAAAACATCATTTACAATATTTTTATAAAAGATATTACTATCCTTGATTTTAAGATTAAAATTAGAAAAATTGCTATTTAAAAGTTTAGTAAAAAAATTATAATTTTTTTTATTCAAATTAAAATTTGTTTTATTAAGGATAACATCTAATATTTTAATTTTGTTTGGAAATAATAAGTATTTAGGTGAAATATAGATTTTAACCTCTCCAGAACTTTCTACTTGGTTTAGAAATGAACCAGCTTTAAATTCAAAATTAGGTCTAGGAAATAAATTATATTTATAATTATTTGATAAATTAAAATCTAAATTTAAATTTTCAGATAACTGATTCTTAACATTGGCAACTATTTTTTTATTATCATATAAATGGGGTATAGATAAATATGAAGAAAAAGAGACAAATAAGACCAGATTAAAGAGAAAAATTCTTTTTAAGCTTAATAAAGCTAACAACTTGTCTTTTTTAAAAATAAAATTTAATTTGTTTAAATTTTTTTCTAATTGACTATTTATAAAGTTGTTAAATTTGTTTAAATTTTTCTTTAATTGAGTATTTAGAAAGATGTTTAACTTAGCTAAATTTTTAACAAAATAATTATGATTATTCATAAAACTATGAAACTTATAATGAAATATTTTAAATGATAAACTCTGATTATTTAGAAAATCTAAATAATGCTCAAAAAGAAGCTGTTTTATATTTAGATGGGCCTTTATTAATAGTTGCAGGTGCAGGATCTGGAAAAACAAAGGTTCTGACTTCAAGAATTGCTCATATAATTAGAGAAAAGAAGGCATTTCCTAATCAAATCTTGTCAGTAACATTTACAAACAAAGCTGCAAAAGAAATGCAAACAAGAGTGAGTAAGATGCTTGGTTCAGCCGCAACTGGTCTTTCTTGGCTTGGAACATTTCATTCAATTTGTGCAAAAATATTGAGAAAACACGCAACCGCTGTAAATCTAAATTCAAATTTTACCATTATAGATACTGATGACCAAACAAGACTTATTAAAAATATATGTAAAAGTGAAAATATTGATATCAAGCAATTAGCACCTAGATTTATATTAGCAATAATTGATAGATGGAAAAATAAAGGATATTACCCATCTGAAGTTATAGTAAATAATAAAGATGTTTATGAAAAAACTATACTTCCCTTGTATAAAATTTATCAACAAAAATTAATAGATTTAAATTCATGTGATTTTGGTGACTTAATTTTACATACTGTAAAAATTTTAGAAAATTATCCTGATATAAGACAAATCTATACAACAAACTTTAAATATATTTTAGTTGATGAATATCAAGATACTAATTTTATTCAAAGCAAATGGTTAAGCTTATTATCTGAAAAAACCAAAAATTTATGTTGTGTAGGAGATGATGATCAATCTATTTATAGTTGGAGGGGTGCGGAAATTAAAAATTTTTTAGAATTTGATCAAGTATACGAAAACACGAAAGTAATTAGGCTTGAACAAAATTATAGATCTTCCCAGAATATTTTATCAGTTGCTTCAAATCTAATCTCAAATAATCAAAATAGAGTCGGCAAAACGCTTACCACTACTATGGAAGAAGGAGATTTAGTCAAACTAAATTGTTTTAAAAATGGAAAAGATGAAGCAATTGGAATTTCAGATGAAATAGAAAAAAAATTAAAAAAGAAATATTCATTTAATGAAATGGCCATTTTAGTTAGAGCTATATTTCAAACAAGAGAATTTGAAGAAAGATTTCTTAAAATTGGTATGCCTTACAGAATTTTGGGAGGAACAAAATTTTATGAAAGGGCTGAAATTAAAGATTGTGTTGCCTATTTAAGATTAATTCATCAAGAAAAAGATGACCTTGCTTTTGAAAGAATTGTCAATAATCCCAAAAGATCCATCGGGGATACTACCTTAAAAAGTGTTCATGAGTTTGGAAAAGATAATAATTTAAGTTTAGAGTCTGCAGCAAATAAAATGATTGAGCAAAATTTGATTAAACCAAAAACAAAAATAGGTCTTAGTTTTTTTCTTAATGCATTAAATAAATGGAGAAATGACCTTAATATAAAAAAAATTAATCATATAAAATTGCTACAAATAGTTTTGGACGAGTCTGGTTACTCGGCAATGCTTAAAAATAAAAAAGATTTAGATAATGAGAATAGATTGGAAAATATTAAAGAATTATTAAGTGCAATGAAAGAATTTGACAATCTGGAAAGCTTTTTAGAACACGTTTCCCTTGCAACTTCAATTGATCAAGAATGGGATGGGGAAAAGATTAATATGATGACCATGCATGCAGCAAAAGGACTTGAATTTGATGTAGTTTTTCTTCCTGGTTGGGAAGAAGGTTTATTTCCTCATCAAAAATCAATTGAGGAAAAAGGCCAAAATGGTTTAGAAGAAGAACGTCGTTTAGCTTATGTTGGAATTACAAGAGCAAAAAAAAAAGCTATAATTTCATTTTCAATGAATAGGTTTTACCAAGGTGATTGGATTGATAGCATGGCCTCAAGATTTATAGAAGAATTGCCAGAAAAACATTTAGAAAAAAATTCTTTTTTTGATGAAGAGGTTGACGATGATCAAGATTTTGATTTTAATCAGGATTTTGAAATTGAAGAAGGCACAAGAAGCCCTGGATGGATAAGATATCAAAAGAGAATTAAATGAACAAAGAAGTAAAAGAGTTAAGAAAAAAATTTAAAAAATACGGTATCGATGGATATATTATACCAAAAAATGATGATTATTTTACAGAATATTCAAAAATAAATAGATTAAAAATTATTTCAAATTTTACTGGCTCTGCTGGTTTGGCTATTGTTTTAAAAAATAAGAACTATTT
>Ga0115572_10004602_pt1 | contig 10714 bp, 11 predicted proteins | sample COGITO_mtgs_1206_FD_88681 | JGI IMG/M metagenome (GOLD analysis project Ga0115572, IMG submission 88681) | Pelagic marine microbial communities from North Sea - COGITO_mtgs_120607 | ecosystem: Environmental > Aquatic > Marine > Epipelagic | place: Germany:Helgoland, sampling site Kabeltonne... | reverse complement strand
TCTTCTTGTAGTAAGTCATATACTTCATCATCAGGATCTAACTCTTCAAATAAATCAATATTATCTTGGAGAATTGATAACACGTCCTTTTTTCCAATCTCTCTTAATTTTTTACTTTCAGCTGTTACTTCTTTTTTATCATTTAAATCTTCTAATTTAGAAAGGAATAATTTCACTTTTTCTTTTTTGAATTTATTAAGTTCCTTTTTGAAATCAGTTTTTATAGATTTTAATGTTTTGTAAACCTTCTTTTTTGGTGCTGGTGCTGGTGCTGGTGCTGGTGCTGGTGCTGGTGCTGGTGCTGGTGCTGGTGCTGGCTTGGATTTAGGAGCAATAACCTTAATTTTTTTAGGATCTACCTTTGGTCCACTTACCTTTGGTCCACTTACCTTTGGTCCACTTACCTTTGGTCCACTTACCTTTGCTTTTGGTTTAGTTACCTTTGGTTTACTTTCTTTCACCATGAATTTCTTTTGTTGTTCAACAGCTTGTTTCTTTGCTTCACGAATTTCTTTCTTTTTCTTTAGTTCTTTTTCAGCCTTTGTTTCTTCAGTTTTCTGCTTCTGTAATGCAGTTTTTGCTTTAGGTTTAGTTATTTCGATTGCTTTTGACAATTTAACTCGAGGTCTTCCTTTACGAATTCCACCTTTAGGAACTAAAGATAATTTTTCATGATTTACGGTATATCCTTTTTGGTCTACAATTTTTAGGATATCTTCTCTCGTTGCTCCTTTTGGTATTTTGATATCAGTCATCTTATTGTGTCCTCTAATTAACTTACGTATTTCAGCGGTTGTCAATTGCCCTTTAAGTTTTCCAGTCTTGTACACCATCTTTATATTTATATCAATAAAATAATTACGTTTAATTTAATTTAAAAAAAAATCTTATTAAGTAATATAAATGATAAATATTCACAAGACACATTCAAAAAGCGAGTTGATTTATTTATTCAAACAGTTACAGATTGAATTAGACAAAAGCAAATCTAAAAATGAAATTATCAAAGAGGTTCAAGGTAATCTCAAAATGTATAAAGATATAAAATATGATGATAATGATTTCGAAATAAAAAATGTAGGTGATTTAATTCATCATCTAGAGAATGAGAATAAAGATGGAAAAATAGACACGGTCGAAAAAGAGATTGTCATGAATAAAGCTAAGAAGATAATCCATTTTGGAAAGTGTGAATATAATATTGAAGCGACACAATACAATGATATTCGAGAGATATATTCAGATTGTTTATATATTCATAAATATGGATTTATTCCTTCGGTAAGGCGTGCATTAAAAATTCACAATGATTGTATTTTTAAGATAGGTCATGTTAATCCAGTACTTCCAAAGAAGGTTCAACGAGAGATGGCTGAAAAAAAGAAAATTAAGAAGATAAATAATTACAATTGTAAAATAACTCATGGAGAGTTTTGGATTTCATTCGACTAGAATATATTTTGGTCAAAGATAGATTGTCAAAATAATTTCATTTCAGATTTTTTTCAGAATAGAATTTTTTTAGCATTCTATCTTTGACCAAAAACAATCTCGCTTAAATCCTATAAATTTATTTTTTGCGATTTTTATATCAAAATAAAAATATCAACTTAAGTAAAAATGGAACCAATAACATTTGATGAAATTATAAGCACACTTGCAAAATGTGGAAGAGCTGATTTAATATCTGAATTAATGATTTTTGAAAACAAGATTGTTGATCCAGATTGGGAACCACCCTCTTTCATAGGACGCGAACCGTATTCATGTAGTGAAGGATCTGCTGAAGAAGAGAGTGATATTGAAGTTGAAGTTGATGAAGAAGGTTTTCATTCATTGCGATAGTTATTGAGTCACTTTAATACATTCTAAAATTTGTATACCCCACGGAAAAGATAGATAGGGTATTTCAGTCATAACTCCGTCTCGCATAACGTAAACTAATTCACGCTTTTCATCTCCAGGCCATGTTTCCCGAATATATTCAAAAGTTAATTCATCGTAAAATCTTAATTCATTTAATACATTTTGAAATTTAAGTTTATTATCTTTAGTCTGTTTATCTTTTTTCATTTCATCTCCTCTGATTTTTAAAATTAGAGACATTATATCATCTGGTAAAATATCAATAGTATTCATGGTGTTTATTTTACTTGATACTCAATTGATAAAGTATATTTAAATAGTTTAATCTTAATTATGACACTTTTATCATATAAATACGCCATTAATCTAATATTATTAAGGTTATTATTAGATTAAATGCCTCTTTTATCACTTAAACTATGTATAATTTTAAAATTATACATAGTTTATACCTGTTTTTTGTCATTAATCTATATTTAAAGAGGTAAAATATAAGATTAATACCATATTTATAATAAAAAACGATAATAAAACAAGATTAATGTCTGAGATTAGCTTTACTCTTCAATATTATTATGAATTTATAACATAGAGAATTCGTTATGCTTTTAAAAGTGCGAGATTTATATTTCAATCTACTCAGTGTTACCATGTATAAAAATTTTTGTCCTTTTCTTTTGATAACATGAATATGTCGATGACCTGAATTAGAAATCGGTCTTGTTGAATAGATAGGTTTTATATTTAATCTCTTCAATTGCTTTGTCATGTAATATATTAAAAAACTAAATCTATAAGTGATTATAAAATAAATAATTACTCCACTGGCTCATCCTCTTGAATTACCCAATCATAATATTTTCCAACTTTACCGTTTTTAAAAGTGATTTCCTTAACGACAACGGGCTTTCCAAGTTTCTCATTCTGTTTCTCCAAAAGGTTCTTAGCATTCTCCCATGTTGAACCGCTCTCCACTAAATCCAGTAAAAACTCTTGTTCACATGTAACCAATCCACGAACGTATTCTTCATCCATTTCAAAATAAGTATCCATATCTATATTATTTGTAAATATTATATTTTTATAATTCAAATAATAAAAATAATTTTTGGTCAAAGGTAGAATGTGAAAATAATTTCATTTCAGATTTTTTTCAGAATAGAATTTTTTTAGCATTCTATCTTTGACCAAAAATAATTTAACCTTATTTCTTCTTTTGAGATTGTTCAAGTATTTCTTCAATTATATTTTGAGGAGCGGGCATGTTCTTTTGAACTCTATAAATAACACCGCAATCTGAATTGACATCAGCAAGGGTTCCATCTGGATTACATATCTCTGTCTCTATATCTGAAATGATTGTTTGCTTTGTAATTGTGAAAGTAATGTCAGAAGGTGAACCGTAAAAGAAATCACCTTGAGCTCCATAACGATCAATAATTCCAACAACATTTAATCTCATTCCACCTTCCGCAGAACCCAAATAATCTGTATATCCAATTATATTGCTCCTTATTGTATAGAATGGATTTAATTGAAGTTTTGGAAGATTTCTCGCTGGAAGTGTTAAAGAACTTGTTTTTTGAGTTAGTGCTGGATAATATTCATTGAAAGAAGCCGGTTTGAATACACAATTCGGATAAACGTCGCCTGTGGGGGGTAAAACCCAACTTTTCGCTTGAATGACTTTCGCTGTTCCAATTGCGGTTGAATATAATGGAGCTCCGTACATATTCACATAGAAAGCCTTTGTGTCTGTTGTGTCCACAATTGAATTTGTTGTTGGACGATATAAATTATATCTATTTTGATCACTTACTCTAATATCTAGAATATTTTTTTCAGAAGGTTGAGAATTAAATTGTTCCCATGAAAAACCTAATCTTCCCCATAAAGAACTCTCTTCCCACTCTTCAATATTATAGCCCATATCGTCAAAATAAATTCCTCCCCAACTATCAAATATTTTATAAGGTTCAATATTTTTATTTGATAAAGAAATATCTCTTAAATTCAACTCTGCTCCTTCTTTTTGCTGAGCTTGTGTCGGTGGATTTTCCCAATTTACCATGTCCGGAATTGTATTTGCTCCATCCGGATCAGCAAATTGAATATTCTTTCCAACAAAATATGGCTTGAATGTTGGAGAAAATCCATCATAACCAATTCTCGGATTAATTTTATAAACTACATCACCCGCATCAGGGTTTATCGGTGGAGCAACTACTTGTCCGGAATTCATATCTCCCGCATTCCAAGTATTTCCAAGATTTTCCGCTGTGTGCAATTGAGATATTTCAAATCTGTTTGTTTCTTCATTATAAGTCATGAGGGGGTTATTTGCTCCCATATAACTTTGAGTTGAATATGTAATCGTTGGAAGAGGCTGATTTAAACTATCCAAAACAGCTTCAACAAAATGAGCATTTCCTTGCGTGACACCTTGTCCCTCATAAGATTTCTCATGTTGCGGAGAATAAGGAAGAACGCACGCCGTTCCGTATGCAGTCCAACTCCAATCATAACCAAGCCATCTCCCATCGTCGGCAAGAAATAAATCATCACCACCCCAAATTTTAGTCCGGTGAACAGGTGGAGAACCAACTGGCTGAGGATCATCTCCCGTAAATAAACCCGATGGAATTGGAGCAGTTCCTCTCATTGATATTCCGATAAAATATTTATCTCTTGTCGCATCATACCAAGGCTGAGCGAAACCGTAAACAAATTTATTGACATCCCAAAGACTTTCAATGTTATGAGTGAAGGATGCTTGGTCAACATAAAAATCTTTTTGAGTTCCATCATATTTGAAAAATATTGGTGCTGTTGCGGAAGTTCCAAGGTTTTGTGGCTTTGCAACACGACCTAATCCATCTTGTCCATAATATTGAGTTGGATAAATTACTTTTGTCGGATCTAATTCCGAATTACCATAACGAGACATGTGAAGGAATGCAGTGTTTTCAGGATTTATCAATTTCATTTGTTCCGCTGAAAATTCAAAATAATCATCCAACTTATCTAAATCATCCCAAAGTTCTGGATAAAGTTTTTGTGCTTCAAAAATATTTTTTAAATATGTCAAAAAATCTTGCTTCCATTCAAATCCAGTATAAATCAAAATATCTGATCTATCTGATTTATCAATTGTTTTTATTATTCCTTTATAGGAATTCAAGAAATCTCCATCAACAAAATCTCTTCCAGCGTCCCAAATTTCAGGTCTCTTCACTCCAACAGCATAAAATTGAGCTTCATATTCCATTATCCGATTTGTCGTTGGAATAGTTGAAAAACGACTGAAATCATCCCATCCATTTTCGGTGAAACCCGAAATATGAGCAACATTAAAAGGCTTATAAGTTTCCGCTTTCATTGTTGTTGTTAAAGTGTGTTTAAGGTCTCTATCATGTGGATCAGCTATCTCAAAAGTTTCCGCTTCCTCTGATTGATTGAATTGTTCTTTTATTTGATCCGCAACACTTTGAGGAGTACTGAAACCGGTATCAACTTTGATAATCTTTCTTTCTCTGTATCTGTGATATTTTGCCCATGATGTCAAATATTCATCTCCCGATTGAATTGCTCTCCCTTCAATGGGAAAGACGTTGTCAGGTTGCTCTATCAATGAATTTGTCGTTTCCCACGCATAAAAAACTTTTTCTCTTAAATATAATGTAAATCTTGAATTATCAACTCTTTGTTTGATATATTGTCGCTCCCCTACTTTGTGAACTCTCCAATCTGCATAACAATAAGCACTTTGATCAATGTCATTTCCTAAAAGTGGACGCCCACTGTCTTCCGTATCACTTTGTATCCAATCATTACGAGTGCTTGATTGATTATAATATTGAGAAACAAATCTTCTTGGAAGTTGTAAATATGATGGATGATTACTTGATGTGATATAATAACCAATAATCACAGAAGCTTCATTGTCTTTTATTTCAAGATTTTCTGTTTCAAATTCAGAAACTTCATAACCTAAATAATAACCCATTCTTAAAGGAGAAATAAATGTTTTATCTTGAAAATTATTACCATTAACTACTGTATATTTTTGTTTTTTTTCTTTTTTAGGTTTTATTTTACGACCAGAAAATTGAATTGTGTTTTGATTACCAGCACCAAGCCCATTCACAAAAGACCTTTCAATTGAAACAGTATCTCCAACATTCAAGATAAGAGATTGATTAAGTTTGTTTGTGAATTTTGCAACATTAGTTTCATTTCCGCTGGTTTTCTCGGTTGATGTCGCTCTCATACATTCTATTAATTGATTGTTAACGTAAGACATTTATAATAAATACAATATATAAAAATCTTTAAAATAAAAGAATTAAAAAAAGAGATTAAACGAAGTTAACAATGTTAAACAAAATTAAAACTTAAAATTATTTTGATTTAATATTTCCACCTTTTCAGGAAACTTTTCCATGAATACATCCTTCTTGTCATTTCTCTTGTAATAATAATACAGTGACTTTGATTTATAAAAATCTTTTTTCATGTCATATTCTTCCTTTTTCTTTTCTTTATTAACTTCATAATGATTTTTAGCCCGCTCTCTGTTTCTATTCATAAACTCTTCATTATTTTTCTTTACTTCATGGTAATATTTCTTCTCACGTTCTCTCGTCTTTCTGTACTGAATTAAAATCTTATTAATTTGATTATCGTCTAGTGTCATTATTTATATACTATAACTAAACATTTTTTTTTTAAATAATTTAAGATAAAAAAAACATCATCTTTAACAAAGTTTATCTTTGATTTAATTTTCTCGCAGATTGGAACTTGAATTTTATCTTTTATTTGCTCTAATTCTTCAATTTCATATTTGAGATATTCAATGATTTCCGCAATTGCTTGTTTTTCTTCTCCCATTTATATTTGATTATAAAATATTTTTATCTAAAAAATAAAATTTATTAAAGCAAAGCTAATCAATTAAAGCTGAACCGAAATCGAGTTCTGTGAGACAATTATCTTTCTCATGTGGAATACGAGACACATTAGAAGCTTATTCACTGTCGGTTGTGCAGTTTCATTGTAAGACAGCTGGATCTGATTAGTTCTATTGCGAAGGTCTGCTACACCGTTACCGCTCGAATATGCCCTTCCAAAACAGAAGTTTCTATTGTATTCGGAGAAGGACCTAGGAACAATACCACCTTGATTGAGTGCCTTATCTAGTTCAGAGAGATGCTGTGCTGAAATAGATAATCCCTTATTTGCTTTTGATACTGACACAGGGCGTGACGGAGTTAGCTCATCATCAATGTTCATGATGTACTCAGATGCTCCATCTATACAGCCCACGAGACCGCTTCTATTACTGCGGAGCATCACATCAAAAACATCTTGCGCGGTTTTCTCTTCCTCAATGTAAGTTCCAATCGCACCGATTAACTTTGCCGAATTGTAAACTCCCGCATCAGTCGGAACTACTATAACAGATTTTGCCCGTGTATTAGATAGAGGAAGATTGACTGTTGCTTGACGATTTTCCTTCAATAGAGAATGTTTATAATTTGTGCAAGACATAATATCAAGTTCCATGGAACCGTTATTCTTAAGACCATCCATCATTCTCTTTTCTTCATCCGGAGTTAATTCTAAACTCTGAACAATAAGTTCTACATTGGAAATTTCCATTCCAACCGAGTAAGAAGTAAGAGCCTTGAGAGTGTTTGCTGTCGTTGGGCGAGCATTATCAACCGAAGCAGAATAAAGGATGAAACTATCATCAATCAAGATTGAATGACTATCAGTCGCGGAATTCTGTGCTTCTGCGTAAGATACCTTAATATAATTTGAATGAGTGCTATCTACTTCAATCTGCGTAATAGTTAAATGACTTTCCGCTCCGGAAGCGACATCTTCTAAATTCGCAATATCAGTTATGGTGTCTTTCTTACAGATACCAATCTTTTCACCAACTACAAATGGAAAGTTTTCAACAGATACATTGTTATTGTCAAACTTACACCAAAGAGCAACATTCTTATCAGTTACACCGTTATTCTGCCATGCTACAAGACCAGCACCAATATCAATACCAGCAAAAACAGGATTGAGACGCGGACGGCGGTTCTTGGAAACGCTGTCTAACTGCTTAACGCAACGCTCGGGTTGTTCTAAGTCTATCTCAACTAGAATTCCACCAACGATTTCATTTGGAAACGCCTTCATGCTATCCGCAAAAATACCAGTATGAAGTGGAATTGAAATCTTCTGCTTGATAAATTTAGTAGACGTGAAAGGTGTTGTCGCTGGATCTACGCCTTCACCTTCGAAATAAGGATTGGTTTTTGTATCAACCGCATAAGAAGTCGAAGTTCCAGCAGTACCGCGATTGGATGGAGTGTTAATCATAGCACCTTCTTTTAAGGCTCGCATCTTTCTCATGCTTTCATCCGAATCATAATCATACTGAACTCCAACCTTTACATTGTAATCAGCGATCTCTTCGAGAAGTGTGCGACCACCACCAACAGCACCGTTCGAATAAATACGAATATTTTTGATTAAACTCTGTCCGCCTAGAACTGGATCGAGTGTCAGGCGAGTTGGAGTACCACCAGCAGGAAGACTTAACTTCACATCAAAATTTAAATAACTTTTGCGACCATCAAACAACTTGACATTCGGAGGAACTACAAGTTCAACTCGCTGTCCACCTTGATAGGAGAGACCGTTGCGAGAAGTGATAGCACGTTGAGTTTGCTTGACAGGCTTCAATTCTTCGTTCTTCCAATAAGACATATTTTATAACTATTAAAACATAAAAAATATCTTTAATAAAAAATAAAAAAAACTTTAAGCAAAGCTAACAATGTTAAAAAAATTTAGTTCAACTCGATACATGTAAAATTTATTCAGTTCTTCCACTTTCTAATTGTCCGGATTGAGCTAATGAAACACCGGAAGTTCGGGTTTGGATTTCAGAACTTTCTGCTTCTTGCTCTTTGGTTTTCTCTGCTGACGCATCTTCAACATCTCCCACTCCACCAGCAAAAGCAGAAACAATTCCAGCACCAGCACCAGCCAATTCAAGAGGAACTCCAATTTCAGGCGCGACGATGGATAATACATCTAAACCACCACCAACTATATTTGCAATATTTTCGGTTTTCTTTGCGAAATTATCTCCTTCGATATCATGATTTTTAATATCTTCATAAAGATCCATTCCACCCGATACAACTGCTCCAACCTTACCAACTCCTTTTGTTAACTTCCCAGCAGTTTCTTCACCTAAAATTCCCGACGCAACCTTCTTCCCCAATTCTTCGGGTTTCTTATATTTGTCAACACTTCCAGCAACAGCACTTTTAAAATCTCCAACAGCCTTCAAATCCTTGAAAGTGTCTTGTGCTCCTTGAACGTAATTTGCTTGACGTGTTTCTTGGAGTTGCTGATGAAATGCATCCATGACAGCATTATTTTCAGCCCGTTGCTGTGCTTTCGCGTTTTGTACCGATGACGAGAAAGAATTCGCTTGTTCAACTGATAGAGACATATTTTATAATAATGATAATATATTATTTTTTTCACAAAATAAATAAAATATTTCTTGGTCATACATAGAATGCTGAAAATATTTCATTTTGAACTTTTTTTCAGAATAGAATTTTTTCGCAATCCTACCTTTGACCATATATACTCACATCATAGAGAAAATATAAATTAATCTTCTTTTTTGATTGATAGTTCTTCTTCAAAATTCTTGAAGAACCTTGGAGGATTTGTTAACTTCATGTATGCGAAATCGAATTTCTTTGGCGTTGCTTCTTTATAAAGTTTCAACCAATTTTCAGGATCTCCAAATTGGTCTCCGAATTCTTCTGCTACAGCCGATAAATCACGCATATTAGGAAACGGACTTCCAACAATGAGGTCAGTAATATTGGCTCTCACCACGGGCGAAAGTGCGGATCTGAATTTCTGACTGGCTATCGCTAATAATTTAATATTATAATGACGACTTTTTACAACTAACCGATCAATTTCTTTATCCATGAGACCAGCACAATCATCAAGAAAAATTGCTATCTCCGGAGCATCATCTCCAAGCTCTTCTTGTGTTTTCATTATTTCCTTTATGATATCAGGATGATAATTATCAAAAGTTATAAATCTATCTTTCAAGTGTCTTGAATTGACATCCAAATTAATCGTTGGTGATATGATATAAACTTCATCAAAAAAATCATCTCCGTAAAATCCGCCTTTTTTATTGAGGAATAAATTATTCGCAACTGTACTTTTTCCCGTGTTCCGAGGAGATAAAAGACATAATAATGCTCCTTTACCTTTAACTCCAACTCCAACTTCTGGAAGATATTCATGATGTTCTTTTGCGTTTTGATCTGGTGGAGGTTTTACAGGTTGAATTCTTGGAAGCTTCATTTTCTTCTTGGACTGCTTCGCTTGGGACTGCTTCGCTTTGGATTCTTTTTCCATTTATAATAATAAGATATTATTTTTTTTTGTTAAATTATTTATTAAAAAAACCCACCGTTCATGGAGAAATTGTTCCTTGGATTTTTCGCTCTCATTAACTTCTGACGGAGGCGATCCATTTCAGCATCTTCACTTTGTTTCTTTTTCTTTTCTTCCTTCCTTTGTTTACGCAACTTCTCATAAGACATGATTGCATTCAATTGAGCATTCTCAATATCTTTTGCGGTGAGAGTTGGCTCACGTATAATTTCTCGGACTGGCGCTGGTGCTGGTGCTGGTGCTGGTTTCGGTGCTGGCTTCGGTTCTTCATAAACTTCTTTTTTGAGTTTTTCAATATCTTTTTGTTTTTTTAGTTTTAACAATTTCTTTTCTT
>Ga0115572_10004593_pt1 | contig 10721 bp, 15 predicted proteins | sample COGITO_mtgs_1206_FD_88681 | JGI IMG/M metagenome (GOLD analysis project Ga0115572, IMG submission 88681) | Pelagic marine microbial communities from North Sea - COGITO_mtgs_120607 | ecosystem: Environmental > Aquatic > Marine > Epipelagic | place: Germany:Helgoland, sampling site Kabeltonne... | reverse complement strand
TGATTTAATTGATTTAAGTAACAATGTCAACGCTTTACAAACTGAAGTTACAACTATTAGTGGTGATTTGATTGATTTAAGTAGTAATTTTTATAATTTATTTGAATTATCAGCTAATGATTTAATAGTTGATGCGTCAAAAGTTATATTTACAAATGATGTTTCTATTAACGGAACCCTTCAAGTTGGTACATCTTCAACAATAATTAATAGTGACTCTATTAATTGTAATGGAATTATGAATATTACAAATAATAATTGTAGTTTCACAACAGATATGGATATATCTGGGACATTGGATGTATCTAATGTTTTTGCGAATGGTTTAAATGCTGACATAATACTTATGACTCCAAGTACTGGTATTATTCAAAATGATACATATTATAGCTTCGTAAATCATGATCTAACTTTGAGAAATATTTCTACAACTCCAGGTTACAATATTAATATTGTAAATAATGCTGGACCGATTAAATTAGGTATTAGTAATGAAACATATATTGAAATAAATGACTCAAGTGGCGTCGTAATGGATACATCATTAAATGCTAATGTTGTTATAACAAATGAAATATGTATAACTGATGCATCACAAGGTTTATTATTGACATCAAAAGAATATCCACAAGCTACTAATTTATTTGGTGAAACAATAAGTGTCTTGAGTTTTGAAGATATAATATTAAATGAAGAATCACAAATTGTTAAAAATGTTTCATGTACTGGAATTAGTAACGAGTTAATTACCTATAGTAATATGGATCCTTCATTATTAAGTAGTACATTTCAACTCGTTGATACAAGTAATGTATTTGTGTGGGATATTTCAAATTATTCAAACTTTTATGAAAATTCATTTATCGAATTATATCTAACTACTATTGTTGATCAATCAAGTAATGATGCTGCTGATTATAGTATGTTTAAATTAGTTGATATTTCAGACAATAATCATGTATTTTCGTTAGATACACGTACATTTGGTAAAGGTACTACTAATGGAATTTCTTCAATTACATATGGTCCACGTGCTTTTGTTTTAAATAATAACAATGATTTTTTACAAGGTAAATATAATTTAATATTTGAAATTCTAGCAGATAAATCTAGTTATTCTGCTAGTTTTAAAAATATACAACTTATTATAAAACAAAAACATATTACTAGAAGTTAAAATATATATTTAAAATTTAAAAATATATTTTACTTAATATATATAAATGTATACTTTCTACAATATAGCTTTGTTAAGTAGTTTCATATTACCATATGAATTGAATAATTTTCAATATGCCATGTTAACATTATTTTCTGTTACATGGTTTGTTGCTATGGGAACTATGCTACAACCTACAAAAGACGAAAAAAAAGAACGCATTGAAGAATTACAAGATGCTATACCACTATCTAACAATCTGATATCTATTAAACAGTATAATATTCTTGGAATATATTCTTTGATTGTTAATACTACAGCTATATTATTTATGTTTTATACAATATTTATGATGTTTATTGAATTATATCCGGAAAATATTTCAGTTTTTATACATGACAAAATATCTAATTTATGGCAATATATTATTAGTAACTATGATAAAAAACAACTTTTTGTCAATACTATTTATGGTATTCATTTATCTATATTTTTGTCTGGTTCAATAATACATGGTATACTTGATTACATAAAGCCTAATTTTATCAAAATATATAAAATTCAAGAAGAAGAAAGTATACCACTTAAATACTGGATTAAAGGTTTATTTTTAGTTACATTTAATGAATTTGTTGCGTATAATTTAGTTAATTACACATATGATATATATATTTATCTCTCACCAAATGGTTTCGATGAAGCATTACCTAATATTTTTACAATAATTTTACAAATGTTCTCTTTTGCCATTATTAGTGAAATATATTTTTATTATACACATATGATAATGCATAAATCTGATTTCTTATGGAATACTGTTCATCATGTACATCATGAAATTACGGCTCCATCAGTATTTTTTGCATTATATACTCATCCTATTGAATATGTATTTGGTAATTATCCTACATTAGCTCTTGGACCACTTATTTTTGGATCTCATTTTATAGTTTGGGTTATGTGGGTAACTATAACTACAATTGATTTTTGTAATGGACATTCTGGGTGGCATTTACCATTTTCATTATCCGCAGAATTTCATGATTATCATCATAAACATGTTGGTGGTGGTAATTATGGTACTGGGTTAGCTGTATTTGATACAATTTATAAAACTAATATTACATTCTTAGAATCTATTAACAGTAAGTTAAATAAGTTTTATACAAATCAATATTATGGTGTTGACAAAGTATTATTGCGAAATAAAAAATATTAGTTATAAGTATTTAAATAATTTACAAATTTTTATGTGGGTGGGATAGTATTAGAATTAAGTGAATAAGTCATAAACATTGATGCGGTAATCAATGTTACTGTAAGATAACCTACCATTTTAATAATTGTATCGGTTAGACTAATCATCGTATTTGTAATTGAATAAGATGGTTGTTTTTTTTTCATAATGTTATTATATAGTGAATTTGTCCCAATATAATTATTTTTAAAATTATATTCCATATAATGAATTTGAATACCACTTTCAATAATACGATGACTCAAATATACAGCAACTCCTTTTATATTATCATAATTTAGATCATCATTTTTTAACATGAACAAAATTACATCACCTATTATCGCATTATTTGAAAAATCTTCGGTAATACTTTTGTTATTGCTATCATCATCAAAAGTAATATCAATACTGTAATCAGACAAAGAATTAAGTAGAACGCTTGTGTCATCTACACTAACAACCCAACTAGCCATTTTTTTGATAATATATTTATTTAATTATATTATCAAATCAATTTTTTATTTTTTGATTATGAATTAATAATTTATTCTTCAAATATTGCTATATACTGTAAGTCATTGATTTTATGAAATTCTTCTAATACATTTTGTGGATGAGTAATATTATTTTTGTAATGTTCTGAATCTATCATTGATTGAATAATATCTCTCACTGTAATAAAATTATTATAATAATTTTGTACTTTTACGTAACTATTCCACGTATCTTTATTTTCATATCTACTATCACCTATAAATATATATTCAGAATTAAAGTAAACTTTGTTTAATTCATCCAAGTTTTCAATACAGTTAATAATGAATGGGCTATTTGGAAATTCTTTATCTAATTCATTTGATAACTTTTGATATTCTTCAAAAGTTAAAATATTAGTACTCATAAAAAAAATTGTATATTATATAATTATATATTTACTTTATATATTTTTTATTTATTCTTCAAAATCACTTTCGTCATCGGAATAAACATAAATAGTGTGTTTTGAACGTTGTGGAAGTTCTTGGATTTCGCGTTTTTCATTCAAACCAAATTTATAGTGCTTTTCTCCTGGAAACTCATCATGATATTCCATAAACAATTCCCAATTACAAGAATAATATTCTGCTAGTTTATTAATTAGATAACTTGGATCATTAATATTATCTACATTCTTACCAATATTACAATCATTCCATGTAAATTGTGACGGAATCTTACTAGGATAATTTGAACTGATATAAAGATCTTTTTTGATATATGGATTAAATACATTATCTTTATTTTGTTCAAATTCATAATATGCCCACATTTCAATTTCAACATTATTACCATTTTCTAGTTCATAATTATACCACAAACCAAAATATCCGTTAAGTGACTTTTTATACTTGTAAAAATCATCCGGATCAACTATTCTAGCATCTTTATAAATATCATGTAGATTTGTTTTAAATTCAATTGCTGATACTTTTTGCAAAATATTAGGATTAATATCAATTACAAAATATTCACCTGGGTTGAAAATTTTGTTAAGAATATCAAACCTTTTATTGTAATCCATTATTATAAACGACTCACTAACCACACTTCTTACTTTTAAACGTATATTCACTTTAAATTATTTCAATTTATTATAATATTATCATATTAAATTGAAGTGTATTTCTCTCTATCTTAGGATTTTAAAATTAAAAATTAATTATAAATATAAAAAAATGATTTGTAGTAATTGTAATATTAATATTAAAGATAATAGTGAAACATGGCGTTCTTGTGATTTGACATTTTGTTCACAATATTGTTGTAATAATATTGTTAACAAGATTGAGATTATGGATCCATATCTGGATTATCCTGATGATTGGCAAAATTATAAAATTGAGTCAACAAAATATAATTTTATGTATTTTATATACAAAAAAATACAAAATGAAATTACATATACTTACAATAGGATTTACAGGATTACAAAATTTGTTTTTATGAAACTATTTTAATTACAACATTATTTTTAAATAAATTATACATACTTTTTAGTTGATTTTTTTTCTTTTCTCTCAATTTTAGCGAGTTTAATATTTCTTTCACGATTTAACTTCTTTGAATTAATTACTTCATTAAGCTTTGGTGTAATATGTTCCTTTACCAATTTTTCCATTGTGATTTTTTTTAATACCTGAATTGTTACAAGATTATTATTATACATATCTTTAATATTATCAATCTTATAATCTTCATTATTGTTAAAATCAAATTTTCCATGATATACAACTTTCGGAATATCATTCAAATTAACAAATGGATTCTTCTTTACAATCCATTCAATATCATGTTTCTTTTGTTTAGACATTAGAACTTCTTCAAAAATAAACATCATATCAGCTAGTTCAATTTCTTCTTTAGTTTCTGCTTTTTCACCGTAATCACCAAGTATATGTTGGAGTTTCATGAACAAAATTACATTCCCAAATTTCTTCATTTGAGGGTTGTAACTCGCGTCCAAGAACTCCGTATAAATATTGGTAATATCGTTAAGAGACATTTTGTTTAATTTTTAATATATATTTGCTTTAATCAAAAAAGTATTTCAATTTTATTTCGTTTAGATTCAAAAAATTTTTGATTATTTATATTACATTTAGAAGAACCACAAAATTAAAATAAAAATATTTGTATTTAATATAAAATGTCCAACAACGAAAATCTCTCTACTGAAGCTCAAGAAGCTATGGCTGCTGCCAATCTAGGTGGTCTTAAGAAGAAACTTAATGCTGCCTCATGGTCTCCTCATATGGAAGATTTATTAGCCAATTGGGGAGAGAAAGCTGCTGGTTTAAGATTCATGCACAACAATGATTCTGGTTACTGGAAAGGTTTTGGTGATAAACTTACATTATGGAGCATTCTAATTTCTACGGTTGCATCAACTGCTGCCCTATCCACTGCTGGTATGGCAGACACTGCTCCTATTATGTATACCGTTGGTGGTTTAGGTGCAGTTGGTTCTCTTATTCAATCTATCAAAAAATTCTACAACTCCGAGGAAAAAGCTGCTGAACACGGGGCTATTGCGAAGCAATTTGGTTCTTTCTATCGCTATATGACTTTGCAAATGGGAATGAGTCCTGAAGATCGTGTCCCCGCTGATGAATTAAGTGGATGGGCTCTTAAAGAATTCGAAAGAATGCAGCAAGATGCTCCCCCTTTAGGAGCTAGGTCTGTTGATGCTTTTACCAAAAAATTTAAATCATCAGACCAAAGTATCCCCGATGTATGTGAAAAAGAATTTATTATCCAAATATTTGGACGCGAGAGAAACTCAGAGGATGTAAATATTTCAGTTAATAACTTAATTGAAGATGTTAACAAATCAAAAGATAAAGATAAAGATAAAAATGTAGATGATATCGATGTATAGATATTTATAAAATAATTAATTATAAATATCTATTAATATTCCATATCATTGTATCTATACCTGTAAATATACATCTAGATTATTTCGCGTTTTAAAATAATTTATTAATTTTATCATTTTATATATATAAATAAAAATGTTTAGAATGGTTTTTGTTTCTAGTAATAATTGGTACTACAAACCCCACAGTCAACCTGGGTGCGGTGTAGGCGGTTCTTGTAATAGAGCTTTATTAAATTATAAAAAACGTAGAGTTTAATTTTCTACAATATATATAAATGAATTATTTTGTATATATTGCTTTTTTTATTGTCATTATTCTTGTAGCTGTTTTTTACAAAAAAAATACAAAAGAAGGTTTTACATTTAATCAGTGTAGAAATTTAGGCTATTCTAAAGAATTTTGTGTTCAGAGTCCTACTGGTTTTATCGGTCCATCAGGATGTTTATGTCCTGACGGAACTCTTGGTAAGATTTTACCTGGATTTAGAGGTCAGTGTGTTTGTTCATATCCTAATATATTCTTTTAAATCCTCAATATAAACATTAATATAATTACACCTATAAATAGTGATATCATATAAGTTATTACTTTAAACACGCTATCAAAATTTGTAGGTAAATTATATTCTGTATTATTTGACATCGTATTACTATTTACATCTGCAATATTAATTATAACATGTGGTTTATCTATATATTTTTCTGAACAAATTAGGCATTTCTTATGTTGATGTATACATTTATTAAAACAATTTTTGTGTATAAATGTATTGCATTTACATGTTGATTTTAATTTTTTTTCATTAAAAGTATCATTATTGATAAGTTCAATTAAATCGTTAGCATAACTTCCGTCAATATTACAAATATATTCTAGACATATGACACATTCACGACTTATATTTGTGTAATTATTATATATTGTTGACATTATAACTTATATAATTTGTATAATTTATAATTATTATTGTTCCTTAATATCTTTCAATTTTTCTATTATAAAAATTCTTTTATAAAGTTTTTTTCCATCTTTGGAATAACCATTACATAACCGTTTTGGTTCTAACTTATAATTACAAGCTTTCAATAATTGTCTTACTATATTAATTAGTGGCCATTTTTGTGTTCTTTCCGCGTTTTCTTGTAACGATGTTAACATTGAAGAACTAAAAACAGTTTTTAGTTTTGGAATTTCTTCTTTTACTTGGTCATATACTTTTTCGTCTAATAATTGTTCTCTAGGTATTATTATTCCATCTAATAATGAAATTTCTAAAACTTCATTATCTATTACATTACATTTAATCAAAAAATTATGTAAAATTTTTTCCATTTCTAAATATAAATTTACTCTATAATATTTTTTTAATTATTAAACTCGGGAATAATATAAACTCCACATGATTTTTTTTCATATTTTGCAATAATATCTGGATTTTTCTTATTAGATACTACATCTTCTGTCTTATAAACATTATTTTTATTATCAATATAATAATGGATTCCGTTAATTTCTTGAACCCATACTTCAATTTTATCTATATTACTCACTGCTTGATTTTCATTATTAAATTGTACAATACCATGCGGTGTTCCTTTTGAATGTGTACCACAGTAATTACAATTATCTTTTTTCCTTCGTGTACATTGTTCACCATTGGCACGTTTTGCTAGACATTTTTCATAATAAGGTACTGTATTCTTAACACGTTTTCTCTTTTGAAAGTCTTCATGTCCCAAATTAATATTATTGTAATCATAAATATATTGTAGAAATTCACTTTTCTGATTACTATCTAGAAATTCACAGTTATTATTTTTGATCCATTCATTAATATCATTTTTAAAATTCAAAAAGTAGTTGTCGCATTTTTTGATAATTCTACGTTCCATTATGTTTTTTTTTGAATAATACATATTATTAATAATTAATTCAATTTTTATTAATAATATAATTAAAAAATACTTTTTTTAACTGGAATCAATGCATAAAAGATAAACAATGCGATTATCCACATCAAGTATGGACCATATACATTAGTTGGAACATCTAAAAATCTAAATAATATATTAAATACATAATTTACAATTATTACTGTTGTGAAAACGTAAAATATTTTAAGTAAATATCCCATATAAATTATAAATATATATTTATCTCTCTTATAATCTTTTTTATTTTATGAAAATTCTAATTATTTCAATCACTAAAGTATATATCTAACTATTGATAACAATCAAAAAATATTCTACCAGATAAATCTTTACATTTTCTTTGTGATTTTCCTATAGCAATACATTCTTTATAAACTCTTATAGACATTGTATTACATGTTTCTCTTGGTTTATCATCTATACATTTATCTATATTGTCTGAATTTTTATTATAACAATCTATACATGAGTTTTTCATATTATTACCATAAACATTGCACATATCACTATTTCTTATTCTCTTCATACATTTGGAGTATATTGTGTCACTATGTTCAATACATACATCTGGTATTGTAGCATTTACCGAAGTAAAAGCAAAAATAAGATTTGTAATAAATAAAATATATTTAATCATATAAAATATATATAGTTAAAAAATCTTATTTTTATACTTATTTTTTTTTTCTAATTGATTCTTTTACAGTAATTTTTCTATTATTCATAATATAATCACTTATATCATTTACTTCTATATTTGGATCATTTTCAAAATATTGTTCTAAACAAGAAAGTAAATGTTTTTTATTTAATGGTGATTTTACTTTATTCTGGGTGTATATTAATTTTCCTTCATTCATATCAAAACAATCTATTTCATTTGTTTTCATAATTTCAACTAAAGAATCAGTCACTTCTTTTTTACGCTGACGTCTTTTCTTTGCTTCACTTTGTAGTTCTTTTATTTCATTATCTATTTGCAACCATTCTTTAATATTTTCTACTAATTCATCTTTTGTAGTCATTATTAATAAACAATATTAATATTTAAATTATTTATTATTATCTAAAATTACTTCTTTCGCAATACTTCTTATAATTTTATTTTGATATTTATCTTTTTCTCTTTCTATATTCGTAATATTTTTCACCAAATTAACATATTTTTTCTTTCCATCATTTGTTATGCTCCAATTTGGATTTTCATTTTCCCATTCTTCTATTTTATTAATTTGTTTCTTTTCAACATTTTGAATGGCGTTTTTCATAATATCTTTTTCTTCATTATCTTGTTCCCATATATCATTATCTTTGATATACATTACTTCTCGTTTAAAATCACTACAATGAATTGGTCGTTTATGAATATCTAATTGTTTTAATTCACGCAAAAATATATTTGTCATTCCTGAAATATAACCTTTTCGACTAGTTTCATCTAAGTCAACCAATTCTAATTTCAAACTTTCTATAAAATCGCTCAAATTTATTGCATCCTTACATTGCTCATTCAAATATAATTTTATATCTAATTTATTATTAATTGTAGTATAATTGTTATTACCTATTTTTGGTATCATCGAAGTTACTATATTTCTCATTTCTTTATTTTCTTCAATAATACCTTGATTTTGTTTAACTAAAGTTGTTATCATTTCTTTTAATTCTCTAGTTTCATTTGTTTCATTTGTTTCATTTGTTTCATAATGTTTATAATGTTTATAATGGTTATATGTATTATCTGGTTCTTCTTCTTTATGAGTAATCTTTATATTATTCGATGAATTTTCTTCTACATCACACTTCTTTTTATGTCTATTTAAACTTTGAATATGTTTAAAATGCTTTCCACAGGTGTGACATGAATTGGGGAGCATATTTTTATGAGCATTATTATGAGCATCAATGAGCATTATATGCTTCCTTGTTTTTTCGTGTTGTTTTATTAAAAAAAGTGTATTACATCCATAAGCACAATTTTCACAAAAAAATTTATATTTTTTCCCACATGTTTTATTTTCTATGAGCATTATATGTAAATATATGTATATTAATGCTCATAAAAATATGCTTAAATACTTTTAAATTTACTAAAATAGTGCCTTTTTTTAAGCCCTTTATAAACTCCCTTCATTTTTTTTTTATTACATATAATATTTTTCCTACTTTATGTAATAATTTATTTTTTTTTTATTTTTTTTTTTTTTTTTTTTTTTTTATTTTTTTTTTTTTTTTTTTTTTTTTTTTAAAAATAAATATTTATTTTTTTTTTTTTTTTAAATTTTTTTTTAAAAAAAAAAAAAATAAAAAAAAAATACAAAAATAATATATCTATTGTAAATTATTATCAAATATTCTTTTAACCAAGTGTTTTTTATTACCACTTATCATTTTATTATTTTGTTTCAAAACATCTTTTATCATCTTAATAGTATGATTTTTAGAATATAATAACATATCATTAGTTAATACTATATTAACTATATTTTCTTGTTTATTTTTAACTTTCATATGTGTAGAACAGTAATTTCCATGACATGTTTTATATCCATTTTTTTTACATTGTTGTCCTTTTTTCATTCCAGATTTGAATATCCAACAGCATTTCATATGTGTCATCTCATACTTAGATGGACTATTAATACCATGATATCTTTTAATACCTTCACCTGGTATATATGGTAACAATCTATCTAATGTTGTTCTGCAGTAAGGACATCGTATTTGATTTATTTTAAGAGGATAAGTATTATATAGATTGTATTTTTTCTGATTTATAACTTCTTTATATAATGGTTCGTAATTAAATTTGTGTTTACATGGTAATGTAATATAATTTGTTGTCAATTCTGAATTAGTTAACAAACAAAGTTCTTTAGTAGAATTATCGGAATTTTCATTACATTTAGTAAGTTGATTATTTAATTCTGAATAAAATAATTGATTTATATCATTTATATCATTTA
>Ga0115572_10004591_pt1 | contig 10726 bp, 15 predicted proteins | sample COGITO_mtgs_1206_FD_88681 | JGI IMG/M metagenome (GOLD analysis project Ga0115572, IMG submission 88681) | Pelagic marine microbial communities from North Sea - COGITO_mtgs_120607 | ecosystem: Environmental > Aquatic > Marine > Epipelagic | place: Germany:Helgoland, sampling site Kabeltonne... | reverse complement strand
TTAATGCTGTAAGGCAAGTAGTTGACAGAACATCTGATGCTGCAAACCCAACCAACCTTACTGCTATACTAGCAGGTACAGCTCAACCGGCTCAACTACAAAACTGTTCATATACAAAAGCAGGTATAGTACATGCAAGGTATGAAGGTACCAAACTAACAAGTGGAAGTAACCCTGGTAATGATCCAGCATTGAGTTTTAAAGAATTCGAAGGTTCGTTACACTTACTGGATTCAGACAACACCACTATAACCGCAATAGACGATAACAAAAGAGACACATCAACTATATACTTTAACCCTATATTAACTGGCTCACACCCGAACAAACACGAACAAAACTTTCCTGAACTTGCAAGTATACTTTATGAAGAACAAGATAAAAGATTTGTAAGAATATCTAACAGAAAGGTGTTTATAGTTGAAACTGGTACAATACTTACAATGAGTGAGGTAGGTAAAGTAACACTTGTTGAATAAAACAATTAATAACGATATTTATATAAAACACAAATAACAAAATGGGATATTTAGATAATTCGGTCGTAACGGTAGATGCGATCCTAACTAAAAAAGGAAGAGAGCTGTTAGCTAGAGGGGACGGTTCTTTTAAGATTACGCAATTTGCATTAGGAGATGATGAAATTGACTACACTCTTTACAATCCAACACATCCCTCTGGTTCTGCTCTTTATGGTGAAGCAATTGAGAATATGCCTCTTTTAGAAGCATTTCCTGATGAAACACAAATCATGAAGTATAAATTGACTACATTACCGAGAGGTACTTCTAAACTACCAGTACTAGATATTGGGTTTAGTTCTATTAGTCTTAAACAAGGAGCTTCTGTAGCAGTTACCCCTCAAACACTTAACTACTTAGGATCAACTTCAATTTTTGAGACTGAAGGATATACAGCAACAATTGCTGATATCAGAGTGCTAAACACATTCACAGGTGTAGGAGTTACCACAGAAGAAGCTGAAAAATTAAATACATCTACAACGATTGGAACAAATGTTTCTAAAACGGTAATAGGTACTTCTATTAACTTAACTGCAACATCTGTTAATACGTTATTTGGTAGTAGAACGCAACTTAACACCACTCTTACTGTGATAGGTAGAGGATCTGGTGCTAGGATTACAATACCGGTAACAATTACAAAAACTAACTAATTATGTCATATAAAAGATTTGATCAAGAGGATGTAGTTGTAAGTGCTGAGTCAATAACCTCTCCTGTATGGACAGGTGATAAAACAACTTTGAATACTTTTTTTACTTCATCTACACAGACTGGAGGAACAACTGGAGACTATTACTACAATATTTACAACACTGGGTCTGGTATAGCTGGATCAAGAGTACAGTTTGCAGTAGCATATGGTGATAAAAAAGGAAGCGGTTCGTTAGCATTTAACAACAACGTACCTGGTTATTCACCATCATCAACAATTTACGGTCAATACAGAAACCTAGTCTTAGGAGACGAAGATTCTGATTTTACATTTGGAAATAAGACCTCAGAATACTTTTATGCATTGTCAGTTGATAGAGCTCAATATAAAGAAAAACTTTTGCCAGGAACATTAGACCTAGTATTAGGCATATCTGGTAGTGGCGCTAGTTTAAGACTAACTGATGATAGTCAAGCCAACGACACAATTAGGTTTAATGATGCTGGTAGAGTATATGAATTAGTATCTGGATCAGCAGGTAATGTATATGATGCAGTAAATCAAAATGGATATACTAACGCTTCAGGATCTTATGGTAAGTTTTTACCAGATGTAGGAGTAATACTTCTGAATGGAGCAGCATTAGATATTCAAACAGGATCAGCAGGAGGTATTGGACTAGGCACAGGAAGAACAAACGGTGCAAATCTTAACCCAAGAAAAGTATATAATGCAATTAAAGAAGGTGGTAACTTTAGACTTCAATCTGAAGAAACAATATCATCTAATTTCGTATTCGTAAGAGCTAGAAATAGTGAATTTAATTACTCAACAAATCCTTCTTTAATAACTGGTTCAGGAGAAATACGTCACAACGTAATGATTGACACTCCTCAATCGTTTATTACTACAATTGGATTGTATAATGACAACAACGATTTGCTAGCAGTAGCTAAACTATCTAGACCTTTACTTAAAGATTTCACAAAAGAAACTTTGATTAGAGTAAAGCTTGATTATTAATGAATGAGCGCTTACAAAAGACTAAACAGGCAAGATGTATTTGTCTCTGATTATGTAGCTAACAAAAGCTGGAAAGCAAGCGGTAGCCTATTAGCAGAGTACGATGTCGACTTCTTCCGTGGAATTTCAAGTTCACTTTCTTTTTACCCAAACGACTATTATAACGGATACTCATCTGAATTGGTATGGAGAAGTGTAAATCAATTGTACTATCAAGGTAGTATAGGGGATAATACATACACGGGTTCATTTGATCACTTTGCACAATCAACAGTAACAAAACCCGGTTCAAGAAATATTGGTAGAGAAGTTACTGTAGTTTCAATCCCAAGAAACCTTTTCGGCACCCACTTAGAAAAAGAATCAGTAGTAATAAAGCCTGTACAAAATGCCGGTAATAACTATATTGTAAATGATTATGTAGTTGATGCTGCAACAGGAGAGAATGAATTTGTTGATAACTTTCTATCTTTATACGGAAGTACAGGTATAACTATCACAGATTATGTACAAAATGAAAGTGACTATGTAGATGAATCTGTAGCTCAATATTTAGAAATACCAAAAAATCAACAAAGAGTAGAATTGAGAGATGACGGAGAAGGAAATTTAGTTCTTTCTGGTTCTGCAGAATATTATACCAAACCAGAGAGAGTTGTAGGTGATGTAATATATACTCACGGTCAAGTAATAATAACAGATAGAGATATTGCTAATTACTATTCAACATATTTAAAACCTGTTGTTGAATGGAAAGCAAATCAACCTATTTATACATATAATGTACACTGTAAGGTAAAAGATTCTGAAATGAACTTTACTTACAACAGAACAGCAGTAAGCGGTTCAGACGGTGTTTTGGCAAGTAATATCACTGGTAGTGAATTTACTCCTTATATTACAACAGTTGGATTATATAATGATGCAAGTGAATTAATAGCACTAGCAAAATTAGGTAAACCAATACCAAAGAGTCAAAATAGTGATATGACATTTGAAATAAAAATAGATATATAATGGCTGTAACATTTAGAGCAAATAAATCACAACCTCTGACATATGATGAGATGGACCAAAACATGGGTTCGTTTTTTTATTCTAGCTCAGTAGCAAATGGTGGAAGAAACTTAGTACTACATTACACAGGTAGTGGTAACGTACCAATCAATCAAACAGCCCATGAAGTATCATTAGTATCAGGTGTTCAACCAGGTGTTAGTGGTCGTTTTGCATTTTATTCTGGTAGTGCTTCATTAACCACAGCAAATGGATTAATTGTAAGTCAATCAGGAGGGTCTGTTAGCGTGGGTATAAACGTAAATGAGTCAACTGATTTTCCTTTAACCAATGCGTTAGAAGTATCTGGTAGTATAAGAACTTCAGCATCTGTGTTTCAATCTTCAGACGAAAGATTAAAAGACAATATACAAACCGTAGTTGATGGACTATCAACAATAGTATCATCTAGAGGTGTTACTTTCGATAAAGATGGATCAAAAAGTGTTGGTGTTGTTGCACAAGAAATACAGAAAACCATTCCAGAAGTTGTTTCTGAAGATAAAAATGGCTATCTTAGTGTTAATTATAGTGGTATAATTGGATACTTAATTGAAGCTATAAAAGAATTAAAAATAGAGGTAGAAGAACTGAAAACAAAAACTTCACCACCTAACACAGACTAATATGGCAATTCAGTTTAGAGGAACAAAAGGGTCTTCGTTAACACATGATGAACTTGATCAGAATTTTAGAGAGTATTTCTATTCTGCATCTGTTGAAGGATCTAATTTAGAACTACATAAGTTTACATCTGTAAGTAGTTCAGTAAGTGTTCCTCTTAGTAACCCAGTAGGTAGGAATGGAGCTATACAATTTAAATTAGGAAGTGCCGTATCAGGAGCTAATGCTCAATTTACAGGGAGTCAAAATTTAACTTTTGTTGAAAACAATCTCAAAGTTACTGGATCGATTTTATTAGATACTCAAAATGAAGTAGGTATATTTGAAGTAACAGGTAGTGGTAAATTTTCAGGTAACTTAACAGTTGGTGGTACCTTAACAGCAGAAGAATTTGTTACAGAACGTAACACAACAATACAAATATACAATTCAGGTTCAACAATATTTGGAGACAGTTCAAATGACGTACATGAAAGAACCGGTAGCTTAAACATAACAGGTTCATTTAATTTAGATGGTTCAGGTAGTGTCACTAGTTTAAGTGGTTCATTTTCTGGTTCATTCGAAGGAGAAGGAAGCGGTGTAACAGGAATTATTTCATCCTCTTACTCAGTAACAGCCTCTTATTCTAACACATCCACTTCTGCTTCTCATGCAGTAAATGCAGACATAGCACCATTTAGTGGGTTGACAGGTAGACCAACACTAGTGTCTTCATCCATACAATTAGGGTCAGACATTTCAGGGTCAGTAAATGCAGCAACAGCTAGTCTATTAACTACAGCTTCAGCAACAAACAATGTAATTACGTTTACCAAAGGAGGAGGAGCTACCTTTGCAGTCACTATTAACACTGGATCGGATACAAACACCACTAGTGTAGTAAGTGATACGACACCACAACTGGGAGGTAATTTAGACCTCAATACTAAAACAATATCAGGGTCAGGTACAATCTCAATGGTTGGAAATATCTCTGGACAAGAAATAACAGGTAGTAATGTATTGTTTACTAATGTAAATGCTACCGGTGTTACTTCAACAACTTTAGCTGCAACTAGTGGCATTACTGGAGCAACGCTTAACACTACAGGTCTGATATCAGGATCAATAATTAAATCAGCAAATGCTATTTCAGGTAGTAGCCTACTTATAGAAGGTACAATTAAAGCTACTGGAGATGTAACAGCATTTCATTCTTCTGATGCAAGATTAAAAGATAATATTACCCCAATAAAGGGGTCATTAGGTAAGTTGAAATCTATAGGTGGATATGAATTTGATTGGAACAACCAATCAGAACACACTGGACACGACGTAGGTGTGATAGCACAAGAAATAGAATACATTTTACCAGAATTAGTAGTTACAAGAGACAACGGATACAAAGCCGTACGTTATGAAAAAATTGTCGCGTTATTAATTGAAGCTATTAAAGAGCAACAGTTACAAATAGATGAGCTTAAAAGCAAGATCTAGCGACTAACAAAATATGACAAACATGCCAACAAAACCTTCTTGGAATTACCAAGGGAGGTTAATCACTGATATTTCAGATATGCCAAAAGGTACCTATGGCTTTATTTATGAGGTTAGGTACAAACCTACAGATACTCGCTACATAGGTAAAAAAGTTTTATTTTTTGAACGCAATAAACGTTTAGGAAAAAGAGCATTGGAAGAGTTAAGATTAGAAAGAAAGGCAAAAGGAATAGGCGGTAGAACCCCTTTGAAGCAAAAAGTAATAACAGAATCAGACTGGAAAGATTATTTTGGTTCTCAAAAAGAGATAGTTGCACTTGCTAAAAAAGATCAAGCAGGTGAAAATTGGGAAAAGAAAATACTTGAATTTGTCCCTAATAAAAAGCTGTTAACCTATTATGAAACTAAACACCTATTTATTAATAACGTATTAGAGGATTCTTATAGTGCTCATATTAATGACAACATCCTAGGAAAATTCTATAGGAAAGATTTTAATAAATAAAGTAATTATGATCAAAATAAAACAACTAATCGGCTTACCTTCATTACAATATCATATAGATAATGATCTCACGTTGTAAGAAAACGTCTACCGTTATTCTAGCGGTGAGTTTATAAATCTATTTAAAGAAGCAAGAGACGCTTGGAGAGACGGTTATATTACGTTAAACGAACAGGATGAAGAACTCTTAGAGACAACTGACATAGGAGAGTATGGAGATTACAATGGAATTAAAGTTCCTTTAGACTTACCAATGGTTTCCCCAAGCCATAATGCTCTTTTTGAAATAGGCTGCATGATTGATGAAATGATTGAAAACGAGGATACGATTGATGAAGCTATGAGTATAGATGAAATGATCGATTACGATCTCATCAAAGAGCTTGTCGAATCAATCGGCGGTACTATTAATATGGAAAACTTTAGAAAAGCAGTTGAGATTCATAATGAAACTTTTGACTACTCAGGCTTTGATATGTTAAAAGCATCAGTGGATTATATTCCTGAAGCTGAATACAAAGGTAAAAAGGTTGCTCTTAACAAACCTAAAAGAGGTGGAAGTAAAAAATTCTACGTCTATGTTAAGTCAAAAAAAGGAAATGTAAAAAAAGTATCATTTGGTGATACTGGTCTTTCAGTTAAGTTTAAGCAAAAAGGAGCAAGAGCTTCATTTGCAGCACGTCATAAATGTGCAACTAAGAAAGATAAAACAAAGGCAGGTTATTGGTCTTGTAATATAGGCCGTTACTGGAAATCATTAGGTGGATCATCAAACTTCTCAGGTTACTGGTAGACCTTATTCCGAATCTCAGGAAGACGGTTATATAATAAGAGAGTTCTCTCAAGATACTCCTTCATTTGAATTTGTGTGGCATAGAGACAGAGAAGACCGTGTAGTACAAGCTACTCACGACAATGACTGGCAGTTCCAATTAGATAATCAAATTCCACAAGTATTATCAAATAATAAACTATTTATACCTAAAGACACCTATCACCGTTTAATAAAAGGAACTGGTGATTTAGTTGTAAAGATATGGCAAAAAGCTTAAATTTAGTTAACTATAAGGGCGAGTCGAAAAAGAAAAGACCAGGCATTCATGCTAAATCTAAATCTTCAAAACTCAAGACCTCTAAGAACTATAGAAAAAAATATAAAGGACAAGGAAGATGAAACTAAGTAATATTTTACTAAAAGAGAAGTTCATTAAATTTAATGATAAAGCTTCTGAGTTAGAATCAACTCTTAGAGATTCTTTTAACAGAGATGATATAGATGTATCAATGGGTCAATATCATGAAAGAGACAGAGGGTATGGTAAGGTTACCATTAGGGTAAGAGAAGAACTACCACCAGCAGAATATGCCAATATGAAGAACATACTTCAGGCTAAAGGTTTTGAAGTAACTGGAGGTGCTAATTTTGCAGACGATGATGGAGACAGATATTTTTACCCGGACATTAAATTTGAGTTTGACATATGAAACTATCAAAAGTTATTTTAGAAAATAAGAAAGTTATCGAAAGTAAGGAGTTAGTTCTTACCAACGAAGACGTTTCTAAACTTACTACACTTATTGCTCAAAAATTAGAGGACTTTATTGACATTGGTAATAGAGATTTACTTGAATCTTCTATCAAAGCAGCTATTAAAGAAATAGTAATACAATAGGGTTTGTAGTTTGAAATAAAGTTCTTATCTTATAAGTAGATACGGACTGGTTATGGACTATACTTTTTTATTAGCATCCATCGAAAACATTTTAGGTAAGAGTCACAAAAGAGCTAGAGAGAATTATGCTTTCAATTGCCCTTTTTGTAATCATCGTAAACCTAAGTTGGAGATAAATATGCATACCAACGAAGAGGGTAAAAACTTTTGGGAATGTTGGGTATGTCAAACAAGAGGTCAAACTATACGATCTTTACTCTACCAACTCAAAACTCCTAAAGAAGAAGCACAAAACGTATTAAAGTACCTTCCAAAAGGAGCACAAGCACAGTATCAACAACTATCTATAGTAGAGTTACCTAAAGAGTACCAACCACTATATAAAGCATCAGATAAGTCTGTTATTGCTAATATGGTAAAAAAATATCTATATGAACGAGGACTTACCGATAATGATTTTATTAAATATAGCATTGGGTACACAAACACTGGAGACTATGGAGGAAGAGTCATTATCCCAAGTTATTCTGAATCCAATCAACTCAACTTTTTTGTTGCACGAACTTATGATGGAAACTATTTTAAGTACAAAAATCCAGAAGCTTCCAAAGACATAATATTTTTTGAAAATTTAATTAATTGGAACACACCTATTATCTTATGTGAAGGTGTATTTGATGCAATAGCTATAAGGAGAAATGCTATACCAATCTTAGGTAAAAGTGTTTCTACATCACTATACAAAAAAATTATTACAAGCTCTGTAAAAGACATTTATATCGCATTAGATGATGATGCAAAAGATAGAGCAGTCGAAATAGGAGAGCAATTCTTAAACCAAGGTAAAAGAGTTTTTATCGTTAACCTACCTGATAAAGATCCATCTGATATGGGCTTCAAAGCTTTTACCGAATTAATTCAATCTGCAGAAGAACTTAATCTATCAAGTTTAATGCTGCACAAACTAAACCTATGATAAAACAAGGTATGAATATTCTCGAACAAAACGAGAAAAAACGATTAGACTTTAACCCTGAGTTAAAGCAGATTAATTTTTTAGACCGTCGAGTCTATAAGAGAGGCGAAGGAGTATATTACCCGTCCGTAACAACCATACTCCAATATATGCCCAAGAATAAGTTCTTCGAATCATGGATGAAGGATGTTGGGCATAACGCTGATCTTATTATGCGTAGAGCAGGTAAAGAAGGTACTCAAGTACATGAAGCAGCTGAAAAGTTAGTTGAAGGAGAAGAAGTAACTTGGATGGATGACTACGGTAGAGCTAAATACTCTCAGATAGTTTGGGAAATGATACTCAAGTTTGGTGACTTTTGGAAGACATATAAACCAGAACTTATATCATCAGAACAATTTGTATGGTCAGACGAACATAAGTTTGCTGGTACTGCAGATATTGTATGTAAGATGAATGGAGAGGTATGGTTAATCGATATCAAGACTTCAAATAGTATACATAAATCTTATGATCTTCAGTTAGCTTCTTATGCTAAAGGATTAGAAGAGAGTAGAGGTATAAAAATTGATAGAACAGCTATATTGTGGTTGAAAGCTCAATCAAGAGGACCATCTAAACAGAAAAAAGTTATTCAAGGTAAAGGATGGAAACTTCTACAGATAGACGAAATAGATAAGAACTTTGAATTGTTTAAACTTATATACCGTCTATATGAGTTGGAAAATCCTAATACTGAACCAATCTACAATTCGTATCCAACTACATTAAAGTTATAGCTATTTATTAATATGATAAAAAGTTTGAAATATGCAATTATTTTCTTATCTTTATATAGTTGTGGGTCGTATACCCTTACTACAAATAAAGGTTATGAAGTTAAAAGCATTCTTGCAGTTACAGAAGTCGGAGATACAATCGCTGTTCCCTATAGACAGTTTGTCAAATATAGAGATACCCAATTTGTTAGATACCAGCATAATAATAGCTGGTACTGGAACAACTGGAGATACAACGACCCTTACTTCTGGAATTCATACTACTATTGGAACCAATTTGGATATTGGAACAACTATGATAGGAGTTATCGTTATTATAACAATACTCCTCGCTCATATGTTAGACCGAAAGTTAAACCGAAACCTAAACCTAGACCAAGAGTTACACCAGAAGTATTACCAAAGCTTAAAAAGAAAGAATTAGAATAAACCAAGGAAGAAGAAATGAAAATATCAACACTAATCCTAGAGAAACGCAACAGACCCAAACTCGTAGTAATGGCGGGAGGAGCAGGAACAGGCAAGTCGTACCTTCTCAATCAACTAGACCTAGGATCACTCCACCAAGTCAACCCAGACAAATACGTGGAAGATCCCAACAGCCCAGCATACAACAAACTCAGCCCAGGGGTCGCTCTAGCCAACAAGGAAGCAGAAGCTCTGTCGGACGAAAAAACTAGCTTTGTTTGGGATACAACAGCAAGTAATCCTGATAAGATACAAATGTTCCTTAAAAAAGGATACGATGTTTATATGGTAATGGTTTATACCCATCCTATGATAGCTTATATAGCTAACTTTAGTAGGAACCGTAACGTACCTAGATCAGCAGTATTTTCTACTTGGAGAAATGTCTACGACTTAATTGACAACTATAATAAAATGTTGAAAGGTAACTTATCTATATTTGTTAATACAAGATCAGGAGAGTTTGAAAAGGAGGTTCAAGCATTTGATGCAGCAGCTAAAAATGGTGCAGCAGGTATATCAGACTATATTGAAAGATACAATAAAGCAAACGATACCGGTAAATCTTCTTTCAGACAAGAGTATGAAATGTCTGATCAAGAAAAACAAGAGTTCTACAATGCAGTCAAAAATATAGACTACAATACAGCAGACTATAGTGAAGATAGAGCTCTTAAAAAATATTTTACTGATGCCTACAGAAAAAACGGAGTAGGACCAGGAGACGATAGAATGAATAAAAAAGTCGCATCTCATAGAAGAACAAAAGAAAATGAGGCAGTAAAACAAAAACAAGTTTTAGATAATATAGCTGAGTTACTATACAGTCCTGTATTTCAAGAAAAACTTAAGCATTCTACACCAGCTGAGATAGACCAAAAACTTCAAAACTTTTTATCATAATGGCTACAGCACTTTATCCAGGAGGGTTTAAACCACCACATAGAGGACATTTTGAAGT
>Ga0115572_10004587_pt1 | contig 10732 bp, 7 predicted proteins | sample COGITO_mtgs_1206_FD_88681 | JGI IMG/M metagenome (GOLD analysis project Ga0115572, IMG submission 88681) | Pelagic marine microbial communities from North Sea - COGITO_mtgs_120607 | ecosystem: Environmental > Aquatic > Marine > Epipelagic | place: Germany:Helgoland, sampling site Kabeltonne... | reverse complement strand
TCATGATGATTTGCTTTCCAGATTGATGCAAGTGATTGAATATGTGGAAAAATATTTCTTGAGTTTTTTCTTTATCTTTCAAAAACTGAACATCATCCAACATGAGTACATCCACATTCCTGTAATAAGCAATAAATTCCTGAAGACTGTTACTTTTCAGCGCATCTATGAATTGATTGGTGAATTTTTCAGAAGCCACATAGAAAACATATTTTTCGGGATGATTGCGTTTGATTTCATTACCAATAGCCTGAATTAAATGGGTTTTTCCCAGTCCAACGCCCCCATAAACCATAAATGGATTGAATGAGGTAATTCCTGGTTTATTGGCCACGGCAAATCCTGCAGATCTTGCCAATCGGTTACAATCACCTTCGATATAATTATCAAATTGATAATTGGGATTTAGGTTAGAATCAGTGGCCAGTTCTTGCATGAACTGAGGATTTTTATATTTATCATATCCATTAACGCGTGATTTATTAAACCCACTTTTGTTGCCACCTACATTGACCGTGTAGGGTTGGTTTGAGGCACTGCCATTGTCCATGACCACTGAATACTCTAATTTCCCGTTTTGGCCAATGACTTTTTGAATGGCCTGCTGCAGAATATGTATGTAATTTTCTTCGAGCCACTCATAAAAAAATTGACTGGGCACCTGAATGGTCAATACGGCATCTTCTAGTTTTACTGGAACAATGGGCATAAACCATGTATTAAAACTTTGTTCCGGTATTTGCTCTTTAATCATTAAAAGGCAGTTACTCCATTTTTCTACGTGCATGTAGGTATGATTTTAGAGGAGGTCATTGTTCTTTTTTTTGACTTATTATTTTGTTAAGAGTTTTCAAATTTGGGGTAAAAAAGTTAAAGAAAAAAGTGAAATATGATTTGAATTAAAATAAATTAAGAGAGTTCTTTTCTACTTTCTTAATTTACTATTTTTTTAATGAATTTTAATCGTTACCAACAAAAATTTCTATAAATAAATTGATTGGTTCGATTAATGCATCTTGATCAATTAGTTTTGTTTATCCATGAAGGAAGGTCAAGCAACATTCAGCGAATTTTCAAAATCGACTTTCAAAAATTGGGTTAAAGAAATTAAGCAAAAAAGTTTCCATTTAGATCTTGAAAAAGAATTAAAATGGCGAGAGCCATGGGGGATTGAGTTAGATCCTTTTTTTGATGATTCCAATACCAAAGCGGCGACTTACATCACACATTTTTTTTCAAGCTATCCTTATCCTCAATGGAAATTACTTCAAAAAATAGAAGTAAAAGACGATCAAATGGCCAATAGTGAAGCGCTCGAAGCACTTAATAATGGTTGTGAAGGTATTATTTTTGATGTACAGCACCATGCTCCTAATCCAGACATTTTGTATGATCAAATTAAGGCTGCACATTGCAGTATTTTTTTCACCGGATCAAGGACGAAAGATTTAGATGATTTTTTTAGTTATTACCACTCTTTGGAAGCTAATGCATTCGAAGGAGGTGCAGATCACTGGGTGTCGGGACATTCTCAATTCAGTTATACCATTGACGCAACTCATTACCGAACCCTCAAAGAATGGTCAAGCCTTGTTTTACAAATCATTGATTGCTTAAAAAGCAAAGATCAATCCGTCACGGTGCACTTAGATCATGGTTCTCATTTTTATCATGATCTCACTCGGGTTCGTAGTTTGAGATTTATGGTGTCCGCACTTTGCAGAGCTGAGAAAATCCCTTTTTCAGCAGATAGATTTCACATACATTCCTCACCAAGAAAACGGAAAGGATTGGTTGAAGGCCTCATTTCAAACAGTGCGACAGGGCTATCGTTAACCCTAGGGGCTGTAAATTATTTATCATTTGAGTTAAATGCTGAGAATAGTGCTGATGGACAGCGCTGGTCCCGTAATGTGGGTAATTTACTTCGTGAGGAGGCTCAAGTAACTTTTGAGCAAGATCCTATAGCTGGATCCTATTTTTTAGATTTTTATTGCCATCAGCAGTGCCTTGCATTGTGGGGGTTGGTGCAATCAAAATTTGGGGATCTAACTTATGCGGACCTGATTGGTGAATATTATTACCATCGAATTTCATACAAGCTGGAAGGTTTTATTCCAGGTAAACCACCCTTTTTGAGAGGTCCTTACCTTACGATGTATACCCAAAGGCCTTGGACGATTCGACAATATGCCGGCTTCTCCACAGCCAAAGCTTCGAATGCCTTTTATCGAAATAATCTAAAAGCAGGGCAAAAGGGGCTTTCGGTAGCTTTTGACTTGGCTACTCATAGGGGCTATGACAGTGATCATCCTCGTGTGGTGGGAGATGTGGGAAAGGCAGGGGTTGCCGTCGATTCAGTGGAGGACATGAAACTCCTTTTTGATCAAATACCACTGGATCAAATTTCTGTTTCCATGACCATGAACGGAGCGGTAATTCCCATCATGGCTTTTTTTATTGTGGCTGCAGAAGAGCAGGGGGTAAGGCCAAGTCAATTGACGGGGACCATTCAAAATGACATTTTGAAAGAATTCATGGTGCGAAACACCTACATCTATCCACCCAAGCCTTCGATGAGAATCATTGGAGACATTTTTGAGTTTTGTGCTGCTCACATGCCCAAATTTAATTCCATTAGCGTCAGCGGCTATCACATGCATGAAGCGGGTGCCTCAGCGGAATTAGAATTGGCGTTTACGTTGGCTGATGGATTGGAATACGTAAGAAAGGGGATTGAAGTAGGTATTCCTATAGATCAATTGGCACCTCGTATTTCATTTTTTTGGGGCATTGGGATGAACTTCATGACCGAAATCGCAAAAATGAGGGCAGCTAGGTTGTTGTGGGCCAAGCTTATAAAGTCTTTCGATGCCCAAAATCCTAAGAGCATGGCTTTGCGTGCACATTCCCAAACTTCAGGATACAGTTTATCGGCACAGGATCCCTATAATAACGTGGGAAGAACCTGCATGGAAGCATTAGCAGCCATTTTTGGACATACCCAGTCATTGCATACCAATTCACTCGATGAGGCCCTCGCGTTACCCACGGAATATTCGTCGGCCATAGCACGTGAGACTCAAATATATCTTCAAAAAGAAACGGATATTTCCCAGGTAATAGATCCCTTTGGTGGCTCCTTTCATCTTGAAAAACAGACCGAAGATTTGATCGATAAGGCGTGGAAAATTATCCAAGAAATAGAAGCTATGGGGGGTATGATTGCAGCCATTGAGCGGGGATACCCAAAAATGAAAATCGAGGAGGTAGCCGCATCTACCCAAGCTCATATTGATACGGGAGTAGCGTCTATTATAGGAGTCAATAAATATACTACGGATCAGAAAGATGATTTTGATTTACTTGAGGTTGATAACCAAGAAGTACGTGAGCAGCAAATGGCAAGTATCAATGCCCTTAAGATACGGCGAGATGATCATAAAATTAATCAAGCATTAAAGAAATTAAGAGAAGCAGCCGCTTCGGACAAGGGCAATTTGCTCGTATTGGCCATTGAGGCCGCCCGCCTAAGAGCGACGCTTGGAGAAATAACATTAGCCATGGAAAAAGAATTTGGAAGACACAAAGCATCACATCAAACGATTTCAGGGATTTATGCAAAATCGGCCCTTCAAGATCGCTTTTTTAAAAAGGCCTTAGCACTCTCAAGTACCTTTGCCGCTAAGGATGGTCGCAGACCTCGTATTTTAATTGCCAAAATGGGTCAAGATGGTCACGATAGAGGGGCTAAAATTATTGCCACGAGTTTTGCGGATTTGGGATTTGATGTAGATATAGGTCCTTTGTTTCAAACTCCGAAAGAAACGGCCATGCATGCGGCAGAAAATGATGTACATTTTGTAGGTGCCTCGTCATTGGCTGGAGGTCATTATACTTTAATCCCAAAACTGATCAAGGAGTTAGCGCTACTCAACAGAGAAGATATTGGCGTTATTGCAGGCGGCGTTATCCCGAAGCAGGACCATGATTTTTTATTTACGGCCGGTGTCACCGCGATATTTGGTCCCGGGACTGTAATCTCAAAGGCGGCGATAGAAATTTTAGAGAAATATAGTACCAATAAGGGGCATTAAAATTTTACATAGAATTTTAAAACCTTTAATGGGTGTCAGATGGCCTGTCTCATGATCGGGCGTGTCAGGCAGGTAGGCCCACCTCCTCCTTTAATACTTATGTCGACGCCTGCGTAGGTAAATACTTCGGCGCCAGCTGCTTGCAATAGTTCTTGAGTTATTGGATTTCCATGCACCATTAAAACTTTGCGTGGAGCCAAAGCCAGGACATTGCATCCCATGGTATCAAATTCTAGGTCAGGAACATCGATAAGTTTGAAGTTTCTACGCAACAATTCATCTCTAAAATGAATGGGCATTAATCGGGGATAAATTATTGCCAAATCTTTGTCTACAGGACTGAGCACAGACATCAAATGGAAGACATCATCGGGTCCATTGTAATGGGGCATTTCGGCTACTATGACGGTTACATTGAGCGGTTTCAATAAGCTCCGAAGTTGTTCGATACCCTCATAATTGGTACGATAAGTATGACCTACGGCCAAGGTGGTTTCGTTGAGCCATGCGACATCACCGCCTTCCAAGGTGCCCGGATTTTTAATTTCACCTAAAATATTGATGCCTAATTGTTCAAAAACTTGTTTTTGGTGTGCTGGTTCATTGACCCTTCCTGCTTTGCCCATATTACAAATAATCATGCCTTCATTGGTGCTTATAGAAGCATCTCGACAGTAAATGCTATCAATTTGAATGTCTTTTTCCCAGGGGAGTTCATAAATAACGGGTTGGGTACCCTTGATTAATTCCGTAAAAAGCTTATATTCCAACAAACTGTTCTTGAAATTGGGTTGACTCAAATAGTTCAATGCTTCCCATTGTGCAGATAAATGAGATTCGTCTCGAAAGGCAGCAGCCACAGGTTTTATCATTAAAGAATGGATTTCACCAAATTCAGAGTGAGCAGTTAATTTCATCAGGATGTTTATGAGGCTTTCATATAAATATACACAGGGATACCGGCCATCAATATAATAAATCCATAAAAAACACTTTCTTGTCCGGATCCAATGATAGCCCAAAGAGAAAAAAGGAAAGCGATAAGGCCACCTAGAATAGAGATAAATGGCGTCTTTAACGTCTTTTCTTGAACCACTAAAATTCCATAAGCTGCTACCGTGAAGAGATAAGGAACCAAAACAAGAAAAGTGGAGAGTAAAATAAAAAAGCTGTAAGTGGCTACCAATCCATCCGAATAATTCATCATCATCATGATTGAAACAAAGACACAAGAAATAATTAAACCCGTCGCGGGCACCCCTTGTGAGTTAAGTTTTGCAAAAACTTTGGGAAACAGGCGGTCTGTTGCAATGGCGTAGGGTACTTGACCTTGTATCAAAATCCATCCATTCAGGGCTCCAAGTGTCGAAAAAACAGCTCCAATGGTGACCAAAGTTCCTCCAATGGGTCCCCACATGATGGCAGCTGCCTCAGAATAGGGGAAGGGTGAATGCATTAATTGTTCAGATGGGATCATTCCCATTATGGACATGCTGCCCAGAAAATAAATCAGGAAAGTCATTGCCAATCCAAAATAGGTCGCTCGAGGAATCGTGCGGCCGGGGTTAGTTACGATGTTAGAGGGTACCGTAGCACTTTCAAGTCCTAAAAATGAAAAGAGGGTAAATGCGGCTACGGCAGTAATGGCAGCACTATTTGAAGATTCTGAAATATTGAGAGGTGTAAAATTTTCAGGCTCAATAAAAAAAAGTCCACAAAAACCCACTAAAAACAGGGGTGCTATTTTCAAAACAGTCGTAACTACTTGCACCACTCCAGCTTCTTTTATCCCTCTGGTATTGATACACGTCACAGACCACAAGATGATCTGACCTGTGAGGACCGCAACCATTGGATTTGAATTTAAAATAGGAAAAAAATATCCAAGATAACTGACCATGCCTACAATGATGGCGGCATTCGAACACCAAATGCTAATCCAGTAACCCCATGCCACCAAAAATCCTGAAAAGTCCCCTAACCCGACCCTTGTGTAAGCATAGGGCCCCCCATGCGCATAGGGCAAAGCTTTACTTAATTGGCTGAATACAAAAGCAAGTGAAAGCGCCCCAAGCCCAGAGAATAACCAACCCAATATACTGATGGGGCCGTAGGCAGCGAGTGCCGAGGGTGTTAAAAAAACCCCAGACCCAATCATATTCCCCGCAACCAATGCGGAGGCCGTCCAAAAACCAATTTTCCCGTTTTTCGCTGACATTTTTGATTTAATCAAGCATATTTGAATATAAGTTCGAAAGATAATATAAATAAATTATGGCGACTAGATTTTTTATTGACCGAGATATTACAAAAGCGTTAACGCTCCCCGCTTCTTTTTATAAAGATCAAGATCTTTTTGAGGTGTTGAAAGAAAAAATTTTCATAAAAAGTTGGCAATGGATAGGTTCAGATGATCTTGTTCCACTACCCAATCATTCCTATCCTTTTGTCTTACTTGATCATTATTTGACAGAGCCTATGCTGTTGATTAGAAGTGCCCAAGACGAGTTAAATTGTTTTACTAATGTGTGCACCCACAGAGGAAATCTCATCGCGCAACAACCAGGAAAAGTAACTAAATTACTTTGTGCGTATCACGGTCGCAGGTTTAGTCAAGAGGGAAAATTTGAATTTATGCCGGAATTTAAAGAAGTGCAAAATTTTCCAAGGGCCTGTGATGACCTACACAAATTCAAGCTTAAAAATCTGGGGCCTCATTTATTTGTGGGCATGCTTCCTCAATTTAATTTTGATTCGGTGATTGAGGTTATGCAGCAACGCATTGGTTTTTTACCTCTCGAACAGTTTACATTTGAATCAGTCTTATCAAAAGATTATTTGGTCAATGCACATTGGGCACTTTATTGCGATAATTATTTGGAGGGATTTCATATCCCATTTGTTCATCAAGATCTGAATGACGCATTGGACTATGGCGATTATACTACCGAAGTATATGATTACTGCAATCTTCAAATTGGTTATGCCAAAGATGATGTTGAAGTGTTTGATCTGCCTGAAGGTCATCCTGATTTTGGAAAAAAGGTGGCGGCTTATTTTTATTGGATATTCCCAAATATGATGTTTAATTTTTATCCTTGGGGTTTATCGGTCAATATCGTAAAACCTCTTTCGATGAATAAAACTAAGGTTGCTTTTCTTACCTATGTTTGGGATGAATCAAAATTAGATAAGGGAGCTGGGGCGCTGCTTGACAAAGTAGAACGAGAGGATGAATATGTCGTTGAGGGCGTTCAAAAAGGGCTGAGATCAAGATTTTATCAAGCGGGTCGTTTTTCTCCGAAACGGGAAAAAGGGGTACATCATTTTCATAAATTGATTGCTGACTTTATCAACGCTGAAGATGAATGAATATTCCTAAAGATGGGATAGGTAATGGTTTTTTGAAAAATGCGTACGCAACCATTTTAAGTCTGGCTCATTCAATGAACCAGTTCCCATACGGACAAGATCTGAAAGGTGCTGTTCCGTTCGTAGACCGATAACCGCCGTCTTAATCACCTCATGAGCTAATACAAAAGCTGTGGAGGCATAGGCTATGTTTTTTTTGAGCAACTGTTTCTGAAGAAGATCGATGTCTAATTCGGAACGATCTAAGTATGAGCTAGGGGGTTTCCCTTTAAGCAGGCCCTTCGCCAATACACCGCGTGCTTGAACGCCGATGTCTTGGGATTGCAACAAGGGCAAAAGGCGGTCTTCTGACCTTCTATCGAGTAAGCTGTATTGAAGCATGACGCTGGTGATATTGGATTTTTTCACGTAAGCGCGAATGACATTAGGCCTGATAGAAGAGAGGCCATAATAGCGTATTTTACCTGACGCAATCAATGTTTCAAAAGCATCGATGGTTTCGTCAATAGGATCCTCAATTGTGCCACCGTGAAGCTGATACAAATCAATGTAATCTGTACCTAACCTTTTCAAGCTTTGGTCAACCGCAGATAAAACATATTTTTTGGATGGGTTCCAATGCCAACTCTTGCCATTTTTATCCCAAACATTTCCTACTTTAGTAGCAAGGATGATTTCTTTTCTTCTGGCCCCAAGGGCCTTACCAATGATAGATTCATTAAGGCCTTGATCATAAAAGTCAGCGGTGTCGAAATAATTAATACCTAAATCAAGGGCTTGGTTCAATAGGCTACTGTGGTCTTCAATATGTGGGTCTAAGGACATACATCCGAAGCTGAGTTCACTTATTTTTAAATTAGATTTCCCCAGTCTTCTGTAATTCACTTCATCTTATTTTTGAGACTAAATTGGCATGAGATAGCCTAATTTGAGCTGTAGCTTAAATTATCTACCCTTCTTTCTAGGTATAATAGGATTATTTTTATCCCCTCGTTTTTTGGGACTTTTATATTTACGCTTCATTTTATCAACATACCTTACCTTGGAATTGATTTTTTGATTTTTTGATTTTTTCTCATGAAAAGCTTCTCCAGAGGGCGCTGCCAATGGTTTTTTCAGTTCGAGATTGGGCTGGCTACTTTTGGGTAATTCATCCAGGGTTAAAACCGTTGATATCTCAATACGATCAGGTAAGGTCTCGTTTGGGATTTCAAAATCCATTAACCTTTCTATGGCTAACTTCTTATGATCCTCATAAGGACTGAAAAGGGAGATTGCGTTGCCTTTTCTTTCTGCTCGACCCGTTCTTCCTATACGATGAATGTAATTTTCTTGAATTTCAGGAAGATCAAAATTAATAACGTGAGATACTTCTGAGATATCTAAACCTCTAGAAATTAAATCAGTGGCAATCAAGATACGATGGGTCCCAGATTGAAATTTTTTAACCATATCAAATCTGTAATTTTGAGATTTATTCGAATGTATAATTCCCATTTGCTCATGGAAGGGTTCATGGATTTTTTCAAAAAGCTCATCTGCCAATTTTTTGCTAGAGACAAATACCAATACTTTATGCATGATCTCCTTATCCGCCAAGAGTTCTTTAAGGAAGTTGATTTTGGTATTGAAATTAGGTACAGAATACAGAATTTGATTGATGTTTTCCAATGGAGAGCCAGCAGGCGCAGCTTCCACGCGTTCAGGTCGCTTGAAAAATAAATTAATTAATTTTTGAATTTCATTATCTAATGTAGCCGAAAACATGAGGTTCTGGCGCTTTTCAGGAAGCAGGTCCATTAGGTTTTTTAATTGGGTTCGAAAACCTAAATTAAGCATTTCATCTACTTCATCGATGATCAGTGTTTTGATTAATTTGGTTTTTAAAATGCCGTTAAGCATCAAATCCATCAGCCTACCTGGTGTGCCAACGACCACATCGGCTCCCTGATGTAGGGCATTCATTTGGGTTTTAATATTGGTTCCGCCATAGGCCCCGACCGTGGAAACGTCCATGTACTTGGTTAATTTTTCTGTTTCTTCAACTACTTGAGCTACCAATTCTCGCGTGGGGACAATGATCATGATTTGCGGTGTCAGTGCTTTGTTAAATTTCCACTGTCTCAAGCAAGGAAGCAGATAAGCGTAGGTTTTACCCGTGCCTGTTTGTGCGATCCCAATGGTATCACGCCCGGACATGACGACTGAAAATATTTTATGCTGTATGGTGGTTGGGGTGGTGAGCTCCATATCTCTGAGGGCGTTTTTCAGAGAAGCATTTAAATTAAGATCATCGAAAGTCATGCTACAAAGCTACCACAGATTGATGGACTAAATAGCATGGCATGGCGTTCATCATGATTTCAAAAAATATAGCATCATCATCTATCAAGTAAAGGGGATTAGGGGTCATTTATAGTTAGATTTACATTCACTTTTAAATAAACCTTATCAAATAACATGTGGTATCGAATTTATTTTTTGATCATTTACGTATTCAGTTTAAATGTGTCAAGTAACGCCCAGTCTAAGGTGCCTTATAAAGAGATTCCGAGTTATCCCGCAAATTACACGCAGGGTAAGGTCATTTCCCGGATGATAGATGGACTGGGGTATCGCTTTTATTGGGCCACCGAGAATTTGAGAGTATTGGATCTTAATTTCAAACCCGATACCCTTGCTCGGTCAACTTTTGAGACGATGGAGCATATTTATGGTCTTTCTTTTATGATTTTAAATGCATCGAAAAATCAAGTCAACGAACGAATAAATCCAGATCAAATGACGGCAAATGAATTGCGTTCGGCGATACTTGACAATCTGAAATTGGCCAGTGAGGCGATGGCATTGGTTGAAGATTTAGATGAGTTAAACATTCTTTTTCAAGGTTCAACAGGACGAAAGGCCCTTCCATTTTGGCATGTACTGAACGGCCCCCTCGCTGATGCGATTTATCATACGGGCCAAATAGTCTCTTTTAGAAGAGCCTCAGGAAACCCCATGAATCCCAAAGTAAATGTTTTCATCGGAAAGACAGATCTATAGAATCTTTTCCATAATCGCGAAAGACCATAGTATTGATATTAACTTTACCTTATGATTCAAGAAAGGCCCCTGACCGATTGGTTGCCTATAACCCTAAAAGAAGTAGAAGATAGAGGATGGTCCCAATTAGATGTGATCATCGTTTCGGGTGATGCTTATGTCGATCATCCTGCCTTTGGTGCGGCAGTGATCGGCCGGATTATTGAAAGTGAAGGGCT
>Ga0115572_10004568_pt1 | contig 10762 bp, 8 predicted proteins | sample COGITO_mtgs_1206_FD_88681 | JGI IMG/M metagenome (GOLD analysis project Ga0115572, IMG submission 88681) | Pelagic marine microbial communities from North Sea - COGITO_mtgs_120607 | ecosystem: Environmental > Aquatic > Marine > Epipelagic | place: Germany:Helgoland, sampling site Kabeltonne... | reverse complement strand
GAAAAGCGGGTTTCTTCTCGCCGTCGCTTATATGCTTTCGAAGCGCCTCAGCGCATGGACCTCGAAGCCGCGTGTCGGCATCGTCTTTCCTCCTGGCTTGGGCGGCTATATCGCGAACCTTGCCGTCGTCCTTGCGGGCAAAGTACCTGTCAATCTGAATTTCACCCTCGGGCCGGCCAGTATAGAGGCCTGCTTGAAAAAAGCGGACGTTGATTGCCTACTCACGACCGAGCGCGTGCAACAAAAGATGCCGCTGTTCCCCTGGCCGGACAGCGGGGTGGTGGACATGGTCGAGGAACTGAAGTCTCTGCCTAAGGCTAAGACGTTCCTCTTCCTAGGGGCGATCCGGCTATGTCCGGCCAAACTCTTAGCCAAGTGGCTGAAAGTTCCCGCCGAAGGCGGTGGCCGCGAAGCGGCGCTACTTTTTACTAGTGGTAGCTCGGGCCTGCCGAAGGGCGTGGTGCTGACCCACCGCAACATCCTCGGCAACTGCGCCCAGATCGATGTGTCCGGTCTCTTGCCAGCCGCGGAGAAGCTGGTCGCCAACCTACCTATCTTCCACAGTTTCGGGTTCACCGTTACGCTTTGGTATCCGCTTCTGCGTGGCTGTGCCGTCGTAACGCTGCCGTCGCCGCTCGAAGTTAAAAAGACCGCCGATGCTATTGAGGCCGAGTCAGCTACGCTCTTGGTCGGGACACCGACTTTCTTTAAGCCCTACATTAATCGGATTGAACCGAAGAAGCTGGCCTCGCTTAAGTATGTGATCGCTGGCGCGGAAAAGACACCTGCGGGCTTCGCCGAGGCTTGGGAGGCGCGCTTCGGCAGCCAGTATCTTGAGGGTTACGGGTTGACGGAAACCTCGCCGGTCGTCAGTGTCAATCTGCCCAAGGCGCCTCAGGGCGTCCGCTACCCTGGCGACTCCAGTGATGGCCACCGCCGGGGCTCGGTCGGCCGCATGCTCCCAGGGCAGGCTGCGCGTATCCTGAATCCGGATACGATGGAAGAGCTGGAGGTCCATTCGGTCGGCTTGCTTGCGCTGAAGGGGCCGAATATTTTTACAGGCTATCTAGACGAGCCGACACGCACGGCCGAGGTGAAGGATGGGGACTGGTTTATCACGGGCGATTTAGCGCGCTTCGACAAACACGGCTTCCTCTATATTGAGGGCCGGCTCTCACGCTTTTCCAAAATCGGCGGCGAGATGGTGCCCCATGGCACGGTCGAAGAAGCGCTGGTTAAGGCCTTCAGCCTGGAGGATTCCGAGTTCCCTCTGATCGCCGTCGCTGGGCGCCCTGACGAGGTCAAAGGCGAAGCGCTCGTCGTGATTGCGGCGATCGATTTGGTGATCGAAGACGTGCGCGAAAACCTGAGCGCTGCGGGGTTCAGTAATTTGTGGATCCCTAAAGAAATCCGTCAGGTTGAAGTGATTCCCTTGCTGTCTACCGGCAAGCTCGACCTCCGCGCGATCAACGAACTGGCGCAGTGATTCGTAGTGTCGGTTCAGCTGCCACCATCGCTCTGTCCATGCGTCATGCGGTGGCTCAAGCCGCCGCTACTAGAGGCTTCCATCGCTTTACGCAGGCGCGTTTGCAGATGGGTGCGACGGACTTTTTGCTCATTGTTTTTTACAGCCATAGCGTACGCGTCGAGCGAACCGACGATGTAGACCTTCCGCCGCGCGCGGGTGATGCCTGTATAGACGAGGTTACGCTGGAGCAGGAGGAAGTGCTGTTTGAGTAAGGGGATGATGACGACGGGGTATTCGCTGCCTTGGCTCTTGTGGATGGAGATGGTGTAGGCGTGTTGCAGTTCCGAGAGTTCGCTCCTTGTATATTCTACGAGCTGGTCGAACTCGATAGTCAGGCCGGAGCTGTCGGCGGCGATGGCTTTAATGATGCCGGTGTCCCCGTTGAAGACGTTCTTGTCGTAGTTGTTGCGTGTCTGGATGACTTTGTCGCCGATCCGGTAGGTGGCGCTGCCGTATTCGATCTCCACGGGAAGTGGCTTCCGGGTCTTTTCGCGAAAGTGGGTTTGCACGGCGGGCGTGTAATCCGGGTCGGAGCGGAGGCGCGATTCGGCTTTGGACTTTGGGTTGAGCGCTTCTTGAAGTTCCGTATTCAGAATCGTAATACCTGCTGTGCCCCGGTGCATGGGCGACATCACTTGCAGGTCTTTGATCGGGTCGATGTCGTGCGCCTTTGGAATGTATTCCTTGGCCAAATATTTGATCGCCTGCATGCATTGTTCAGGCTGTTCGGCCTCGATGAAGGTGAAGTCTTTTTCCGGGTCTAGATCGCGCAGGCTGCGGAAGGTCACGCCGGGATGCGTCTCGCCGTGCAGGATGGCGTGCGCGGTAGTCACGATGCCACTCTCTTTTCCTTGTCGATAGATGGTGTCGAGGCGGGTGACTTTGGCCGGCGGCGCGGCCATAAGGTCACCGAGGAGGTTGCCCGCGCCAACGCTGGGCAGTTGATCAGCGTCGCCCACAAGAAGGAGATGTGCACCGCTGGGGATCGCCTGGAAGAGGCTGGCGGCGAGGCGCGTGTCGAGCATGCTGGTCTCGTCGAGGACGAGGAAGTCGCAGGGAATCGGGTTGTCTTCGTGGTAGGTGAAGCTGCGGGTGGCAGCATCGTATTTGAGCAGACGGTGGATGGTGCTGGCGGGTGCGCCGGCAGCTTCCGAGAGTCGTTGGGCGGCACGGCCCGTAGGGGAAGCGAGCAACATGCGGACGCGCTTGGCGCGGAGGATGTCGACCACGGCGCGGAGGATGGTGGTTTTCCCGGTTCCAGGGCCGCCGGTAATAATAGAGACCTTGGCTGCGAGGGTATTGCGCAGGGCGATTGTTTGTTGGTCGGCCAGTTTGAAGCCAGCTCGCGCTTCTGCCCATTGCACCGCGGCGTCTATTTTAATCGCGGGGAGGATCGACTCGGTCCGAGCGATGCGGGCGATGGCCTCGGCGATACGCTTCTCCGCACCTGCAGTGGCGGGCAGCTGATAGGCCGGCCCGAGGGCTTCCTGGTTCTGGTCACGCGCTTGGATGCCGTAGAGGCGCTCCATTTGATCGAGCGCTCGAATGCGCTGTTGAATGAGCGCGGGCTCGAGGGAGAGCAACTGGGTGGCCTGTTCGAGAATCATCGTCTCAGTGCCGACGGTGTGGCCTTCGTCCTCTAGCTGGCGCATGGTATGGAGTACGCCCGCGTCGATCCGCTCCTTCGAGTTGGTCGGAAAGCCGAGGTTAAGGGCGATCTTATCGGCAGTCTTGAATCCGATCCGCTCGATGTCCTCGGCCAGTCGATAGGGTTCGTCCTGCAGAATGCGCTTGGCGCCACTGCCGTATTTTTTGACGAGGCGCACGCACTGCGAGGGCGTCACACCATAGGTCTGCAGGAACATCATGACGTCGCGCACGGCGCTCTGCTCGTCCCAGGCGGCCTTAATCGACTTGGCGCGCTGCTTGCCGATGCCGGGGATCTCGTGGAGCCGGCCGGACTCTTCGCTGATGACGCGAAGTGTGTCGGCGCCGAAGTGATCGACAATCTTCTTGGCGTAGGATTTACCGATGCCATGGATGAGGCCGCTACCGAGGTATTTGCGGATGCCGTGCACCGAGGCGGGTAGCTGCGATTTGAATTGGGCGATCTTGAATTGGTCACCATGAGTCGAGTGGCGCGCCCAATGGCCGTCAAGTCGGAGGGTCTCGCCACATTGCACGCCGGGCAGAGCGCCGAGCACGGTAACAGGTCGCTTGCTGTCGGCTACCTGCACTTCGGCCACGCAATAAGCGTTTTCCTCGTTGAAGTAGATGATTCGCTCGAGGACGCCGGTGATGGTTTGGTCGTTTTGGATGGTGTGAGGCATCAGGTGGGCACGTAGCTAAACATGAATTAGAGCCAACGAGCCGAATGGGTCGATACGAAAAAGCCCCTGCCAGTGAAGACGAGAGCTTTTGTAAATTATGAAGTCCGTTCGATTGCGTGGAATTATGATGCACGTATCGTCAATGGAAAGGCGGTCAGTTTTACTGGCTAATTGCTCAAACTATCTTTATCCACAGTGGTCTCATAATCCTCAAAAATGTGAACACCACGCAGCCAGTTTATCAATTTTATGTTTGCTCCCATTATTGCACGGATCCAAATCGGAACTCAGGGGCACAACGAAACGATGGCTATTAGTGGCTAAAGAATACAAATCGAAGCGGATGAAGGATAGAAGCAGAAGTCGACATCGTCGCCGATCAAAAAAGCAGCCTCTGCCACATTCTTCGGACTTGGGGCAGCGTTCGAGGTCTAAGTCTGGTCCGGTGACCACGTGCTCCTTCGCACCGCCACCGCCATCGAGGCGCACGATCCGCTTTTCAGGGCATAAAAAAGAACAGCCGGTTTATAAGGGCTTCCTTGCCGCATTCCTAGGTGTCTTTCTCATCGTGCTTCTCGGGGGAAGCTACAACGCCGCCGCCCTGGGCATGGCTTTGATTTTGCCAGGGCTGTTTCTTTTGTGCCATCCACCCTCGATCGGCCTTGGTAAGCTCGGCGATATGGGCGTCCTTGGTTTGCTCGGGAGTCTCTTACTCGCCTTTTTGCCTCAGTTCTATTGGCCGACCGCTGGTTGGCGAACTGAGGCGATCAGCTCCTTGGATATGGAGCTACCCGCTGTCTTATCCGTGCAGCCTTGGATCAGTTTCGAGACTTGGGTAATGGCCGCGGCTGGCTTTGCTTGGTTCTATGCTGCGTTGCAGTTGAAGATTAATCTGCCCGGTCGGCGGCGATTGTTTTTCTGGCTTTCCATTCTCCTAGCCGGTTTCGCGGGGGCGGTAATATGGGGGAATCTGAGCGGAGCCCTTCACTCAGGAGCGGAGGATGCGACTGCTTTCAGCCTTTTCTCGAATCGGAATCTGACGACTGGTTTTCTTGCACTGGGTGGGGTGGCCACCTTTGCATATGCGATGGAGGCTGTGCGAACGCGTGCACTGAAGCCGCTTGTGGGTGTCCCTGCCAGTGTGCTTTGTCTACTGGGCTTGGTGTTCAGCGTCTCGCGCGCGGGCGTTTTGCTCTATCTTATCGGAGTGGGCTTATGGTTTTTGTTAAGTCTTCGTGCGCGTTCTTTGCCCCGCGTTTTAAAAGTGGGTTTTCCGCTCGTCATTGTGGCTTTTAGTCTGGTGGTAACCCGTAATGAGCAGATGGTCGATCGAATGATTGATTTCGCGACTTCGGGCTCTGAAGTGCGCGATGATTTTCGCCTTAAAATGTATAAAGATACTGCCGATATGGTGATGGATGCCCCGTTGAGCGGATTCGGTTTGGGTAATTTTTCTGCGGTCTTTCCTCAATACCGAAAGGCTTCGGCCGACTATGAGCCCGTGGTTCATCCTGAAAGCGACATTCTATGGCTCGCAGCCGAGGGGGGCTTGCTGGCAGTGGCTTTCTTCGGGGTCTTTTTATATGCCTATGCGCGGCTTTGTCGTGGCTTCACGCAGGGCGCGGGTGCGGGTTTGCGTATACTCGCTTTTGTGGTGGTAGCCCTTTTCTTGTTGCATGGATGGGTCGATGTGCCTGGCCACCAGCCGGGAACTGTTTATTTCGCGATTCTTTTTGCAGTTTTGGCTCTGCCCAAGAGGGGGTTAGCGACTGGATCGCTACCGCCGAGAATTTGGCGAATTTTAGGGGGATCACTTTTGGCGATAGGCTTAGTTTGGTTCGCAGCCGGGGTCTTCCGGCAGCCTTGGCACTCTTCAATTCGCATCCCCCAAGACGAGGCGGCGCTGCATGCTCATATCGATGCGGTTGATTTCGAGCAAGCGCGGGCTGTGGTCGATCATTGGATCGCAATTCGCCCACTCGATTGGCGCGCATATTTTCAAAGGGCGCAACTCACCTTAGTGGCTAGCGGTGACCGCGACAAAGCCGCGGCCGACTTCCGTCGGGCCCGTTTCGCGGAGCCGATTCTCGGCGAAGTCAGTTTCGAGGAGGGCAAAGTCTGGCTGCCCTATGATACGGCACGTGCGATTGCGGCATGGCGCTTGGCACTTTTTCGGGAGCTGAATGATAAGGATGGCTACTTCGGTCAGATGCTGAACTACGCCAAAAGCTCGCCCGACACAATGGAGCGCATGGCACGACTCTCTGAGCTGGATCCACATTACCGCACCTATTTCTTGTGCCATATTGCAGGGGAAAGATTCTTGCGCGAATTGCGTATCGAGTTGGCGAGGGATCCCAGCTTGTTTCGGTTTAATCGAGAGCAGCGTACAAAGATTGTGCGAAACTGGATACAAATTGGTGACCTCGATTCGGTGGCCGGCTTTTTGACGGACTACGGAGGTTCTCTGAATGACCTTTGGTGGTTATGGTCTCTAGTTGAAAAGAATCGAGTCGATTTTAAAGAGGCCGTTGAGATCATTCGCCAACACCTTGAAGTGCCAGAGATTCCCGCAGTTCAACTTGATGAGACTACGCTTTCAAGGCTCATGCGTGAATACGCCGTCGCCTCCGAGGATATTATGAAAGGCACGGCGCTCCTCTACGTATATACCCAACAGGGTGCTTACGAGAAAGCGCTGCCAATTGTTGACCGGTTGCTCTATACGGATCAACCACCGCTGCACGTTTATTACTGGCGCGCAGAATGTCTCTACCAATTGGAAGAATACATTGAAAGCTGGTATGCTTTTGAAGCCTATCTCGGAAAACTTTGGGAGACGAAGTAACTTCCTAGAGCTTTCGTATGTCTGCGTAGACGCCGCTTTGGAGTTTCAGGAGCCGAGGAAAGGCCTCGATTAACCGGCGGGCACAGCTTTCGCTATCGGGCATTTGATCAGTGCCCTTGGCGGCTTTAAGAATATTCAGTGGCGGGTAGCGAAGGTCTTCAGGAAGACTCGTCAGATACTCCTGCATTGCGGTGTCGACCAGCCCGGGTGCGAGCGCTGTAAAATGTGTTTGAGGCCGCTCGCCTGCGTAGAGCTTGATCAGCATGTTGAGCGCTGCTTTGGAGATACTGTAGCCATTCCAGCCACGGCTCCCGGATTGCGACGCACCAGAAGAGATCGCCACAACTTGCTCGATTCGTCGCGACTCGGAAAATAACCTGTCGAGCAGCCACTTGTTCGCCCAGACGTTGACCTCCATAGTCTCCCTTAGATCGTCGAGGGGGGTGTCAGCCATATCCCGTATCTTGCCGAGTTTGGCCGCATTTAGGATGACGATGTCAAAGTAGGATGCAGGCTGGATCAGCTGAGCAAAGGCATCCACGCCCGCCTTGGTGTTAGCCAGATCGACCGATGCATAGCGTAGGCCTTGTGCTATAAGTTCGGGAGGCTCCCGTCGACTGCAGCCGTAGACGAGGGCACCCCGCTCTAAGTAAACTTTAGCTAAACCGTGCCCCAAGCCGGAGCTTACACCTGTGATGCATACTTTAAGAGACATTGAAGAATCAGCCGAGTAGATCAGGGATAGTGAAAGAAAAAGTGCTGCCTTCGCCTAGTGTGGACTCCCAGGTTAGGTGGCCACCGTGGCGTTGTATGAAGTCTTCGCAGAGCAATAGTCCCAGGCCCGAACCCATCTCTCCTGAGGTGCCGCTCTTTTGCTTTCGGTCGTCGATCTTCAGGAGTATCGATTGCACTTCTTTTGACATGCCGATGCCTTGGTCCTTGACCTGAAACTTCCAGTGCCCGGGCTGACGGTAGATACAGACCTTGATCTCACCACCTGGATGCGAAAATTTGACCGCGTTGGTCAGAAGGTTCCGAAAAGTCACTTGCAACATAAAAGGGTCGGCTCGAATCAGACCCGAATCAAATGCCTCGATCGTAATGCGTTGATTTTTGGGGTTAGCCAGCGAGTGGAGCCTGTCGACTTCGGTTTCCAATAGCTGCAGAATATCAATGGTTTCGAGACGGAACTTGAGTTCATGGCCGGAGTTGCGGGTCCAGGCTACGAGGTCTTTCAGTAAATCGTCGGCGTCGTGTGTGGCCTTACGAATCTGCCCGCTCAGGCGTTTGGCGCCTTCGATATCGTTCTGGTCGAGGCACTTGTCAAGCATGCATGCGGCCGCCAGTACGCCACCGATAGCTGAGCGCAGGTCGTGTCCTACGATTGAGAGCAACCGATCCTTGGAGCAGTTCAGGGCTCGCAGACGGATTTCCTCATCGGTGGGGCCGTCGTAGGTGAAGCTTTTCTTGTTCTCTGGCTGACTGCCAAATTTCGTCGCAGGGGTATCTGTGTCCATAAGTTAAGGATATACTCAATGTCCGCGCCATGTAAAGGCATGGCAGAGAGCGACAGCGGCTGCATCGCTTTCGTCGAAACGAAGTTCGAAATTGGTGCCTGTGATATTTTGGATCGTGCGGGCAACTTGCTCTTTGCTGGCTCGCCCCATGCCCACTACAGCCTGCTTAATCCGAAGAGGAGCGTATTCAAACACAGGCAGGCCGCGCATCGCGGCAGTGCCGATCGCCGCACCGCGCGCTGCACCGAGAATCTGTGCGGTCTGGAAGTTCTGCACGTAGATGGTCTGCTCCACGGCCACATGGTCGATTGAGTGCTGGTTGAGAAAATCGTCCACTTGGTTGCCGATCGCGCCAAGGCATTCAGCCATCGATATCTTCGGAGGAATCTTCAGTGTAGCCGCTTCGAGGATGCGCGCAGTGCCGTCGGCGCTATAATCGAGCACCGCGAAGCCACTCCCGCGCAGGCTGGGGTCGATGCCCAGCACACGACCGCGAAATGGCGCCCCCAGTCTGACTTCAGTTTGCGCCCGCTTGACCGTCTGCCTCCCGCCACATGCAATGTGCGCCGCCCAAAGTTTGCGTGTCGATTTGCTCATGTTCTTAAGGTATAACTAGTTTCAGCCCGCCCACGATCACAAAGCACCAAATCAAAAACTCAAAGACCTTTTGATTGATATGCCTCACGATCAACGGTGCGATCCCCGCACCCAAGACAGCAAAGAGCATGAAGCTTGCGCTGAACCGGATCGAAGGCCCGTCGATAATACCCAAGTCCACCATGAAGGGGATTTTAAAAAGATTAACCAGTAGGAAAAACCAGGCCGAGGTTCCTATATATGCATATTTCGGCAGGCCGGAGGCTATAAAGTAGAGGGCCGCAACTGGGCCTGCAGCATTCGCCACCATCGTGGCGAAGCCACCGATCACACCTGCACTACTGATGAAAGCTGAGTGATGGGGCAGGGCGTCCGCCTCAGTAGCGTGACGACGTAACCACTTTCGATACAAGTGCACGCCCGTCATACTCAGCAAGATAAAGCCGATCAGAAAGCGCACTTGCCCATCGTCGACCCAGCTAAAAACGAAATACCCAATCACGATCCCCGTGATCATCCAGGGCGCCAGCTTCCAGATGTAGCGCCACTCGGCATGACGTCGATAGACCAACACAGCAATGAGGTCGGCTGAGATCAAGATCGGCAACAAGATCCCCACCGAAGCCTTAGCGGGCAGCGCCAGCGCCATCAGCACCACCGTCAGATTGCCCACGCCCGGCAAGCCGCCCTTCCCCAACCCCACCAGAAACGCACCCGTCGCGATGAGCCCATATTGCCAAAATTCGATTTCCTGCATCCTCGCATCCTCACTCAAAAGTAAAAGAGAGCAAGTATCAAAAACATATGCCAGGCTATAAGTATTTGTTTGACGTGGCCGGTAGGCTTGTTTTGCATAGTCTACATGAGAGGACGACGAAGGACGAAGTTGAGCGGGGTTACGGCGACCTATCATTGCATGACGCGTGTGGTCAATGGGGAGCGATTGTTTGGCGACAGGGAGAAGGAGATTTTGCGCAAGATGATCTGGCAAGTTGCTGATTTCGCGGGAGTAGAGGTTTTGACCTATTGTGTGATGTCGAACCATTTCCATGTCCTCGTTAGCGTGCCAGATGAGCAGGTGCTCGCAGATGAGGAGCTCCTTCGTCGCTATCGGGTGCTCTATCCGAAGCCGACTCAATACCAGCAGGCCTCCGCGAAGGAGATGAGGGCGAAGCTGGAGACAGGTGGCGAAGAGGCGGATGCAATTCGTAAGAAGTTGCTGGCTCGGATGGGCGATATTTCTGAATTCATGAAAGCGGTGAAGCAGCGCTTTTCTGTCTGGTATAACCGCAATCATGATCGCTATGGGACTCTCTGGGCGGATCGCTTTAAGTCGGTTTTGGTCGAGGGCAAGGGAGCTCCTCTGCAGACAATGGCCGCATACATAGATCTGAATCCGGTTCGGGCGGGGCTGGTCGAGGATCCGAAGGATTACCGCTTTTGTGGTTATGGCGAAGCGGTTGCTGGATGCGAGGAGATGCGAAAGGGCTTGGTTCGGGTCTGGGCTAGCCGCTTAGGTGCGGATTTGGCAGGAGACACGGCGTGCGCGGCAGCCTTGCAAGCGCATCGCTCTTTGATCTTTGGCAAGCGGGCTGCGGAGCCTGGTTTGCCGGAAATGACGCGGCAACAAGCTTTAAAAGTTCTAGAAAAGGATGACGGCCTCTTGCCCATCGCTGATGTGCTCCGCTGTCGTGTGCGCTATTTAACAGACGGCGCGGTCTTGGGTTCGGAGGAATTTGTGCGAGGCTTTGTCGGTAAATGGCAAATGGAGAAGGCGCGAAAACATCCTCCGAAGGTGAATCGTTTACGTGGCTCCGATTGGGGCAATATAAGGGTAATACAGGGGCTCCGACGGCAGGTTTTTGGTTAGAGTGGATGGCTCGATTAGAAACGGGCTTCGCTGGCTTGCATTCGCTAGAGCTTTGCGAAGAATCACCTGTTT
>Ga0115572_10004566_pt1 | contig 10765 bp, 12 predicted proteins | sample COGITO_mtgs_1206_FD_88681 | JGI IMG/M metagenome (GOLD analysis project Ga0115572, IMG submission 88681) | Pelagic marine microbial communities from North Sea - COGITO_mtgs_120607 | ecosystem: Environmental > Aquatic > Marine > Epipelagic | place: Germany:Helgoland, sampling site Kabeltonne... | reverse complement strand
TCTTACAATACTGTGCGTGTTGTCAGTTAATTTTGATTAAAATACATTAGATAAAAGATTAAGTTATTGTTTTATAGTTACAATGTTTTTGTTTCATAAATGTTGCAATAAAATAATCTACATTTCCTGCTATCAGTAATCCAAGAATCTATTAGAATTTAACACATCAAGACGATGCAGACTCAATGATTGAGCTGATGCCAAGGAAACGGATTACGGCAAATTAGCATGAAGCTAGGCATGAAGCCAAATGGACAAGTTTACATGGATGGCAAGGAAGACTTAGGATATTGCCAGGATGCGATACATTAGCGGAGCTATTGATAGGGAATACACAAAGGATTACATTACAGGAAGTAATAGGAGTGCTTGGAAGCGCAGGAATAGCCAAGGTGGCAAGTGGATAACGCTAGGATGCGTTGGATATTGCAGTGATGCGATGTGAGGGTGTATTCAGGATGTATACCCGTTCAGGGGATGATAAAAAGGGTAGCTTCGGCGTAGGTATGGATGCCTTATTATGGATGAAGTCAGATTGGGGCGTAACTATATGTTACGCCTTAGTTTTTATACCAGTTTATTGGGTAGTTCAAGTTAGTTAAAACTTTAACTGGCTCTCATATTTTGTGCGGTGGCACAACGACACTCTTCAGCATTTCATTTTCCATAGATAAAACACCTTGATACACGCTTTGACCATCGCTTGAAAATTCAAACATGAACTCGCTTTTTATTCCTGGTTTGCCATTCTTTAAAATACCAAACCGACGTTTGGTGCATGCGACACTCATCAGTTGTACTTGCAGTTGTTCACTTTGACGCTTGGCATGTGCATTAGCTGCTTCTGCCACTTTTCGGTTTAGCCAAAACAGATAAATTACACTGCCGATAAAAATGAATGTCCACAAACTTGCCATGTTAAGAAAATAACCTTCCAATTGCGCGAGCGAGGGTTTCGCTACGGTTTTCTTTTCGTAATAGACCTAATAGATGCGGGCGAACTGCTGGAATTGCAACTAGATCAGCAAAAATACTTGGGAAAAGCGTATCAATTTCTTGATGGTGCGCACAGTTATCCATAAATATATGTAATCGTTGTGGGTCTTCTAATAAAGAATAACAACGCCCTGCAATAGTTAGCAACACATCTGAATCTGTGGCTAGTTTGCTTGCTAACACTGAGTCAATAATTTGTCCTGTTAAGCCTTGTGCTTGAGAGTTCGACATAGCGCGCAGTGCGCAAACAAGGGCTAAAGAATCATTTTCGTCAATAGCATCTTGTGCATGCTGAGAAAGCTGCTCAGTCAAGCTTACTGGAATATTTACATGCTCCAACATAGCACTGAGCGGTTGCAATACTTCGGCGGGGAGTTGTCCCCATGCATCTTTTAAATTAGTTAAGTTGCTATCGTTTTCCAAGCGTAATGCATAATCAGCAATACCTTGTATAGCTACGCTTTGCCAGTTATCAAAACCGAGCTTTGCGCTAAAATACAGTTGCGCATATTCATAATATTGCGACGCAGGCTGCTTTAGCAGTGTCTTTAGAAGAGAATTGAATGCCGCAAGTTTATTGGCATTAGGCGTAAAGACATATGGGTTATTATCAAGTTTACCATCAGCTTGTTCACCTGTTAGGTCATTGCCAAGCGCTTCTATAACCATGTTTGCAAAATGATCACGACTCGCACACACCAATTTACTTTGCTCATCAACAGGAAATTTCAAAAACCATACGTAAGGTTCTTTACTGGCGGAGCTATCCCAAAATTGAATAGCGATCCATGCGTGTCCTGCAAGCGGATACGGGTAAGGGATCTGGGCTTGCTCAATAGCATTAAATTGTTTTTTATCAATCTTTGTGATGCGTCTGCCAATATCAAAAGCACGCCATTGTGTGCCAGCTCCATCAAGAAGCTGCCCTAAAGTCGCTATCTGCTCAGTCATTATCGTCTCTAAATTTTACACTGCAATATACTGATAATTATACGTCATAGCCGCTTATGAGGGAACAGGGTATAATCTACCCGTCTATATACAAGGGGGTGTAATGGTATACGTAATTCAGGATTATCTGGCGCAACTTGAAGATTTATTAAAACAGCATCAACTTTGGCAAAATGAGCCCATTGATGATCACGCGTTAAATTCTACAGTCCCTTTTTGCCACGATACCTTGGCGTTTGAGCAATGGCTGCAATTTGTATTCATAAAGAAAATGTCTTTGTTAATTAAGCAACAGCAACCTTTACCAAGTAGTATGTCAATTGCGCCAATGGCAGAACTAATGCTGTCAAAGTCGAGCGGTGGTGATGAAATAATCGAATTATTGAAAGAGATTGATAACTTATTTGGAAGAGTAAATGATTGAACGTCCAGAGCCAGCTGTTTATGGTGAACTTGAAATTTTATACCAAGACGCAGATTACATTGCGATAAATAAACCCTCAGGGTTACTTGTGCATCGTTCATTTTTAGATAAACATGAAACGCAGTTTGCTATGCAAATGCTGCGCGATCAAATTGGGCAACATGTCTTTCCGGTTCATCGATTAGACAGGCCTACCTCAGGTGTTTTGTTATTTGCGTTGAGCTCTGAAGCTGCTCGCGACATCAATCAACTGTTCATTGATAATCAAATATCAAAACGTTACTTAGCTTTAGTTCGTGGTTTTGCACCTGATTCAGTCTTTTTAGATAAACCATTGAAAGAAGAACTGGATAAAATTGCTGATAAGTTTGCTGATCAAGATAAGGCACCACAAGAAGCACAAACGCAGTTTAACTGTTTGCACCAAGCTGCGTTGCCAATTCCAATAGGTAAGTATCCTACTGTGCGTTATTCATTGGTTGAGTGTTTTCCTAAAACGGGCCGAAAACATCAGATCCGTCGACATTTAAAGCATTTATCTTTACCTATTATCGGTGATGTTAATCACGGGGATAATCAGCACAACCAGTTTTTTCGGGAACATTTTAAGTTGCGCAGATTAATGTTATTTGCAACTGAGCTTCACTTTGTGCACCCTTACACAAAGCAAGCTGTAAAAATAAAAGCGCCACTAGGTGAAGCGATGCTGAGCATTTGCAATCAACTCGGTTGGCCAAACCAAGAAAAGGATTATTAATGGCAACGATTAGCATATTTGTCGGCAGTGTTTACGGTGGCGCTGAGCGTTTAAGTGATGACGTTATCGAAGTGATTGAACAGTCAACCCATCAAGCAAAACTGATCGCAACACCCACACTAGAAGACGTAAAGTCAGCGAGTCATATATTGGTAATTACCTCAACCACTGGGCAAGGTGAGATACCAGATAATTTATCGCCGCTTTATAGCCAGCTTGATAGCCAGTTCCCTATGTTGACGGGTAAGCCTTACGGCATTGTTGCTATGGGTGACAGAAGCTATGGCGATACGTTTTGCGGCGCAGGGCGTAGCTTTGATGAGTTGTTTCGTGATTTACAGGCAAAAGCCAGTTGGTCATCGCTTAGAAATAGATGCCAGTGAAGACTTTGAACCGTGGCCTGTAACTGAGCCTTGGTTAAAGCAGTGGCTAACAAAATTACCTGAGTAAATAAAAAAGAGCGCATTAGCGCTCTTTATCATTGTGGAATTAAATTAAATTAAATTAAATACTAAATACTAAGTACTTTTTACGTCCACTTTAAGTTTCAGCTTTTGTCCTGGCTGTAAGTACTTTTGCCCTGCCAAATTATTCCACTTAATAATATCGTTCACTGATAAATTAAACTTAGAGGCAATACGTGCTAGTGAATCACCGCGACGAACTTTATAAGTAATTGTTCGGTTGGTGCTGACTAAGGCTGTTTGCTTATTAGTATTTGATTTATATATTGTGAGTTTTTGTCCTAATCGTAATACACTGCTTTTATTTAGCTTATTCCATTTAGCCAGCTCAGTAATGGTCACATCATATTCGCGACTAATATCCCACAATGTATCGCCACTTTTAACCTTATGAAATACTTTTTGTTCTGTCTTTTTATTAACGGCTAGACGCATTTTATGTGGTAGGTGTTGGCTTTTAACAGCGCCGTCACTCAGTGGTACTAAAAGTTGCTGACCGACTCGAATAGTTGTTGTATTTAATTTGTTGAGGGATTTTATCGCACTCACGCTGGTCGAAAACTTATCTGCAATGACTGATAAACTATCCCCGTTGGTCACTTTATATTGTTGCCAGCGTAAACGCTCTTTAATGTCTGTTTTGGCAAGTTGTTGTTGGAAGCTGTCAACTTTATCCGAAGGGATAAGTAAAAAATGAGGTCCATTTGGATCGGTTGCCCAGCGGTTGAAACCTGGATTTAAACGATAAAGTTCAGTTAAACTGATTTGTGCCATTTCTGCCGCTAAGGCTAAGTCTATTTGAGAGCCGATGTCTACAGTTTCTACAACTTGCGCATTGATGATTGGGTTCCACTTTAAACCAAACTCTTCTTGACGTTTAAGTAAGTCAGAGAGCGCCAATAGCTTAGGAACATACGCGGTGGTTTCTTTTGGTAAATCAAGTGACCAAAAGTCAGTAGGCAAGTGCTTTTTTCGGTTTTTCCTAATCGCCCGAAGTAAACGACCTTCACCAGAATTGTATGCCGCAATTGCATTAAGCCAATCGCCTTCGAGTGTTTTATGCAAATAAGACAAGTAATCAAGTGCTGCGCGAGTCGACTGGACAATATCTCGGCGACCGTCATACCACCAGTTTTGTTTAAGGTCAAAACGTTCACCTGTTTGCGGCATAAATTGCCAAATACCCGAAGCACTGCGGTGTGAATAACCAAATGGATCAAATGCACTTTCCACAATAGGTAAAAGCGCTATCTCGATAGGCATTTCGCGTTTTTCAACTTCTTCTACAATAAAGTGTAAATAAGGCTCTGCACGCTTTGAAATTCTGTCCAGATAAGCTTGATGGCGAGCATAATAATTACGCTCAGTAACAACTGGACGGTTTTGCGGTACTTCAATTGATAATTGATAGCGAATTCTTTCCCACACATCATCAAAAATAGGGGAGGCATCATCAAGCTCGTTCACTTGAACGTATTGCGCATTTAGCATTAATGCATCATTGATTTCGCTTGGGCTTGCGCCATCAAACTGCTCAACAGACTGATTAGCATTGATGCTATCTGTTTTGTTGTTGGAATGTGTTGAAGTTAATGTTTGACAACCACTTAGCACTAAAGCTAAGCCTAAAACGAGTGGGGATTTTTTCATAAATACCAATACATCAGGTAAAAAACTCGGCGAATACTACCCGTTATGAGCCAACATTGCCACTTTATGACCACCTAAAAACTGCAACAGTGATGGTAATAACCCTATAATAAACTGATTATTATAGGGTTATTATCTTAGAAGTGGTCTTTCCAGGTTCTAAGACCTGCAAAGTTTTGCCAAGGTTCATTATTTTGTAACATGTTTTTTGATTTATGCTGATACTCAATTGGAATATTTTGACTAATACCTGAGATATCACTGCGCATAAAAGGGTTTATTTTGCGCTCTAGCGCGATGGTGCTAGGTAAGGTAATTTCATCATTGCTGCGTTTAGCATCTACCCACTGTGCATACTCAATTAAATCGGCATTAGTGGGCTCAACTGCTAGAGCGAATGCTAAATTTGCTTGTGTGTATTCATGTGTACAATATATTTTACACATCTCTGGCAGCTGTTTTAATTTATCAAAAGAGTGCTGCATTTGCTCTGCGCTACCTTCAAATAAACGCCCGCAGCCACCACTAAATAATGTGTCACCGGTAAATGCCAGGGCAGGGTTTAAATAACAAATGTGATCTAGCGTATGGCCAGGAGTATGGATGATGGCAAACTCTGTATCAAACACTGAGACAGTGTCGCCTTCATTTAGTGTATTTGTAATCCCTTTAAAAGGGCTGTTGTTGGGGCCATATACATTTATACCCTTAAAAGCTTCACATAAGGCAGCCACGCCATCGGTGTGATCATAATGATGGTGAGTTATTAGTATGCCAGCGAGTGTTAATCCATGTTGACTTAAATGCGTCAGTACTGGCTCAGCTTGGCCTGGGTCTACCATCCAAGCGAGGTGTTCTTCACTATGTGTAATGCACCAAATGTAATTATCTGAAAAGGCTTTGATTGCTTTGACTTGCACCATTTAACATTGCTCTATAAAGTGATCATATTGAACAGTATAACGAGCTTAGCAGATGAAACCAGCCCTTAGTTTTCAAGAAGGACCCAAGCCATTATCATGGCATGAATTTCCTCATGGCGACTACTTGCGTTCTGATATTGAGCGTAAAATGGCAAAATGGCTACCGCGTATGTTTGGCTACCACATGTTAAAGTTGGGTAACCTAAGCGGGGAACTTAATACTAGCGCCAGTACCATAAAACACCAAGTTTGTGTGGCTGAATCTGGTCCTCATACGGGAGTTGTTGCTGATATTGATGAATTGCCATTTTATGAGCACAGCGTTGATGCATGTATATTAAGTCATTGCTTAGAGTACCATTCAGATCCTCACCATATCCTTCGTGAAGTACATAGAACCTTACTACCAGGTGGTTATATGGTGATCACTGGCTTTAACCCCTTTAGCCTATGTGGGCTGGCGCAGTTACTGCCATTTAGTAGACAAAAGCTGCCTTGGACTGGCCGGTTTTTTACACCAGCACGTGTTAAAGATTGGTTGCACTTACTTGGTTTTGAATTAGTAAGTGATGAACGGTTTATTTTCTCATCACTGGCTCGAGGTACGCGCCTTTCTCGCTTTGCTCCATGGAGGCGTTTTACAAAGCAATATTTAAAACCTATGGGCAGTGTTTATATGCTCGTGGCAAGAAAAAGAGTAGCACCGCTAACACCAATTAAACCTAAATGGCACGCGAGGCCACAGTTTTCACCTGTAAAAGGAGCTGGCCTTAGGCAAACCTCAAAGCAGCACCGTAAGCGGGATTGTTAAAAATGATTGTGTAGGGTGGGGTAGTTGACCTGCACGAATATTCATTTGAATTGCTGGGTGTAATAATTGTGGTGAGCTAAGTGTGGCGTCTCGTTTTTCTCTTGTTTCTATGTATGCATGTTCTGACTGTTGCAAATGAACATTTGTTAAACGCTGCTCTTGCACAGTGGTTTTGTTTGCCAGCTCTCGGCCATACGGTTGGTAGTCGTGACACATCCACATAATAGTTTTATCTGGCAGTGCTAATACCTTTTGTAAAGACGCGTAGAGTTCTTTTGCGCTACCGCCAGGAAAGTCACAGCGTGCAGTACCACTATCAGGCATAAAAAAAGTATCCCCAACAAAAAGGTTCCCCTCAATTAAGTAGCTTACACTATCAGGTGTATGTCCGGGGGTGGATACTATATCAAAATGTGTATTACCAAACTTGAAGCGCTCCCCATCATTAAATAGCTCATCAAATGGTGAGCCATCGCATGGCATATCAAGGTGATACAAATGACTAAAATAAGCCTGTACTTGCGTTATGCCTTTACCAGTACCTAGTTTACACGGATGTTCAGTTTTAAGTTGTTGTTTAATATAACTCGCGGCAGTTATATGATCTGCATGGGCATGTGTTTCTAAAATCCATTCAAGAGTGAGTTTATGAGCTGAAACATAGTCAATGATTTGGTTTGCTGTGGTAAATGTAAGTGTTGCACTTGGCGCGTCAAAGTCTGCGGGTGGGTCAATGAGTATTGCACTGTGAGTGTCTAAACAGCTTACTAAATAGGTGAATGTTGCGCTTTGTTTATGAAAGAAAGACTTAACAGCAATGGGCATTTTACAACTCCAATATATTATATACCTAAATCTTATAACATATAACGAAATTGTAAAATGGTTTGCGACTAATTGAGCGCGTTACAGTGGGGTAAATGATTTATTCGGGCTGGTAGCCTTCATCCACAAGTAGATTTTTACTGCCCGCAGCGTCACGTGCTAGGTCATCTACTATTTCATTGTATTTGTTACCACTGTGACCCTTAACCCACTTCCACGTTATTGTGTGTCTATTACAGGCTTCATCAAGGCGTTTCCATAAGTCGACATTTTTCACAGGTTTTTTTGCTGACGTTTTCCAGCCACGCTTTTTCCAGTTTGCAACCCAAGACTCAATACCTTGCTTTACATATTGGCTATCGGTCGTAAGGTTAATTTCACAAGGGCGGGTTAAACTTTCAAGCGCTACAATGGCCGCTAGCATCTCCATGCGATTGTTTGTGGTAAGGGTATAACCTTGGCTCATTTCTTTTTCATGACCGTTATAAAGCATGAAAATACCATATCCGCCGGGACCCGGATTACCTAAACATGAGCCATCAGTATAAATCTCTACGGTTTTTTGCACTGTTTTACCTTGATATTATGTACAATAAAGTGATTATAGAAAGATACCAGAATCAGGCTAAGTTCGATATGCAGCGCAGACAAATAGTTTTAGATACAGAAACCACCGGCATCGACCCTAAACAAGGGCACCGAATTATTGAAATCGGCTGTGTGGAATTAATAAACCGCCGATTAACCGGCAATAATTTTCACGTTTATATTAATCCGCAGCGCAGCATTGAAGAAGAGGCAATTGATGTTCACGGTATCACCAATGAGTTTTTACGTGATAAGCCTTTATATCATCAAATAGCGCAAGAGTTTTTCGATTACATCAAAGGGGCAGAGCTTGTCATTCATAACGCTCCGTTTGACGTTGGTCACATGGACAACGAGTTTGCTTTGCTTAATCAGGGTTATCCAAACACCCACGATTACTGTCAAGTTCTCGACACCCTTAAAATGGCGCGTGACTTGCATCCTGGACAGAAGAACAACCTTGATGCACTGTGCCGTCGTTATGATGTAGATAACACTAAGCGGACGTTACACGGCGCACTACTGGATTCTGAAATACTTGCAGACGTTTACTTAGCCATGACAGGCGGCCAAGTGAAACTCAACTTAAATCAGAATAAAAATCAAGGTAATGAGCAACAACAAAGAGCGATACGTCGTCTAAGCTTAGAGCGTGCACCACTAAAAGTGCTTTTAGCTAATGAAGAAGAACAGACAGCCCATCAAGCACGACTAGATATCGTTCAAGACGCTGGCGGCCAATGTTTATGGCGCGCTGAATAAGGCCCACAATGAAACATTATTTATTTACATTGCTGGTGGTATTTATTTTACCACTTACACTGAGCGCGCAAAGTGATGACAAAATCACATTGCTAAAGCGTGACGGTCAACAGAACGAAGTGCCTTTATTAAATAATCGCTTTCGGATTGATTATAAAGTGGAAGAAATTAATCTTTTATTCTTTCGTAAACCTGGTACACCTGCTGTGGTGTTGGTGCAACCTGATGGCAGTAAGCTTTATGCGACGTCGGCAATAAAAGAACCGAATGTAGATTGGTTTGATGAAATAAGCTATGACTTAATAACCATTCGTGAACCAACGCCAGGGCCTTGGCAGGTGGTAGGCAGTATTTTGCCTGATAGCCGCATTGTGGTCATTGGTGATATTGACTTAAAAGTTGAACCATTACCGCCGCTTCTTTTTAGAGGAGAGACAGTTAAAGTTACAGGTCAGATTTTAAATGATGGTGAGCCAATCGGTGTTGGGATGTTTCGTGATGTAGTGAGCCTTCATGTTGATTTTATCAGTACTAACAATAGTGATTATGCTAATTTTGGTGCAGGTACGCATAGCGTTGCCCAATTTAGAGATAATGGGCGTGGTTTTGATGAACGCCCTAAAGATGGAATATTTACCGGAGAGTTTAAACTTGCCTTTCCGGCGGGTCAGTGGCAGCCAGAACTTTATATTGAAACACCGCTACTAAAGCGCACCGTTGTTCAAGACATTATTGTAGTTAAAGAGCCTCCCTTTAGTTTTGACATCGCCTTAGCAGAAGACGATACCCTTGAGCATGTTTTAACAGTTTCCTTAGACCCTGAAGTGGTAAAACCCGAAACAGTGCTTATACAGGGTAAAATTTACTACCCGAACAATGAAGAGCAAATGTTTAACATAGAAGGTAATAGTTCGCTTACCAGAGAGCTCATTATTAAAAACTATGATTGGGGTCGCTATAGTGTTGAGTTGTCTGTTTTTGGTACGAACATTAATGGTCGTGAGTTTATGGCAACTTTGCCAACCTATCGCTTTGAGATAGAAAGGCCCATTGAGATTGTTCCTGAGTTACCTGAGCCTGTGCTAACCGAAGCAGAAATAAAAGAAATCGCGCGAGTAAAAAAAGAAGCTGAGTCGATGTCTACAGTTTTGTTTGTCAGCCTTATTATTGGTGGCAATCTATTGGTTTTACTTATTGGCTGGTTAGCAATTCGGGTTTTCGTACAGAAAAAATCAATCATGCCAAAAATAAGTATTCCTTTTTTGAAGAAAAAAGCAGCACCCGATGATGACTCAGCAAATAACGAAAAAAATGAAGTTGACGAAAATGGCTCAAAAAATGATAAATCAGGTGAAATTTTAAACCTTTCGATGTCAGATGACTAAAAAACCTGTAAAAAAACAAAAAAGCCCTTGACGAAGTAGGGGCTGGTTCGTATTATTCACGCCGCTGCAAAGGGAGACCTAAGCAGCAAACGAAAATGCGGAGTGGTAGTTCAGTTGGTTAGAATACCGGCCTGTCACGCCGGGGGTCGCGGGTTCGAGTCCCGTCCACTCCGCCAATTTTCGACAATTTGTAAGTAAAAGCTGGAGTGGTAGTTCAGTTGGTTAGAAT
>Ga0115572_10004563_pt1 | contig 10768 bp, 14 predicted proteins | sample COGITO_mtgs_1206_FD_88681 | JGI IMG/M metagenome (GOLD analysis project Ga0115572, IMG submission 88681) | Pelagic marine microbial communities from North Sea - COGITO_mtgs_120607 | ecosystem: Environmental > Aquatic > Marine > Epipelagic | place: Germany:Helgoland, sampling site Kabeltonne... | reverse complement strand
TTCAGGCTTTGTGTATGCAAGTTCAATGGTTGTTGCTATGAAGAAACTTAAACTTAAAGTAGATGCAGACGGCAACAAAACATCACAAGTACATGGTATTAGAGCAGCGTGTAAAGTTATGAAAACACGCTACAACAAACCGTTTGAAAGTGTGCAGGTTGAGATCCCATATGAAACAGGCATGGATCCATATTCAGGCATGTTTGATTTGCTTGATGCAAAAGGTTTGCTAGAAAAGCAAGGCAATCGTTATAAGTTTATTATGAGTAACGGTGATGAAATCCTTGAGTTCCGCAAGCGTTGGACAGGTGACCTACTCGATAAAGTTATGGCAGATTTACCAGCTAAAGAAGCACAAGTTGCAGCCGATGCCGCAGAAGCAGATCGTCTAGCAAGAGAAGCTGAATTAGCTGAACTTGACGCCGAATTGGTAAATACCGAGGATAACTTAGTCGAGGAAACTACGGAAAATGAATGAAGAACAAATTGCTGATATTTGGATGATGTTTAAAGAATACTGTGATAAAAAACAAATCAATGTAATAGCAGAGAAATATATTGATCTATTAGCAGATTATGGAATTTCCGATCAGTCTTTTAAGGAAGCAATCGGAAGTGATATTGATCTAGATAATGCAATTTCATATTACTTAGATATTGATAATGACAGTGAATATGAAGACGACGAATGGGATGAATAATGGCAGGTTGGTATAGTCGTGTAAGCCGTGATATTAGTCAAATACCTGCGGCAATTCAATACTTTGAAAATGAACTTCTGACTGCAAAACAAGAAGTTAAACTCAAGGGCAATGTTGAAAAAGCGGCAGCCGAAATGCCAGGTATTGTTGAACATCGATTTAATCAGCTTCAAGAGATTGAAGCAATTCTTGAATATCTAAACATCGAGCTACGTAGGTTACGTAGCTCGTTTTTTAAGAAATATTTAGAAAACTATCAACGTGCATTGAGCAGTCGTGACGTAGAAAAATATGTCGATGGCGAAGCAGACGTTGTTGATTATGAAAAAATTATAAATGAGTTTGCACTTATGCGTAACAAATGGTTAGGAGTCTTAAAGGCACTTGATCAAAAGCAGTGGCAGATAACTAATGTAGTAAAGTTGAGAGTAGCAGGGATGGAAGATGCCACGATTTGATATAAAAAGAGAACAATTACTTGAATTAATGCCGACTGGTAGCACATGTGCCGAACTAGGTGTTGGTAAAGGTAAATTTAGCAAAATAATTTTAGATACAGTTAAGCCAGAACTACACCATTGTGTTGATCTATGGGGACCTATTGCAACTAATGTTCAAGGTACATACTATACTGATCAAGAAACTTGGGATGAAAGATACCGAGAAATACAAGAAGAATTTAAAAATCATAATGTAAAATTTATAAGAGATATGACTTATAATCTACCTAATTATATAGAGAATGATACTCTTGATTGGGTATATGTAGATGGAGATCATACATATGACGGTTGTATGAAAGATTTGCAAGCAGTAAATAAACTTGTAAAGTCTAACGGAATGATCTTAGGACATGACTATCGACCAGCTTGGCGAAAGCGTCCAGACTGGGGAGTAGTTGAGAGTGTTAATGAATTTGTAGAAAAAAACAAGTATTTTTTAACTGTAGTTACACAAGAAACATTTCCTTCTTATCTTATTACTAAAACAGAAGAACAGAACGAAATTATCTTGCAAAAGGTAAAAGCATTATGATTGATGAAACATTTGAAAAGATGCTTTCTGAAAAAATGGAAAAATCTAATCATGGCCAGATGACTGCTGACGAGTACAGATATATTGCAAATTTTCTAGGCGATAAAAATTTTTTAGTATTCGGTACTGGACATGATACTCCTATGTGGCGGTATGCCAATCGAAACGGACACACTTTATTTTTAGAAAATAATAAAAGATGGATCGATCCTAATGATAGCGATGTTATAACTGTTACCTATACAACAAAACGAGCATATCATAAAATATTATTAGAAGAGTGGCATCAAGGAAATTTTAATAACTTAAAAATGGATTTACCAAATTCGGTAACTAATATTAAGTGGGACTGTATTTTTGTAGATGCACCTTTAGGCACTACTGATAAAAAACCTGGTAGAATGCAGAGTATATTTACTGCTTGGTCATTTGCAACAGATGTAACAGAAGTATTCGTTCATGATGTAGATAGAGAAGTTGAAGATGTGTATAGTAAAACAATGTTTTCAAATACAATTAAAGATCTTACAAAGTTAAGACATGTGCGCAAATGATTATACTATGTACAGCATCCGACGACTATATAGAAAAATATAAACCTTGTATCAATAGTCAAATTAACTATTGTAAAAAACATGATTACGAGTATAAATTAATTTCTGGAAAAAAAGAAGAGCGTAACTGGAAACGTTCTAAAATAGATGAATTAATAAATTTATTAGACACTACAACTAGTGACGTATTACTTATAGATGCAGATTGTTTAATAAAAGATGATTGTCCTAAATTAGAAATTTTTTTAAACGACAAAAGTATATACTATGCTAATGGTAAGTCCGGAAGATTAAACAGCGGAGTTTTATACTTTAAAAATACAAAAAATTCTTTAGAATTTTTAAACAATCTTAAAGAAAAATTAAAACTAAAAATTCCACGAGGTAAAGGTTATTATGTAACTAAAGAAGGCGAAAACGGACATATCATTTGGACTAAAGATGAATATGAAAAATTAAATAAAAATATTTTTCAAGAGATATCAAAAAAATGGAATTGTAGTTCGCCTGCATTAAAAGAAGAAGCATATGTATTACATTTTACAAATGATCTAAAAAAAGAGATACACAAGTATAATGCAAGTTTATGAAGTTCATAGAAAAGTTCAAAATAATATAGGCGACTACTGGTGTAACCCTAGTCGTTATTTTGAGTTTGATAATTTAACTAGTGGCGAATTAATGCATAACGATTTTCCTGTAGAAAGTCAAGCAGTCATTGCTGGAGGCGGCGGCCTCATACATAAAAAGTTTCAACTACATATCCAAAAGATTTTAGATAAGAAACCCAAAATAAGTGCTCTTTGGGCTGTAGGACATAACTTTGGAAAAAAACACGTTACTAAACAAGGCGGCGATGTATATTATCCTAATTGGATTGATAGAGTTTCACTAGTTGGAATTAGAGATTATATTCCCGGTCATTATGATACATACTTGCCTTGTGTAAGTTGTATGCATCCAGCCTTTAACAAATCCTACGAAGAAGTAAATGATATAGTATTTTATACACATGCATTTAAATCTAAGTATCAATACACTGACGGCGATCTTTGGATGAAAAATAGCGAAAAAGATTTTGACAAAGTTATTAGTTTCTTAGGAAGTGCAAAAACAATTATTACTGACAGTTATCACGGAGCCTATTGGGGACAACTTTTAGGTAAAGATGTGCGTGTTATAAGCTGGAGCGTAAAGTTTGATCATATGAAACATCCTCCAAGTTTTGCAGAGCATATAAGCTCTTGGAAAGATACTAGTACTCCTAGTTCAGCGCCTACAGACTATTTAGACGAATGCAAAGACCTTAATACAAAATTCTATAATAAATTCTTAAATCTTCTAGACTAGTTATATACGTAGATAAATATCTTTATGAATAAAGTAGTAATTGTAACAGGCGGGTTTGATCCCTTACACTCAGGTCATATCGCATATTTTAAAGCAGCACGAGAACTCGGTGATCACCTTGTAGTAGGTATTAATTCTGACGAATGGCTTACACGCAAGAAAGGCAGACCGTTTATGCCCTTTGAAGAACGAGCAGCTATTATCAAAGAACTTGCATGTGTTGATGAAGTTATAGGATTTAATGATGATGACAATAGTGCATGTAATGCAATAGGACAAGTCCTCGCTACAAAAGGTACAAGTTGGAAAGTTATATTTGCCAATGGGGGAGATCGCACATCAGAAAATATACCGGAAATGATTTATGATGAAGTAGAATTTGCATTTGGCGTAGGTGGCGAAGATAAGAAAAATTCAAGTAGTTGGATACTCAAAGAATGGAGCCAGCCTACTACAGAACGTGCATGGGGAAAATATACTATATTAGACAAAGGCAAAGGTTGGCAAGTAAAACAACTCGAGTTTTATGAAGGACATGCATTAAGCGATCAACGACATTTTAAACGTTCAGAACATTGGCATGTAGTTGATGGTGTAATCAATATGTTCTTAGAAGACAAGTCGGGTAATCAAACTACTACATTACTAACACCGGGAGATAGTATAGATATTCCAACAGGATACTGGCACAAGGCTGTAAATTTAGATACAAAACCAGCCAAAGTTGTTGAAGTGTGGCTAGGCAACGAACTAACAGAAGAAGACATAGAAAGAAGAGATTAATGAAAGTATTTGTAGGATACGATCCGAGAGAAGATATTGCTTATCAAGTATGTAAAAACAGTATTTTAAACAAGCAACCGAACGCAGATGTGCGTCCGTTGAAACAGCAAGAATTAAGAGATGCAGGATGGTATAATCGTCCTGTGGATAAACTTGCATCAACCGAATTTACATTTACAAGATTTCTTATCCCAGAACTTGCAAACTTTGAAGGCTGGGCAGTGTTTATGGATTGTGATATGATCCTTACTACAGACATTAAAGAATTATTTGATCAAGCAGACGACAAGTATGCTGTTATGTGTGTGCAACATGATTACACACCTAAAGAAGGCATGAAGATGGATGGACAAAAGCAAACAATCTATCCTCGAAAAAACTGGTCAAGTGTTATGTTGTTTAACTGCGGGCATCCTAGTAATGCTAAACTTACGCAAGACATGGTAAACGACACAGAACTTAATGGTGCTTATTTTCATAGATTCAGTTGGTTAAAAGATGAAGAGATTGGCGAACTAGATCATACATGGAACTACTTAGTAGGAGTGTATGATGATGTCGAAACACCAAAACTAATACATTACACTGAAGGCGGACCGTGGTTTGAAAATTATCGAGAATGTGAATTTCACGAGTTATGGAAAAACGAATTGAAGGACATGATGAAACTTTAATGCTTTGTTTAAGTAAAAATCTTACTGACGAATATGTTAATATGTTTGCTACTGGCGCAAATTTACCAATACAAGATTACGGAACAGACTACGGAAATCATTCTATTTTAATTAGAAGTATGGGCAAACGCAAACTAATTCAAGAGTGCTGGGACACTGGTCGTACATTCTTTTATATGGATAGCGGGTATGTAGGAAATTATAAATCTAAAACAAACCCTAATGGTTGGAAGTTTTATCATAGAATTGTAAAGAACGATGTGCAACACAATACAATAATCGATAGGCCTGACGATAGATGGAGAAAATTAAAGTATCCTATCGAAAAACGAAAATCAGGACGACATATTTTACTTGTAACACCTAGCGAAAAGCCCTGTAAATTTTATGGTATTGAAAGAAATTCCTGGGTCAAAGAAACAGTTGCAGAGATCAAAAAACACACTGACAGGCCAATTGTTATAAGAGACAAAGCACCGAGGCAGCAGCGTATTACTAAAACAATTTTTGAAGACCTAGATGATTGTCATGCTTTAGTTACGTATCAAAGTATTGCAGCACTTGAAAGTGTATTGTATGGAGTTCCAGCATTCGCACTGGCACCTACTGCGGCCGGTCCAGTTTGCGATAAAGATTTAAGTCTAATTGAAACACCGACGCATCAAGATGAAGATAAAATATACAAGTGGGCATGTCATATTGCATATGGACAATTCCATATTAACGAATTTAAAAATGGCACAGCATATAGGATTTTAAAAAATGAAATCAGTTAGAGTTTATTATGCAGGCATTCCTGCTAAGAATACTAAAAAAGAAAAACGAGATGTACTCACAAACTTTCATCTCGGTGTGCCCGACAAGCAAAGTAAAGAAATAGAAAGAGCAGTGTGGGAACCTAGTGACCTTGCAGTTATACAAGGTTGGGTACATCCTGGTAGTATCGGATCACCGCATTTGATGTTTAGAAAACATATTATCGAAAAACAAAAAATGATCGGGAAGCATACTATAGCAATTGATAGTAACTTATTTTTATATCTAGATCCAGGAAATACTCAAACATATTTAAGATTTAGTTTAGATGATGTATTTCCAACTACTGGAAATTATTTTAGAGACCGTGTTGATCCTAATAGATTAGTACAACTTAAACGTAACATAGGATTCGATCTCAAAGATTGGAGAACTAAAGGCGATCATATATTAATATGCTTACAACGTAATAAAGGCTGGAGTATGGGCGGCCTTGATGTTATGAAATGGTGTAATAAAACTATTAAAAAACTAAAAGAATATACCGACCGGCCGATAGTTGTAAGGGCACACCCGGGCGATGGAAAAGTGCGAGAGTATTTAAAATTAAACTGGCCTGGTGTTACAATTAGCAGATACCCGACTATACAACATGATTTAAATAATGCATGGGCTACAGTAACTTATAACAGTAGCCCTGGTGTAGCAAGTGCAATTGAAGGAGTGCCTGTATTTGTAACAGATCCAGATTCAAGAAAAAGCCAAGCATATGAAATTGCTAATTTTAGTTTGGCAGAAATTGAAAATCCGAAAATGCCAGAACGACAAGAATGGTTAGAAGCTATTGCGATGAGTCATTTTAATTTTACAGATCTTAGATCTGGTATAGCTTGGAATATTATTAAGGATTATATATGAGATCAATAGCAATAGTAACTACCTTTCATGAGGATGGTTTAAAAAAATATGCACAGCGTATGCTAGATAGTTTTGCAGAAAACTGGCCAAAAGAAATTAAGCTATATGCTTATGCAGAAGATTGTACGCCTAGTGTAACAGCAGAAAATATAATAGTTCGAGATTTGCATTCAAGTAGTCCTGAGCTAGTTGCCTTTAAAGAAAAATGGAAAGATGTCCCTAAAGCCAATGGCGATGTAAGCGGCGATCCTAGACGCAGCAGACGTAAAGATTCTGGTAAAGGCTTTAAATGGGACGCAATAAGATTTGCACACAAAGTTTATAGTATATTCCATTGTGCTAAAAATTGCGACGAAGATGTAGTAGTTTGGATGGATGCAGATATGTTTTGCCATTCTCCAATTACATTAGAGCGCATACATCAGTTAATTCCGAGTGGAAAAGATATTTGTTTTATCGGCAGAGAGCGTAAATGGCCTGAGTGTGGTCTTTACAGTATTGACGTACATACTAAAGGCGGAAAAAAGTTTTTGGAAGAATTTCAAAGAGTGTATGACGATGCAGAAAGCGGAATATTCCAAATGGAAGAGTGGCATGATAGTTTTGTATTTGAAATGGTTAGAAGAAAAATAAGACCAGTAGAATTAAATTGGAGTGCAGGATTGATCAAAGGTGAAGGTCATCCGTTAATTAATTCGCCCTGGGGTGCATACCTTGATCATTTAAAGGGTGGAAGAAAAGCTCTTGGTAAAAGTAAAAAGACAGATTTAATCAAGCCTAGATCTGAGTCGTATTGGAGAACAATCTAATGACCGAATATGCAGCAATAACAAGCATGGATAAAAATTATTATGAAAAAGCAGGCAAAGCTATGCTTCAAAGTTATAAGCAACACATTGGTGAAAGTATGCCTATGTACTGTTATAATGAAGGCGGGTTTAATGTAAAGGTAAGAACAATTACTCCAATGGGTTGGGACTTAGGGCCAGCATATGCACATTTTGTATCAAGTGTAAGCAATCCGAAAGTAAGAAATTTTGGTAAAAAAGCATTTAGCATAATACATGCTATGAACAATGTAGATGCAGATAGACTTATTTGGTTTGATGCTGACACTATTATTAATGGAAGAATTCCTGAACAGCTTTATGATTGGATTGCTCCTGATAATGTACTAAGCACACACTTTGGTGTTAGACACGAAAAGGACGGCAAAAAGTATTTTAGTTGTGAAACTGGATTCTTTATACTTAATATGAAGCATCCTCAGTTCAAAGACTTTAGAGACTTATATACAAAAACTTATGTAGAAAAACAAACTTATGGATTAAGAAGATTCTATGACGGTGAAGTATATGGAAAAGTTGTACAAGTATTAGAAAAACAAGGTGCAGAAATGATGGATCTAAATCCAGGACAACGTCATAAGACTCCTATTCCCAGAAGTGTAATTGCGCCTTATGTTTCTCATTTTAAAGCAGGGTTAAAGAATCGTGTAGATTATAACACGCTGGATATCGATTACGACGAAGACGATGAAGTTTAAGTTATGGAGAGAATTTGGTGCGCTTAATTCAACACCTGTGTTTGATGCTTTTGAGCACAGTCTTGTTAGTAATGGGCATACTGTTACTAACAGCAGTGATGTTCGCAATGCCGATGTTCATGTTCTTTGGAGTGTTCTTTTTAATGGCAGAATGACTCCTAATCAACGTATTTGGACCGATGCTAAAACATTCGACAAGCCAGTCATTGTACTTGAAGTCGGAGGAATCAAACGCGGAACAACATGGAAAGTTGCTCTAAATGGTATTAATCGAGATGCATATTTTGGCGCCGGATTATTTGAAAACAACAGAAGCAAAAAACTTCAACTGAAGTTAAAGCCCTGGCGCACTGACGGTGAGTATATATTGATATGCGGACAACACGATAAAAGTTTGCAATGGCAAAATATGCCTCGTATGAGTCAGTGGATAATGAATTCTATAGAGCAAATACAACAGCATACTGACAGGCCTATTATTTTTAGACCACACCCTCGCTGTCGTCTAGAAGCAATCGAACATCAATATAAAAATGTTATAAGACAGTCGCCTAGACAATTACCAGGAACCTATGATGATTTTGATATGCGTTTTGATAATATTTTTTGTACTGTTAGTTGGAGTTCCAATCCTGGTATTCATAGCATCATCAGCGGCGTTCCTAGTTTTGTTGGTCCTAGCTCTCTTGCTTATGATGTAGCAGGTCACGACTTGAGTGATATTAACAATCCTCCAATGCCCGACAGAGAAGACTGGCTCGAGTATTATGCTAATACAGAATATACCCTACAAGAAATAAAACAAGGCATTCCTTTAAAACGATTGACAGATAAACTATAATTTGTTATAGTAGTATTATGAATGATATATCCACTATAGAAGATTGCCTTGAGGTTTTAGTAGGACTACAGTTTGATTATAAATTTAATGTCAATTCAAGTGATATTAATATACTTACTAGTATTGCAAGACAAGTATTTAGAAACATACCTTTAACAGATCGACAGTATAAGTTGGTCTCGACAAAACTATCTTCATACAAAGATCAGTTCGATAGTAACGGTATTCCAGACATCGAATCTGCGTGTATGAAGCTACGTATGCCTTTGCGAGAAATCGATCGCAGCAAGTATATCAAAGTTGTAGATACTTTAGATGTGTATAAGGACACGATATATGAATCTTATAAAGCAGACTGGGAGTGGATTAAAATACGTTTTCCCTTCAGCAAGAAAGACATAATAAAAGTTGAAGAAGTTGTTGCTGACAACAAAATTTATTACGAACATCAAAGAGGGTCACACGAACATTATTTTCGTGTGACTGAGAATACAGTTTATGGAATTATCAAAAGTTTTAAAAATAAAAACTTTATAATAGACCAAGATTTGTTAGATTTGTTTGATGAAATTTCTCAAATCAAAGATAATGCAAAAGAGCATATTCCTTGTATTAGTGGATTTGAATTACATAATATTAGTCCTTCGTTATTAAAAACTATTAAAGAAGAAACAACTGATATTAAACAAGTTATTGATAGAAGACGCCGATATAGTATAGACAATTTTGATATTTCTCCTAGCAATAGTTTAGTTGATAATATTTGTTATAGAGACGATAAAGCTTTTGATTTAAAACCTAGTATGTGTAAAATTAATGAAATAACAGATGTGCTGTACAATCTAGATAGATTTCCATTGTTAGTAATATTAGATCAAAATGACGCAGAAGAACAGGTGTATGAATTTTATAATTCTATAAAAAATTTGATACCTAACGAAGAACAAAGTGTATTGTTCAGGCAAGAAGGACAAACAAACTTTAATGATTTTGTTAAAAATAACAAATTAAACAATTGGGTTGACAAAAATACTAAGATAGTATATACTTGTACAAATAAACTACCAAAGATACTATTTACAGCAGACTGGTCACCTATTGCTGCATTTGCATATAACAGTAGTATGAATAGATTTTTGTCGTGTTATGTTGCAAATAACTGTGATTTAATTGTTTATTACGATGAAAATGTATCTCCATTTAGAAGGTTTTCAAACTTATATGAAGTGTAAATTAATAATCGAAGATGAAGTTAATATTAAGATCGAAGGTCTTGATGTAGATGTTCGTCGCAAACTTAGCAATGCACTAAAGTTTGAAGTGCCGTATGCAAAGTATATGCCGCAGTACAAACTAGGACGTTGGGATGGCAAGGTTGCTTTCTTCGGTATTGGTGGCACAGGATATGTTAATCATTTAGATACTATTGTCGAAGTACTAACTAAAAACAAAGTACAGATAGATGATATTGATGACCACCGCCAGCCAATCAAGTTAGACTTTACTCCAGTAACAGAACGCTATTGGGCAGACCAAGGCGTACAATGGCCGGAAGGTCATCCTGCAGAAGGCGAAGACATTATTCTTCGAGATTATCAAGTTGAGGCAAT
>Ga0115572_10004562_pt1 | contig 10769 bp, 4 predicted proteins | sample COGITO_mtgs_1206_FD_88681 | JGI IMG/M metagenome (GOLD analysis project Ga0115572, IMG submission 88681) | Pelagic marine microbial communities from North Sea - COGITO_mtgs_120607 | ecosystem: Environmental > Aquatic > Marine > Epipelagic | place: Germany:Helgoland, sampling site Kabeltonne... | reverse complement strand
GGATGATTCGCCCGATGAACCCGAGACGCGCAGCGCGGCGGCTATTTTGTCGACGCACGCGGCGACGGTATCGGGCGCGGCGCGGTTCAGCGCGGCTCTCGTGGCGCTTGCGGGATCTCTCTCAGCCGTTGGATGCCGCGTGTTGTTATCGTCCGACGTGGGGATCGAACGCGGGACCGAAGGGGAACGTTCGCGCCAGTCGTCTTCGTACCGCCTCGGATCGTACCGGTCCTCGCCGGCGTTTTTAATCTTTCCCCCATCTTCGCCGTCGACGACGACGACTGTTTTGGTCCCCCGGCGTTTGCTCACCCCAGCCTTCGTCGGATCCTTGAACCCGTCGTACGCCAATAACGGACACTTCACGAACGACTCCGCGGCGGTTCGACTCGCCGTCTTGACGCGAACCGGCAGACCAACGGAATGAAAGCCGTCCGCGCATCGCAGCAAGCGCTCCTTCACGCCACGACCTCTCGCACCCGGGAGGACGCACAGCCTGTCCACCTGCGCGCCGGTCAGGGTCCCGCCGGGTTTGGCGTTGTATTTACCCATTTTAGTATCGTCGTCGTCCGTGAGTGGGTACTCGTCGCGGTCACGGTCGTCGTCGCCGTACGCGGTGAGCGCTATGAACCCGACCGGGACTGAGTGTTCCGGGTTTTTATTAGTTTCTTCGGAAGAGTCCGTCGTTCGCGTGAAGGCTTCGAAGCACAGGCCGTGCGGTCCTGGCGGTTCCGGTACGTAGTGGTGCTCGCAGTACCCGCCCGATGTCCATCGTCCGGGTTCCACGCGTCGCAACGCTATTGGACAACTATTGTCGGACAAATCCAAATCGTCCCCGAGCACCCCGATGTCGGCGGATCCCAAACGCATGAGAACCTCCGCGTTGACGGCGGCGAGTTGCTCGACGACGGTGAGCGCCACCGGCCCGAACGCGTCGTCCAGGGTTCGATTCCCGGATGGAGCGCCTAATTCTAACGCACTCGCGCGGGACGCGAGCACGAGCGGCGGCGCGTCGTCGTGGCACCCGTCCATTGAAGTTTTTACTTCCGATGATGAAGTTTGTACTTCGCCGCCGGCGCCGGCGACCAGGTGAGCGGTCCACGCCGTCTTTGCGTACGTCTCGATCGACGGACCGGCGGGGTCGCGTCGGTCCCGTCTCGGCCACAGCCGTTTCACCGCGAACTCGTGCGTCGGGCCCGCGCGATACAGTAGGTTCCGCCTACACGCCTCGTCGCGCTCGGGCGGATCGCCGGGGAGCAAAACGAGCGCGACGTCCTGGTCGGTAGTATCGTCGGCGTCCGTCGTCGAGTCGCGGGTTCGAATCCCGTACGGCGCGTGGTACAGCTGTAAAGCACGTAGCTCCCCCGTGCCGCCCACACCGTTCGCCACGATGGATATTCCGCTCGATTCGCCTATGGCTATTCGGGCTCGACGGAGCGCCGCGTTGAGCGAACGTAAATGGCTGGCGTTCTTCACGGACGCTTTCCATCGATGCGGCGGAGCGGCGCGGCGCGAGGTCCACCAGCCGTCTGTGGCGTCCATGTGGGACGTGGGTAGCGTGTTGCCCTTCGCGGCGGCGGCGGCGTCGCGTGATGCGTCGTCGCCTGCGCCCGTGCGCGGCCAGCGATTGTCGACGATGACAACCTCGGCGACGCCCTCCATCTTCATGCTCGCGAGGAGTGCCCCGAGCACGTGCCCTCGCGACGCGCCGCACAGCTCCACGACCGTGGTCGACGCGCCGTCGCGTCGCGTACATCGCTCGGTCACGAGCCGCTCCAGCGCGAGGATCGCGGGAGCCGCGCGTCGAGCCGCGATGAGGACCGCGTCCGCGAGGGCGGCATCGACATCGACATCGGCGTCCGCCTCGGCACCGTGGGACCGCGACGGCGGCGCCGCGTCGCCGAGCACCGCGCGAAGGCACTCGGGCGGCCAGTGCTCGAGCCAGCCCTTCGCGCACTCCAACACCCTCGCCGAGAACACGGCGTCCCCTTCGCCCATGTCTGTCCCGCCCCCTCGAGTGACGACGACGGCTAAGAGTTGTACTCCGTTGTTACCTGCCGTTGCGTTGGAACGTCCGAGGAGCCATTGGGAGACGCGCGGGGAGGGTGGCGGGGAGAATCGGACGAGTCCGGGCCGCCCGCGCGCCATGGCGAGCGCGTTTCCCATCCGCCCCGGCAACCGGCGGGACGACGGGCGCCCGCCGGACGTCCCGATGGTCCACATGTCCGCGGACGGCGACGGCGAAGGCGAGCTCGTCCCGCTGCCGTCCATCGACATCAGTAAAATCTCGTTCGCCGCGATGGGGGGCAGCGCCGAGGACCTGCGTCACGCGTTCCCCGAGAACGACGTCGCGTACGACGTGGACAGCAGCGACGAGGACCTGGACGGCATGGAGGCGGCGGTGGAACGATACGAGCGCAGAGCCGCGGAGCGCGCATCCCTCAAGGCTGCCGCGGAAGCGAACGAGGACGCCGCCCGGAGATTGGCGTCGGAGACACGGGAGACCGCGCGCGCGGTGGAGAGCCTCCGAGAGCAGCGCCGGCGGTTCGAGGAGGCGCGCGCGGTCGCCGAGCGCGGCGGTGCCTCACCGGACAACCCGACGGTCACGAGCTCGATACCCGGCGCGGACGAAAGGGACGACGAAGACATCGATGATGAAGATCGACAACTCATCGAACTTCGCGAACGAAGACGAAGGGTGGACGAACGCATCGCGCGGCTGCTACAAGAGGCGTCATCGTACGACCGAACGAAGGAGTCCGAGAAGGAGTCCGTGGACGAACTAGCGCTCGCGGTGAACGACCGCGAACGACGCCGGGTGATGGAAGAGGAAGCCGAGTCGAGACGGTTCGACGAAGGGAACGAGTACGTGCCGCGGTGGAAACGGCGGCAAGAGGAGCGATGGGCGCGGGAGGCGGCGGAGGCAGCCGCCTTACTCGAACGCGCGGAGCTCGGTAGAAACACAGCTGGACAAGCCACGATCGCGCCGCCGAGTCCGCTGTACGCGGTACCGGCAACGGAGCCAGTCGCGAAGGATCGAAGGATAGAAGGCGAAAGGATAAAACACGCCGCCGCCGCGCCGGCGCGAGGACACCACGCGCGTCCTCCCCCGGCGACGATCTCTGCAGGCGACGATCTCGCGGACGCCGCGCGTGCGATCGTGGAGAACCGAGCAGAGGACTTCGCACGCGCGCTGTCGCACCTCACGTCCTTGGTGGACGCCCGGGACGAGGCGGGAGATACGCTGCTTCACCTCGCGGCGTCGCTCGATAGGAAACGATGCGTCAAGACGCTTGTCCGGGCGGGCGCGGACGCGGGCGCCCGGAACGACGCGGGGGTGTCCGTGGTGGAGACGGCGATCGCGCACGAACGGTTCGAGCTGGCGGACTACCTGGTCAAGTGGTGCGAGCGGCACGGCGTCGGACCCGGGTAATTGCCGTTGAACGGGTAATTGCTGTTCAACGTTTAGGCTAGAGTAATACTACGTAGGGAATACGGTTTCGTCAATCGCTCTCGGCGTCGAGGAACTCGTCGGAGTCGGAGTCGTCCTCCTCGGACGCCTCCCCCGCGGCCACGTTCGTGAGGCCCTTCTTACCGACGGCGACCGCGGGTGCCGGTTCACCTTCCGTCGACTTATTAGCGCCATTCGCTCCGAAACCGGGCAGCTTCACCACGACTGATGGCAAACCCATCGCCGGGATCACCGGCATGGACACCGTCGGCATCTTGAACCACCCCGACGATGCCTCGGCCCCGTCACTCGAACCGTCGTTGGAAGTTGAACCGCCGCCGTACTTGGCGCGCACCGCGGTGTACGCCTCGCTCTTTTCGCGCGGGTCCATCGCCATCGCATCAATCGGCGGCGGCGCGAACAAATCGTGCGCGTCCATGATGTCTATGAGCGACTGGTCTCCAGATTCCGCGATGAGCTCGAGCACTCGCTGCGCCAACGCCAACACCCGCGTGTCGTCCTTGTACTTGACGAACATGCACGGCTCCCTGGTGAACTCCATGTACGCCTTGGTCACCCGCGGGTCCCTCAAGGAGCTCATCACGCGCCTGTCGGACATGATCTTCATAACCATCGACGGCCGACCGATCGCCGCGTTCACCGCCGGGTCCGTGATGACAGCCTCCACCTGCGCGGGAGTCAGCGACGACACGTCTTTCACCACGGGCGGGCCGTCGTACGCGCTCGTGGGCGAACGCTGCGACGTATTTGCCGTTGTATTTGCCGGTGGAGAAGACGAGGACGCAAACGGAGAAGCGATACCCGCGAAGAACGAAGCCGCCGAGTTGGACGGAGAAGCCGCGGATGCGGATCCAGCCGTTTCAACAGCCGTTTCGTGTTCGATCGACCCGTTCAACTCGGCGACGTCGCGTTCGGGTTTAGGGTTAGTGTTAGCGAGGTTGGAGGCGACGGACGTGACGGAGGCGCCGATCCATTCGCCCGCGCCCGCGATGCCTTTGCCAACCTCCGCTAAACCCCGACCCGCGGCGTTAACGCCGTCCATCGTCGCGGTGCCCACAGCGCCAGCCACCGTGGTCAACGACCTGCCCGCGGCGTCCAAACCCTTCTTGGTCTCCACGCGGAGTCGGTGAACCTCGCCCATCACGCCGCCGGCGACCGGGACGGGACGAAGCGTGACCCGCACCTTGAGACCCCGGTGGGTGGGGCGGATAGGACCGGCGATCGATCCGGACGATACGTTCGGGATACGTTCGCATTCGTCGGAAGATGAACCGTCGCTAACCTCGTCGTCGTCGTCGTCGTCGAGGTCGACCTCGAGGGTGAGCTCGACGGCTCCGTTCGCCGCGGTCAGCGCGCGGCGCGCGGCGGCATCCTCTTCGCGTTCCAATCGCGTCGACGTCTCCGGCAAAAAGAGATTCATCGACTGCGAACACGTGTACGCGCTCATGACACCCGCCGCCATGCTCGTGAAGTCCGCCTGCGTCGCGCCCAGCCACATCGGCCCGCACACGACCACTGCCACGCGTCGCGAGGTCTCGTGCGCCAGCGCCCGCGCGAACGCGCGCTCCGCGACGGTCTCCGCATCGCCCGGTTTCAAAGCCGAGGGAGCGAAATTGTCAAAACTCGTCGAAGTCGCGGGTCCGACATCCGACGCGTTCGTCGCGCACGCCTCGCGAACCCGCACGCCCGCGTCGACCGCGGCACCCTCCGCCGCTCGCAACGCGTCGATCCCCGCGTCCGTCACCGAACGCATCGCGCGCATCGCACGTTTCCGAAGGTCCGCGGTTGAATCCACCAACGACTCGCAAACCGCCGCGTCCATTCGCGCACCAGCCAACGCGGACCGACCGGATCCCGTATGGGCAAACAGTGAGGCGCCGCTTGACCCTCCCTGGGATTCTGAATCACTAAGCGTCGTCGCCGCCGCGCGTTCCTCACGCCGTCGAACCTCCACCCTGCGCTCGGAGGCTGCGAAGGTCGCGTCCAGCGCGAGAGCGCCATCCGCGCCGGCGCACACCGCCGCCGCCGCCGCGCACACCCTCGGGTCCAGCGGTGACTCACCGGCTAACAACGCGCACACAAACGCGGTCCTGAACCGCGCGGTGAAGTGCGCCGCGTGCGCCGCGAGTGGCCCGGGTACGGTCCACGACAGGAAAAAACCCGCGGCGTACTCCACCGCGGAGGACCCGTACAGCGAAGTAGACAGCGTGGTTCGATCGGAGCCGCGGTGCGCCTTGGCTACGTCGAACGCGCCCGCCACGCCGAGCCGAGGTAAACCCTCGATCGCGGTTCGAAGGAACGAGCCGAGGGATACGAGCGCCGCCCTGGCGTGCGCGTCCGCGAGCGCCTCCTGCGCCACCCTCGCCGCCGCACCGATCTTCGAGGCGTCGGACTCTTTGGACTCTTCCGCGTTTTTTGCATCGGATTCAACGTTCGCGCTTGACGCCACGTGTCGAAGGGCTTTCGCCCCCGCGTCGTCCGCCTTCTCCTCGCCCCCCGCGTGCGCTCCGAAGCTCGCCCAGAACCGCACGCAATCGCGAACCGGGCCGTAGTCCGGCGCGACACGCGCGGCGCGGTCCGCGCGCCACCGCCGGGTCCACCCCCCGAAGGCGTCGGTGAATATTTTACCTTGGTCTTTGCTCCCAGCTTCCCCTTCGCGAAGCTTCCCCTCGACGCACCGCACGTTGTCCTCCTTGAGCCCCGCGGTGACCAGGCACGACCGCGCGTCCTTCGCTTCACGTCGCGACTCGCAGTCCTCGACGATGACGAACGCGGATGAACCGCCGGGTAAGGGTCCGAGCTGCCTGGCGACTCGAGCGACGGCGGCGAGCGAGTCCGGCGCGAGGGGGGAGTGGCTGAACGCCTGCGACGCCCAGAAGGGCCTCGCGCCGCGCGGGGCGTTGGCGTCCCGCGGCGGCGGGTGTTGCGTCGCGGTGTCCGCCAGCGTGACGTCGTCGATCGTCACCCGTTTCGTCTTGTTCGCGGGTGACGACGGGCTGTCCTGCGATGACGATGAAGTCGCCTCGGCGTCTTGGGCAGCTGCGCGTCGCTCGCGTTCCTCCGCCGCGGAGGCGACGACGACGACGGAGTCGGCGAACCACCACGGCTCGATGTGTCCGGGCGTGGAGGTACCACGTACCATGCGAGGTGCGTGCGCGGATCCGTCGGGTGACAGCGCGTCGGCGACGTCCGCGGCGACGGAGGCGTCCGCGTCGTCGCATCCCTCGATCGAGATCTGCGCATCTTTTGTTCGCCAGTCCACGACCGCGACGACGGGGGGGCGCTCGCACGCGCGGAGGAGCGAGGATAGCCGTCCGGTGAGGATATCCGCGTGCGGGCACTTCGGAAGGACGACGCGCGCGAGGTCGAGATGCCGCCGGAGGTCGTCCGTCAGGCTCGCTGCGGGGGAGGGAGGATGGGGAGGGGTGGGCGTCGTCGTCAGTTCGCGCGAAAGGTGTTACCGCGATGCGACTTGTTCACGGGCGCGGGGACGTGGGGTTAGAATGGACGCGGTGGGGTCGTACCGAGGGTGTCGTCGCCGTCGGCGCCGCGCCCGAGCTCCCATGGGGTGACGTCGCCCGCCGGGACGTCCGTCTCAGCCCCCATCGCGCCCACCGTGAGTGCACTATCGCCTACTCGAGAAACCGGAACCGACGCCAGTCAGTCACGCCAGAAGGCACCTTATACAAGTACTTGCGCCATCGGACCGGCCGCCGTCCACTCTGCCGACGCGTAGGGTCCAGGTCGGGACGATGAACCGGCAGCCGCACGTGAGGAGCGGCGTCAGCGGTACGTTTCGCGATGTCTCGGGTCGATAACCCTGAACCTGCCCGCGCCCGTCCACCCCACTCCGCACGCGCCCGTCGCCCGCATGACAAACGCCACAGCACTGACCTCTTTTTCACCGCCCCACGATCCGATGTACAGGCGTGCGTAACGCCTACGCCGCGCACGAGGCCGGCGCGACGGGGTACTACGCCGATGAGGGCGCGAGGTATACCAACCCGCACGAGCGCGGCGTCCGCGAGATGCTCCACAAGGCCACGCGCGACTGGCCCGAGCTGTGGGGGACGGTGGCTGTGAATGACACATCATCATCAATGGTCGGCGATGAAACCGGGGAAGAGGTGAAGAACGGTCCGGACGATGTGGACGAATTCGGCGACCGGATTTTGGACCTGAGCTGCGGCAGCGGCGAGGTGACCGCCGCGCTCGTCGCCGCGGGGGTCCCGCTGCAACGCATCGACGCGTGCGACCCGTACACCCACGAGGCTTTCAGTAATAGGCTCGGAATGCAGTGCGAGCGGTGGTCGTTTGAGGACGTGGCGAACGGAGAGATCGCGGACAGACGGTGGAGAACGATCGTGTGCTCGTTCGCCATGCACCTGTGTTCGAAGGACTACCTCCCGACGCTGTGCATGATGCTGGCGTGCAGCGCGAAGCACCTTGTGATACTGACGCCGCACAAGCGGCCGGAGATTGATGTCACATGGGGCGGTTTCATGTTACACAGGCGTGAGGTTAGGGACAAATACTGGCGCATCAGGCTGCGATGGTACAGCACGGACGCTCCGGTGGACGACGACGCGGTGGAGGGTGACGACGACGACGATTTAGAGTAGTTAATGTAGGGTTATGTAGCCGGAGACGGTGACCAAAAAAGGCCATTGCCAAATAGCACGAGGGTTTTCCACATCAGGTCTTTGAGGGTTCAGGTCTTGCGCGCTGCGGCCACTTACTCAGCGCGCGCCCCGAGGCTTTCGGAGCCGCGCGTTCGCGAAGTCCGCGACCTTCGGCGACACCATGGTGAGTGCACGTGTGCTCGACGCTAAACCCTAACGCCCATCTCCGCGTACGGGACCGCGCGCGCCGATCGGCCCGCCGACTCCGATGCTTCACCGCCGTATCTTTCTTTTCCCCCGCGCCGACTCTGCTTCGACCATGACTCCCTGACTGACCACGCCCACGCCCACCACCGCTCCACAGCCGACCGTCAACCTAAACCGCGATGAGCTCATGCGTCGCCTCGGCAAGGAGTACACCGAGGAAGAGTTCGACGAGCTCTGCTTCGAGTTTGGCATCGAGCTCGACGAGGTCACTTCCGAGAAGCAGATCAAGGACAAGTTCCTGGGCGAGGCTGGCGCGGGCGCATCCGGCGCTGGAGACGACGCGGAGGACGATACCATCTACAAGATCGACATCCCCGCCAACCGCTACGACCTACTCTGCATGGAGGGCATCTCCCGGGCGCTCAACGTCTTCCGCGGCGTGGAGCCCTCGCCGGTGTTTCGCATGATCGAACCGGCGAACGGCGCGCCGAGGCAAAAGATGATTCAGAAACCGGAGACGATGCTCGTCCGCCCGTTCGTCGTGTGCGCCGTGCTTCGCGGCGTCAAGTTCGACAAGGCCCGCTACGACTCGTTCATCGACCTCCAAGATAAGCTGCACCAGAACATCTGCCGCAGGCGAACCCTCGTGGCCATCGGCACGCACGACCTCAACACCGTAAAAGGGCCGTTCACGTACGAAGCGCACCCGCCCGAGGACATCAAGTTCACGCCCCTGAAACAAACTCGCGAGTTCAACGCCGCGGAGCTGATGGAACACTACAAGTCCGACCAGAAGCTCAAGCACTTCCTGCACATCATCGACGGATCCGTGGTCTTTCCCGTCATCTACGACGCCGAACGGACGGTGCTCTCGTTGCCGCCCATCATCAACGGAGCGCACTCTGCGATATCGCTGGACACCACCGACGTGTTCATCGAGTGCACCGCCACGGACCTGAACAAGGCGAAGATCGTGTTGAACACCGTGGTGACGATGTTCTCCGAGTACTCCGCTAACAAGTTCGCGGTGGAGCCCGTGGATGTCGTGTCATCGAGCGGCGACGAGAGGGCGTACCCGGATTTCATGACTCGGTTCGTCGACGTCGATCCCGATTACGTTCGAAAGCGCATCGGCGTGACGGCGGCGGACATCGACACCAAAGCCATGGCCGCGCTGCTCTGCCGCATGCAGCTGCCCACGAAGATCGACGGCGACGTGCTGCGCGTGGAGGTGCCACCGACACGGTCCGACATCCTGCACCCGTGCGACGTCGCCGAGGACGTCGCCATCGCGTACGGGTACAACAACATCAACAAAGAAAAGGCGGGGCCCAACGTCGTGACGGTCGGTGCGCAGCAGCCGCTGAACAACTTTTCCGACCTCGTGCGCCAGGAGATGGCGTCGCAGGGGTTCAGCGAGGTGCTGACATGGATCCTCTGCTCGCACGACGACAACTTCGCCAACGTTAACCGCGAGGACGACGGCGATTGCGCGGCGATCGTCGCGAATCCGAGTTCGTTGGACGTGCAGGTGGCGAGGTCGTCTCTGTTGCAGGGCGTGTTGAAGGCGATGGGCGCGAACAAGGACGCGCCGGTCCCCGCGAAGCTCTTCGAGGTGGGCGACGTCGTCCTTCTCGACGCGAGCAAGGATGTCGGCGCGAGGAACAGCAGGCGGTTGCTGGTGTTGTACAGCAACACGACGAGCGGGTTCGAAGTGGCGCACGGCGCGCTCGATCGCGTGATGCAAATCACCGGCGCCGCGAAGGACGGCGACGCGGGATACACCCTGGACACGTCCATGAACGAGGCGACGTACTTCCCGGGGCGGCAGGCGGGTATCGTTCGTGACGGGAAGAGGATCGGCGTCATGGGCGTGGTGCACCCGACGGTGCTCGGAAAGTTCGACATCGTCAACCCGTGTTCGGTGCTGGAGCTCGACTTGGAGCCGTTCGTGGACATCGGCATGTGATGACGAGTTGGATTGTCGTGTTGGGGTGCGATCGAGGTTGGTTTAATATCGATTCATGAAACGTGTTAGCAATACGATTGATTAAATGTGTGTTCGGGATGAGTGAAAACACTCATCCCGGCACTGCCCGTGCTACGCCCCGGTTTAGAAAGAATGAACGGCGGTTTTCGCCAGACGACGTCGACTTACGCGAAATCATCGTAATCATCATCGTAATCATCGGCGGTGCGCGCGGCAGTAGGGCATGGTGTGGCGTGGGCTCGACGTTCTCCGGCTGGAACTCCGTATCCGCCGCACCCGTCCGGCGACTCACTCCGCCAGTTCGTGCCGTCCGTCACGTCCCTCCGCTCGTTGCTGTTCGCCTCGCCCGCCGGCCGTTGCTGCGCGGGATTGAGGTTGTTCGTGCCGTCCGTCACGTCCCTCCGCTCGTTGCTGTTCGCCTCGCCCGCCGGCCGTTGCTGCGCGGGATTGAGGTTGTTCGTGCCGTCCGTCACGTCCCTCC
>Ga0115572_10004561_pt1 | contig 10769 bp, 8 predicted proteins | sample COGITO_mtgs_1206_FD_88681 | JGI IMG/M metagenome (GOLD analysis project Ga0115572, IMG submission 88681) | Pelagic marine microbial communities from North Sea - COGITO_mtgs_120607 | ecosystem: Environmental > Aquatic > Marine > Epipelagic | place: Germany:Helgoland, sampling site Kabeltonne... | reverse complement strand
GAATTATTAGGCTACGACAATCGATCGCTACTGCGCGATGGTCTGGCCTCGACACTGGCTAAATCTCAGCACGAACTCACCGTGTTTGAGACCGCATTCGACCAGTATTTTCAACCCACACTGCGAAGACCGGGCGGGTCTAGCGCTGCTAATGACGATGACGCCAACGCGATGACGCCTCCTGACCCGGACAGTGCCGTGCCAGCCTCCGCACCCGAACAGCGCAATGAGGATCCACTGGATGGTTTGCGTGGCAACAGTTTGTTTGATGCCCTAGAAAATCGAGACGACAGTGCCCTGTCTGTTGCGATTGAGACGGCAGCGGCAGATGCCAAAGTCGATGATATTTCGTTATTTACGCAGCGTGGGCAGTATGTTCGAAAAATCCTGGATGCCCTGGGCGATGAAGCGCTGAGAGATGCCGCTATCGAGTTTGAACAAAGCGAGCCCGCTGCCTTCGAAGCCGTGCAGGCATTGAGGGAGCAGTTGCGCGAACGCGTGAGAGACCGTGTCGAGCGCGCCTATCTCATTCACGCGAAAGCCGACACAGAAGATCTTCTCGATGAGTCGCTCTCGAAGATAAAGCTGGGCAATGTGGATCACAGTCAGATGGCGCGGCTTAAGCGCTTGATGGATCGTATGGCACGGAAACTGGCTGCACGACATGGCAGACGCCGTCGACGCTACCGCCGAGGAAAATTGAACGTGGGAGAAACCGTGCGGCGTGCGATTCCCACCGACGGCGTACCCTTCGCGCCCCGTTGGCGTAAATCTGAGCGAAAACGTCCACAAATTATGGCCATTTGTGACGTGAGTGGCTCGGTCGCCGCTTACGCTAAGTTTTTACTGATGTTTCTCTATGCCTTACAGGATGTGTTGCCGAGAACACGCACCTTCGCGTTCTCAGCTGCGCTGGGAGAAGTCAGTGATCTGTTCGCTGATTTGCCCGTGGCCGAGGCGATTGAACGGGTCAATCTCAAATATGGGGGCGCCACAGACTACGGGCGGGCATTGCACGAGTTTTCAGAGTCCGCACTAGCCGAAGTCAATAACGCCACTACCATCATCATCCTTGGCGACGCACGCAATAATCAAGCAGACCCCCGACTCGATCTGCTGGCAGAGATGAAGGCGCGTGCCAAACAACTGATCTGGTTAAACCCAGAATCCATTCGATTATGGGGGACTGGGGACTCTGAGATGTTGCGCGTGAAACGACACTGCCATCTCGCGCGCGAGTGCAATAACCTCAAACAACTCGAGCGCATCATTGATAAGTTGCTGTCCGATAAACGCTAACAATCGCAGCAAAACAGTGATGCGGTGCGGTCCCTTTTTAACCTATTGTTTTAGCAAACGGTTATCGCCAAGAGCACAACATCAGCCGCGTTGCCAGCCAGCGGCGACCAAGCACTTTAAAAGCGTCCCTGCAGTGGCGCACCTTACCCCTCTGACGCCATGGTAAAACGCGGCCCCTCTTTTTCCTTTTGATCCCCATCCAGCTTGAACTTGAGACGCAAATTATTCTCAGAATCCGCATTGTGCAGTGCTTCTTTTTCCGAGATAAGGCCTGCCTTACACAAGTCAAATAGCGCCATATCGAATGTCTTCATCCCGCGATCTTTTGATTTCTCCATGATCTCTTTGAGACCGCTAATATCGCCGCGCAGAATCAGCTCTTTCACTGTCGGCGACCCCAGCATGACTTCGATTGCCGCGCTGCGACCGCCCTCGATATTGGGGATCAATCGTTGCGACACAAAAGCTTGTAAGTTCAGTGATAAATCCAGTAACAGCTGTTGGCGCTTTTCCTCGGGAAAGAAATTAATCACGCGATCCAACGCCTGATTAGCGCTGTTAGCATGCAGCGTCGAGATACACAAATGTCCTGTTTCTGCAAAAGAGAGTGCGTGCTCCATCGTTTCCCGGTCGCGAATTTCACCGATCAAAATCACATCGGGCGCCTGTCGCAACGTATTCTTCAAGGCGCTGTGCCAGTTGCGGGTATCGACCCCCACCTCGCGTTGATTCACAATCGATTTCTTGTGTTGATGAACAAACTCGACGGGATCTTCAATCGTCACAATATGTCCACTGGCGTGGCGATTACGATAATCAATCATCGCGGCGAGTGACGTCGACTTTCCCGAACCCGTCGCACCCACAAATAAGAGCAATCCCCGTTTTGCCATAATCAAGTCGGTCAGAATCTCGGGTAACCCTAGATCACGCCAAGAGGGAATATCCGAAACGATAAAGCGAGCGACAATACTCACCTCGCTCCGCTGTCGGAAGATGTTGATCCTAAAACGGCCTATATCAGGCAGTGACACCGCCAGATTCATCTCAAGGTCACGCTCAAATTCCTGACGCTGAGTCTCATCCATCAGCTCATTGGCAATATTACCCACTTCGCCGGAGACCAATACCTCATCGGAAATCGCGGTGAGTTCGCCATTAAACTTTGCGCACGCCGGTGCACCCGTTGCCAAATAAAGGTCTGACCCGTGGCGTTCTGCCAGCTCTTTTAACCATCCATAGATTCGCATGACTGACACTTCTCCTTGTGTTCACGTCTGGGACTGAGCGGCTCGCGCCAACTTAATGGCATCGCCTCTGTACGAGGCCTCGCTGGCACCGTACACTCCGCCCCAATTTAACGCCGTCGGCCGCACTTAGCCCAGTGCTATTGTCGTCAATTCATCACACAGGAGAGACCGTGTCGACCTACGCTTCAGTCTTTCGTCAGGTGCTGAATGAGCACCCAGAGCTGCTTTCCCAGATTCGACGCGGTGTTGAGAAAGAAAGCCTGCGTGTCACTGAAGATCACGCAACCCTTGCCCAAACTCAACATCCATCGACGCTAGGCTCGGCACTGACACACCCCGCCATTACCACCGATTATTCGGAAGCTTTGCTGGAGTTTATTACCCCAGCAGAATCTTCCATCGAAGCAACAGAACAGTCGCTGGCTGATTTACATCGATTTACGGCTCGGCAACTCGACAAGGAACTGCTTTGGAATGCGAGCATGCCGTGCATTGTCAGTGGCGACGCCGAAATTCCTATCGCGCAATTTGGACCGTCTAATGTCGGGCAGATGAAACGCATTTATCGCAATGGTCTGAGCGTACGATACGGCCGCAAAATGCAGGCTATTGCGGGGCTTCATTATAACTTCTCACTGCCGCTCACTTTTTGGTCCACAGTGCAAGCGCGGGTTGAGCCCGGTCGTGATCCGATCGAGATGCAAACCGAAGGGTATCTCGATCTCATTCGTAACTTTTTTTCGCGTGCTTGGGTGCTGCTCTATCTCCTTGGCGCGTCGCCGACTGTGTGTGCCAGCTTTGTGCAGGGCAATCGTAACCATCCCCTCCAGCCGATGGGCGACGATCACCATAGTTATTACCTCCCTCATGCCACCTCACTGCGGATGGGCGACCTGGGTTACACCAGTAACGCTCAGGCAGATTTGAATGTCTGTTATAACGATCTAGACCAGTATATTTCGACGTTACGCAATGCCATCCTGACGCCGCATCCGGCTTACCAGGGGTTCACCCTCATGGATAACGGAGAACCGGCGCAGCTCAATGACGCGCTGCTGCAAATCGAAAATGAATATTACAGCCCAATCCGACCGAAACGAGTGACCGAAAGCGGTGAAGCACCTATCGCTGCCCTGGGGCGTAGTGGCATTGAATACATCGAGGTGCGATGTGTCGATATCAACCCCTTCATCCCTTATGGCATTGATGCCGATACGATGCGTTTGCTCGACCTTTTTCTCATGTCTTGCCTCGTTGACGAGAGTCCGCTGTGCGATGAAGCGGGTCAAAAAAGGAATGAAATCAACCTGCAGCGCATGATTAATCGGGGTAGAGAGCCCGATTTGACGCTGTTATCAGCGAGTGGCCTCGAGACACCTATGCAATCGCTGGCGCAACCCGTTCTCGAGCGCATGGCAGAGATCGCCGAATGGTTCACGGGCCAAGGGTCAGCAGACGATTATCGCAGGGTCGCAACCGAGGCTCAGGAAAAATTTGCTGACCCAGACCGAACCCTCTCCGCTCGAATGCTGCGTGAAATGGAAGAGAGCGGGCTCAGTTATTCTCAACTCGCGTTACGGTATTCACGCCAATGGCACGCACAACATCTCAATGACCCCCTTTCGGAGGAAGCGTCTACTCGGCTGACCGCCGAGGCGGAACAATCCATTCAACGGCAACACGCTATCGAGGCGCAGGATAGCGAGACGCTTGAGGAATACCTCAGCCTGTTCTACCGGCAATATCAGGCTCACGACGCCTAAACAGACTCTCGCCCGCTTAATCACCCGAAAGCAAAGCACTTCACAGACAATCACTGCGCAGAAAAGCGCCCCACAAAAAAGCGCCCCGCGGGGCGCTTTACCGATCAAGGCAGGGTGTCTGTGACCGCTCCTGTCCCGACGTGACGACCCACGTTACTCGCTGTCGGCGTTAACGACCGTGATGAGCTCTACGTCAAATAACAAAGTGGCATTCGGTCCAATCATTTGCCCTGCACCACCCTCGCCGTAACCCAACTCTGGCGGAATGATGAACTTAAATTTACCACCGGGTTTCATCAACTGTAGCCCCTCTGTCCAGCCCGGGATGACCTGTGTCACGCCAAAGGTCACCGTTTGTCCACGCTCATAACTGCTATCGAACACGGTACCGTCGATTAAGCGACCTTCGTAATGGACTTCGACAGAATCTGCTAACACAGGGCTATCGCCCTCGCCTGCCGCAACCACGATGTATTGCAGTCCCGACTCTGTCGTCTGCACTTCCTCACTACCGCTCATCTCTGCCATGTAGGCTCTACCTTCTTCTAAATTGGTTTGTGACACTGCGACGCGCTCTGCTTCTGCCTCAGCCTGACTTCGCTCCTGAAAAGCAGTCATTTCGGTATTGATTTCTTCGTCTGTGAGGCGCGCTTCGGCACCCTCGACGGCATCAGCGAGTCCCGCAGCGTAGGCGGCCACATCAATGGCCATGCCATCAGCAGCCATCCTTTGGCCCATCCGCAGCCCAATGCCGTAACTTAATCGCGCTTCGGTTGATTCCAAGTTGACCGGCTGCTCCTGCGCGGTGCTGTCGCAACCCATGACCGCCAGTAACGTCACTGCGCCCGCGATTCGACTCATTCTCGAAATTGAGGTACTCATCGTATTCCTACTCCCTAGTCGTGCTCGAAAAAAGAAGGCCGATATTACGTGCCCTTTTCGAGCAGTGCCACCAATTGGGTGCGCTCAAGCGCACATTTACCATCAAAAAACGTCGGCAACAGACTGAGATTTGACGACATCAATGCCGAAGACGTCCGTTTTTCAACTGGCGAGACCAGGCCTGGTGAGGGCGTCCGACCTGTCATGACGCCACACCACATCAACTCAGCAAGATGACGCTCTGCCTGAACCTCTAGCGCAAGCAAGTGTTGCCGAGGTTCACTAAGGTCTTCACCGCTCGTCCATCGCAGGCGGGTTGCTCGAAGCGGCAACACCACTTCGTCAAGCCATATGCGCGTCGAGGCGTTCATCGCCTGTACATCTTCCCGATGCCATTGACGATCATGACTCGCCAACCAACAGGCAAACAATGCCTCCAGAATAACGAGGTCTTGCGTATTCTGTAATGCCAGCAGGTGTTGCTGTACCCCGGTGCGACCATAGCAAGCCACGGCCCACTCCCAGAATGTGTCGACTGTCATGCCGTATCAACTCCCTTGGCCGCGGCGATCAAATCCCATTTTTGCTGACGACTCAAGCGCCGTAAGGCCGCCTCTTGCTGCTGAGCAGCTGATCGTGAGTCACAACGTGCCGACCACAGTAACGCAACCGGTCGTCTCCCCTGGGTATACCGAGCACCGCCCACAATGTCGCCATTATGCTGGCGTAAACGGCGCTCTAGATCAGTGGTGACTCCACAATACAGTGAGTCATCGCTGCATCGCAGGAGGTACACTCGCCATTCTTTTCCACTTGAAGGGCCCGAAGCGCTTGCCGGTTGGCAAACAGTGATATATTTTCCCACTGACATGAGACATTTTCCCCTACGAGCCATGGTCAGATTCTGACCTCACTACGGAGCCCTTATGAGCGCTGACATCTTGCACGTTACTGACGACAACTTTGACACTGAGGTCCTCTCGAGCGACTTACCGGTGCTGGTGGACTTTTGGGCCGAGTGGTGTGGTCCTTGTAAAATGATTGCGCCAATCTTGGAAGAGATTGCCACAGAATATGCGGGAAAGGTCAAAGTCTGTAAGGTCGATGTCGATGCCAACCCCGATATGCCAGGAAAATTTAACATCCGTGGTATCCCCACATTGATTGTGTTCAAAGGCGGTAATGCGGTTGATACTAAGGTAGGGGCTTTATCAAAAACTCAGATGGGGGAGTTTGTCGACTCCGTCCTCTAACCGTCAGTAGGCACCTCAATAACCCCACAATATTTTGCTGGACGTGTTCATCTTCGGGTGCTACTTTTGCGCTATTGAGGTCTCGCGAGAGGCCTACCACGTCCAGCAGTATCCCCTTATAACGACTCCCACAGGGTAAAAAAATAATCTGTGGCACTGTCAGTGTAGCGAGACTGCGAGGGCACAACCCCTATACCGATTCGCGTCAGCACAAAACGCCTAGCAAAACGTCGGTCCTATTTTCTCCCTTTTTTGAATGTAACCCGGAAGTGATTCGTGGAAGAGCAAAACAGCGTCAACGCCGAAGAGTCGGCAACCCCTACTAATGAACCCACCGTCCTCTCAGGCGAAGCCGACAGTGCAGAACCTGGTAAAGGCAATGGGCGAACATTAAAGCTCAAGGCCTCAGAAGAGCAGTCTGCTTCCATGGATGCCAGCACTGACAGCCCCTCAACGTCAGAGGCACCGGCAGACGACAAGCCGGCTTCGAGCGCAGAGCCAACCTCCGACGCGACATCGTCGGCGCCACAAGCCAATAATGCTGAAGACGACGCGCAGCCAGGGCGTTCGCGCCGCGGGCGGCAGCGGCGACCCAAACGAGACCCCAATACGCCCAGCGCTAATCCCATGAGCCTGACTGATCTCAAAAGTAAGTCGACGCAGGAACTCATCGATATGGCCCGAGAGATGGGCCTTGAAAATATGGCCCGCTCGCGCAAGCAAGATATTATTTTTGCGCTCCTCAAACGGCACGCCAAAAGTGGAGAAGATATCTGGGGTGACGGCGTGCTCGAGATTCTTCAGGATGGTTTCGGTTTCTTAAGATCGGCTGATAGTTCATTTTTAGCAGGCCCTGACGATATCTATGTCAGCCCCAGTCAAATTCGTCGATTCAACCTCCGGACCGGCGATACCGTCACCGGTATGATTCGTCCCCCCAAGGACTCTGAGCGTTATTTTGCGCTCTTAAAAGTCAAAGACGTTAACTTTGAGTCGCCGGAAAGCGCGAAGAGCAAGGTACTCTTTGAGAATCTCACTCCCCTCTTCCCGAACGAGCGATTGACCCTCGAGAAAGGCAATGGATCATCCGAGGATCTGACCGGAAGGATCATTGATTTAGTTGCACCGATTGGCAAAGGTCAACGAGGACTCTTAGTCGCGCCGCCCAAAGCGGGCAAGACCATCATGATGCAGAGTATTGCTCAGGCCATTATCTCTAATAACCCAGAGTGCTACGTGCTGGTCTTACTCATCGACGAACGCCCCGAGGAAGTGACCGAGATGCAGCGCTCAGTCGGCGCTCGCGGTGCCGAAGTTGTCGCATCCACTTTTGACGAGCCGCCATCGCGGCACGTTCAAGTCGCCGATATGGTCATCGAGAAGGCCAAGCGTCTCGTCGAACACAAGCGAGATGTGGTGATTTTGCTCGACTCCATCACGCGGTTAGCGCGCGCCTACAACACGGTAATTCCCAGCTCAGGAAAAGTACTGACAGGGGGTGTGGATGCACACGCGCTCGAGCGGCCCAAGCGATTCTTCGGTGCGGCACGGAATATCGAGGAAGGTGGCAGTCTGTCGATTATTGCCACCGCGCTGATCGATACCGGGTCAAAGATGGACGAAGTGATCTACGAGGAATTCAAAGGCACCGGTAACATGGAACTGCATTTGGATCGTAAAATTGCTGAGAAGCGCGTCTACCCCGCGATCAATATTCGCCGATCAGGTACTCGTCGAGAGGAGTTATTGACGGGTGATGAAGAGCTTCACCGAATGTGGATCTTACGCAAGTTGCTACATGGCATGGAAGATTTACCGGCGGTTGAGTTTCTGCTCGATAAGCTGAGGGGAACCAAGTCTAATGAGGAATTCTTCAAGTCTATGAAGCGTAAGTAGTCATCTGCTATGCCCAGCTTTATGGATCTTCGCGAGTTCATTGCCGAGTTAGAAAAGCGCGGTGATCTCGTCCGCATCGCAGTAGAAGTAGACCCCAATCTTGAAATGACCGAGATCGCTGACCGGACGCTGCGTGGCGGCGGGCCGGCGTTGCTTTTTGAGAACCCTAAAGGCTTTGACGTACCGGTACTGGCTAATCTATTCGGCACGCCCAAACGAGTGGCCTTAGGGATGGGAGAGGAATCAGTAGAGGCATTGCGTGAGGTGGGCGAGTTACTCGCTTATCTGCGGCAGCCTGACCCCCCTAGGGGATTCAAAGACCTGGTCGACAAAGCACCTCTGCTGAAGAAGCTACTCACCATGGGCCCCAATGTGGTGAAAAATGCTCCCTGCCAACAAACTATCACCACCGGGGACGCCGTCGATCTGCACAAGCTACCCATTCAAACCTGCTGGCCAGAGGATGTGGGGCCACTCGTCACTTGGCCGCTAGTGGTAACACGCGGCCCCGAAAAAGAACGCATGAACTTAGGCATCTACCGCATGCAGTTGATCGGGCGCAATAAGCTGATTATGCGCTGGCTCTCGCATCGCGGCGGCGCACTGGACTTCAGAGACTGGCAATTAAAGCGCCCCGGTGAGCCCTACCCAGTGGCTATCGCGCTAGGCGCCGATCCTGCCACCACACTGGGCGCGGTAACGCCCGTGCCCGACAGCCTGTCAGAGTATGCGTTTGCAGGACTCTTACGGGGCAAGAAAACAGACCTCGCCAAGTGCGTCACAGATCTTTGCCGTGACAATAACCTGATGGTCCCAGCGCATAGCGAAATAATCCTTGAGGGCTATATCGACCCTGAAGAGCTCGCTGATGAAGGTCCTTTCGGTGACCACACCGGCTACTACAACGAGGTGGAATCTTTCCCGGTTTTCACCGTTAGCGCTATCACGACGCGCGACAAGCCGATTTACCACAGTACCTATACGGGGCGCCCGCCCGATGAGCCCGCTATTTTAGGTGTCGCGCTCAATGAGGTGTTTGTCCCATTATTGAAAAAACAGTATCCCGAAATCAGTGACTTCTATTTACCACCTGAAGGGTGCTCTTACCGCATGGCCGTGGTGACGATACGCAAGGAATACCCCGGACATGCCAAACGGGTGATGTTTGGTGTGTGGTCTTTCTTGCGTCAGTTTATGTACACAAAATTCATTATCGTGACCGACGATGATATTAACGCCCGATCTTGGGAAGACGTGATGTGGGCCATAACAACCCGCATGGATCCTGCCCGAGATACCACCTTGGTCGAAAATACTCCGATCGACTATCTCGACTTCGCCTCACCGGTTGCGGGACTGGGCTCAAAAATGGGAATGGATGCCACGCACAAATGGGAGGGTGAAACCGATCGAGAGTGGGGCCGCACGATTAAAATGGATGAGGCCACGCAGTCTCGCATTGACCTCTTGTGGGACTCTCTGAACATTCAGCTGCCGGGGCAATCAACGGACTGAGGTAAGAAGGTCGCTGTACTTGCCTTGCTGTACTTCCCTTACTGTACTTCCCTTACTGTGATGCCCTTACTGTAATGCCCTTATTGTCGTAGCACAGCGATCGCATCTGCTTCTAGTCGCGCTGCTTGATCGTTATTGCCCTGATCGCGACACCACTTTGCCCATCGCAGTGCGGACTCCGCTGAGGGCTTGCATTGGAAAGCTTTCCGCCACATTGCCTCTGACTCGGTCAGGTCATTTTCGTGTTGTGCAATCATCGCCAGTGCCGCATAACAGCCACTCTGCGGATCTTCACTGCACCACCGCTTCATCGGTTTTTTCAGTTTCTTGGCAGCGTCACGCGGCAAGACGGCAATCGCCGCTGCGGAAACCGGCTCGCAGTAGTGATCGAAGCGATCTTGCAGTGCCTTAGTGAGCGCGCCCCACTCTGACTGCTGCTGCAATCGGCCAATCAGCATCGCCCATAGCGCGCTACCTGCCGCTTTTTGTGTCTCGGGCGCTCGCTTCCAGAGCGACCACAACGTCGATGCAGAGCTATCATTCTGCATCATCACACCTGCCCAAGCCTCTCGCTCCCAAACGGCCGCTACTCCGTCCGAAATAACATACGCCTCTCTTAAAGCGGGTAATAATTCGATCACTACCGGCCAATCACTCCGAGCATAAGCCAGCTCTGCACGCAGTTTTTGTGCCCGGGGGGTGTTGGTAGCAGCAGGGCTCAACGCGTCGAGTGACCGTGCGGCTAACTTCCAGTCGTTCGCCTCAACATGACACTCAGCACGCACTATCGAAACGATGTCCTGAGGCACTTTATCCTCAGCTTCCAATTGATCCAGCAGCGCCAATGCCCGTTGTCGCTGCCCTCGCCGATGAGTTGCAAGCACCGCAAAAAGGGATTGCAATACGCTGCG
>Ga0115572_10004560_pt1 | contig 10771 bp, 10 predicted proteins | sample COGITO_mtgs_1206_FD_88681 | JGI IMG/M metagenome (GOLD analysis project Ga0115572, IMG submission 88681) | Pelagic marine microbial communities from North Sea - COGITO_mtgs_120607 | ecosystem: Environmental > Aquatic > Marine > Epipelagic | place: Germany:Helgoland, sampling site Kabeltonne... | reverse complement strand
TTTGATGCAAGCAGGTCAGTTTGTTCAAGCCATCGAAGAGCGGCAAGGCTTGAAAATAGGTGCTATAGAAGAAGCGGCATATCAAAGTGGCTTTATTACAAAAGAACAAGTATATAAATTAGCAGAGCCTTTGTTGAAAAGTGGTTACGGAGAAAATTTAATGAAGTTATAATGAAGGTTACAGAAACGCATTTAAAGGGTTGTTTTATAATTGAACCCACAGTTTTTGGTGATGAAAGAGGCTATTTTTTTGAAAGTTTTCATAAAGATAAATTCCAACAATTAACAAATATTGAAGTCGATTTTTTGCAAGACAATGAAGCCTTTTCCAATAGAGGAGTTGTTAGAGGACTACATTTTCAAAAAGGACAGTTTGCCCAGGCAAAATTAGTGAGAGTTGTAAAAGGAAAGGTTTTAGATGTAGCCTTAGATATCAGGCCTCACTCAAAAACATACGGAAAGCATTTTTCAATTATTTTATCAGAAGAAAATAAAAAACAATTGTTTGTTCCAAAAGGATTTGCTCATGGGTATGCTGTTTTAGAGGACCATACGGTGTTTTCTTACAAATGTGATAATATTTATTACCCAAAAGCAGAAGGAGGAATTATGTATAATGATAAAACTTTAAATATTGATTGGAAACTAAATGAAGATGAAGTTATTTTGTCAAAGAAAGATAAGAAGCTAAATTCATTTTCAATTTAATATTAGAATAAATAAAAATAATACTTTAGGCAAATTAAAATATAACTTTTATTTATACAACAAACCTAATATTTTTTAGGTTATTTATAAATAGAACAATAAATCATCATCTCTTTTTTAAGCGAAATTTAGAAAACCAAGTTTTCAAGTATCGTGTAAATTTATTGATTAATGTTGAAATTAAATAAAAGAACATCTAGGTTAAAATTAAGTGTTTCATTAAACTTAATTTTAAAAATTATAAGCATAGTTATAAGTTTATTGTTAGTACCTATTTTATTAATTGCTTTAGGAAAAGAAAAATATGGTGTTTGGGTTACTATTTTTACATTTATAGGGTGGTTAAATATATTTGATTTAGGTTTAGGGGAAGGACTAAAGTTAAAATTAACAGCAGCCTTTTCTTTAAATAGAACACAAAAGATTAATAAATTAATTACATCTACTTATCTTTTTACATTTTTAGTTACAAGCGTTCTTTTACTTGTTTTTATTATTATTAATTTATTCGTTGACTGGAGTGTATTATTAAGCGTAAATAAGTATGCATATGAAATAAATACGTCTATTTTTATTTTAGTTGTTTTTGTTTTAATAATATTTATTGTTAAGCTTATAGGGACTATTTATTCTTCTTTACAATTACCTTTTGTAGAAAATATAATTAAAACATTCGGTCAACTTTTGTTTTTAGTAGGTTTATTAGTTATAAATTTTACAGAGGTTAAATTAAACTTAATCTGGGTAACAGTTGTCTCTTTATTGCCTACATTTTTAATTTATTTGGGATTTAATATCAATTTTTTTAAGTTTAAAGCCTCTTTTTTATTTCCAAAAATTAAGAATATTTGTAAAGAAACGCTAAAAGAAGTAGTTAAACCAGGGTTTAGTTTTTTTATTATTCAATTAGGTTGTATCATTTTATATTCTTCAGATAATGTAATTATATTAAAATTGTTTTCTGCTAGTGAAGTAACAAATTATAGTATTTATTATAAATATTATAGTTTCCCATTTATGTTTTTTGGTTTATTTATTTCATCACATTGGAATGCCTTTATAGATGCTTTAGCAAAAGAAGATTTTCTTTGGATAAAAGGAAAGATCTTATTATTTAAAAAACTACTTTTATTAGTAATGCTATCGTATGTTTTTATCTATTTCTTAGAAAAAAAACTACTTTGGTTTTGGGTGGGTAAAGAAAATATAAAAATAGACCCCACTATGAGTGTAAATATGATTTTATATTTTTTAATATCATCATATACAACAATATATATGTATGTGATTAATGCGTATGGAAAACTATATATTCAGTTATTAGGCTATGTTATCATAACTATAATTAATATTCCTCTTTCAATTTTTCTAGCAAAATATTTAAATATTGGTGCTTCTGGTATTATTTTAGCTTCGTCTATATGTTTGTTAATCTTATTAATCATAATACCAATTCAATACAAAAAAATTATGACACATAAAATTTCTGGAATTTGGAACAAATAATAAGAATAAATTCTATTAAAAATTTAGATTACTTTAAAATCATTTAAATGAAGAAGTGTATTTTATTAACAGCTACGATAACGCCAAATAATGTACCCAATCTAAAAAGAATAGATAAGGAGCAAAGAGAAGATGATTATATTGAAGCGGTAAAATTTTATTTGCAATTTAATTTACCAATTGTTTTTTGTGAAAACAGTAACACAAAATCTAAACGGATATTAGAAATTTTAAAGACCTCAAAAACTAAGTTTGAGTACCTCACTTTTGTGTCAAAAATGAGTATTGAAGGAAAAGGAAAAGGAGAAGCAGAAATATTAACTTATGCTTTTTTAAATTCCGATATTATAAAAAACAGCACCAATATTGTAAAAATAACTGGTCGATATAAAGTAAGAAATTTTTTAAAACAAATAAAAAATATTCATAAAGATTCTATTTATGTAAACGTAACCACTAACTTATGTTACGCAGATTCAAGGTTTTTTATTTTAAATAATTTTTTTTATGATAATTATTACGCTATCAGTTTAAAAAAAATAGACGAAAATAAAGGTGTTTTTATGGAGCACGTTTTATTGTCTGCCACATTAAACTATATTGCTGATTTTAATAAGTGGAGTTTGTTAAATGAAAAATCTATTTATGATGGCGTTTATGGAACTGATAATACCAAGTACAGTAACAATATTTTAAAGTTGTTTTTAAAAAAAGTTTTTTATCGTTTTAAAATCTACATTTTTAAATCTAATTTTTAGCTTTTATTTTCAGAGATAGAATTGAAAACTTTATAATAAAATAGAAAATCATGCGTTGCTCTATAAACTTAACTTTATTAAGTGTGTGTTCAAATCTAAATATATGTAAATTTGTTTGAGCTTTTGAAATATGGTCAAAGAAAACATTACATTAACAGTAATTACAGTTTGTTTTAATAGTGAAAAAACTATAAAGTTTACTTTAGAGTCTGTTTTAAACCAAACATATTCTAATATAGAATATATTATTGTTGATGGAAAATCTACAGATTCTACTTTAGATATTATTAAACTTTATGAAACAAAATTTAGAAAAAAAGGAATTTCTTATAAATGGATAAGTGAAGTAGATGAAGGAATTTATGACGCAATGAATAAAGGTGTTAAATTATCTAAAGGTAAATTAATAGGGCTTTTAAATAGTGATGATTGGTATGAGGTAGATGCGTTACAAAATGTAAAAGACCAATATATTAAATATAATGCTGACTTTATTCATGGAAATTTGAATCTTTATTCCTTAGAAAAAAAGTTTAGAAAAACATTAAAACCTAAAAATAAAAAAGTTATTGTAAGAAAAATGCCTTTTTTTCATCCAACATCATTTGTTAGCAAAAAAATCTACAATAAGTTAAAAGGATATTCTTTAGATTATAAAATTTGTGCAGATTACGACTTTATCATCAAAATAATAAATAATAAATTTAAAATTTGTTATATAGATAAAGTTATAACCAATTTTACAATTGGAGGTGTAAGTACTACACAGGTTAGAGAAGCTTTAAAAGAATCTCATCTTATAAGAATTAATAATGGTCACCAAAAAATATTAAGCAAATTTTATTATTATTTAGAAACATTAATTTGTAAAATAAAGTACAGATAATGATAAAAAAAACAATCCTTTTTGTGCATCAATCTTCAGATTTGTATGGTTCTGATAAAGCATTATTATTGTTGGCCCAAAATTTAGATAAGAAATTATTTGTTCCAATAATTGTTTTACCCAGAAAAGGTCCTTTATTAATAGAATTACAAAAAAATAATATTAAAGTAATTATAACACCGGTGTTAAATATTCATAAAAGAATGTTTAATTTCAAAGAATTATTTTTATTCCCTATACATTTAATAAAGTCTATTTTTAAACTTAACAAAGAATTAAAAGATATTAAAATAGATATTATACAAAGTAATACAGTAGTTGTAATTTTGGGTTTTCTTTATGCTAAATTAAAAGGAATAAAACATTTTTGGCATATACATGAGATATTAGAAAGCCCAAAAATAGCGGTTAATTTTTTTTCTTGGCTGGTTAATTTTTTTTCAGATTTTATAATTTTTAATTCTTTGGCAACCAAAGAGAGTTTTTGTAAACAACAACCCAAAATAGAAAAAAAATCTATTGTAATTTATAATGGTTTAGAGAGAGACGAAAAAATTAAAACGAATCTTGAAATAGAGGTATTAAAAAAATCTGTATCATTTAATTCTAATGATATTATTTTAGGACTTATAGGTCGAATAAATGAAAATAAAGGACATTCAATATTACTAAATTCGTTTAAAGAAGTTTATAAAAATTACCCAAATGTAAAATTACTTTTTATTGGTTCTCCGGTGAAAGGAAAAGAAAATGTTTTAGAAAAAATAAAAAATCAAGTAAAAGAATTACATCTAGAACAAAACGTTCTAATTATTCCTTTTCAGAAAAATATTTGGCCATTTTGGGATATTATTGATATTGCCATGGTTCCATCTATAGTTTCTGAATCTTTTGGTTTAGTTGCATTAGAAGCTATGTTGTCTAAAAAACCAGTAATTGTATCTAATTTAGGTGCATTAAAAGAAGTTATAGAAGAAAAAAGTACAGGTCTTATATTTAATATAAATGAAGCAGAAAGTTTAAAAAATTCAATACAATTATTATTAGATAATAAACCTTTGAGAATTAAGTATGGCGAAGCAGGATTTTTAAGAGCTAAAAAACTGTTTACGTTGGAAAAGTATATAAACCAATTTGAAAAACACTATTTAAATCATTGAACTTTATTAAATTAAATAATTTTTTTTTATTAGTATCTTTCTTAGTGTTAATTCAAATTTCTATAATTGAAATTCATTTTGGAGTATACTTTTTAATATTTTTAGCATTTTATGCCAAAATATCTTCAAGCCTATTTAAAAATATACTTTTTTTAGTAACAATTTTTGGTATTGGTTTGCTTTCTTCATTTTTACAGACTAAAAATTTATATGATTTTGTTAAAGATTTTGCTTACTTTTTAACACCAGTGCTTTCTTTTGTATCGGGTTACCTCATTGCAAAAAAAGTAAAAAATTTTAGTTCCTTTTTAGGGATTATTATTTATTTGACCACATTTTTTTCTATTATACATATTTATTCGATTTTTTCTCAAATAGATATTGGCAATTCATCAGTTAGTGATATTAGAACTGTTGGTGGTATTTCTAATATTATAGAAGTATTTGTTTTAGTAATTATTATAGGTTCTTATACTCACGATTTTTTAGATGTAATAAAAAACAAACTTCTTAAAAAAACGATATTAATTATTGTCTTCGTGTCGTTTTTTCTATATTTTTCTAGAACCATGTTTATTTCTTTATTGATTTTTATACTTGCTATATATGGTCATTTAAAGATTACATCTAAAGGATTAAAATATATAATAATGGTCATGTTATTTTTTGGATTGTTATATACGTATTTGTTTAGTGTTAAAATAGATAGAGGAAAACCAGGTTTAGAATCTTTTTTGTATAAACTTAAAATTGCACCTTCAGAAATTTTTACTCCTATTAGAAAGATAGACCCTAATAATCATGCATATCTTTGGGATCATTGGAGAGCTTATGAGGCTACAATGGCTATAGATCAAATAAATACAATACCTACCTTTTTTATAGGAAAAGGTTTTGGAGCTTTAATAGATTTAAAATTCGGATTGGTTTTAGGGGATACAAAAATGCGTTATATTCCAACGATTCATAATGGGTATGTATACGTGTTTTTTAAAACAGGTATCTTAGGTTTATTATTCTATTTATTATTCTTAATTAACTTATATTTATATGCTTACAATAAATCAGAATCTAGAAAAATTACGGTAATTAATTATTTAATTGCTGGTATTGGCGTACATTTTTTATTTACGTCATTAATTATAAATGGAGTTTTTAATATAGAAGAAATATTTGTTTTTATTTTAGGTTCTCTATTCTTTTTTAGAATGGATGCATCAAAATTAATTAAAGAAAAAGAATGAAGATAGGAATTATAGGAACTAGAGGAATCCCAAATTATTATGGAGGTTTTGAGCAGTTTGCAGAGTATTTAGCAATAGATTTAGAAAAAAAAGATTGTGAAGTTTATGTTTATAATTCATCCAATCATCCTTATCAAGAAAAAATATTTAAAGGTGTTCATATAATTCATTGTAATGACCCAGAAAAAATAATGGGTACAATTGGGCAGTTTATTTATGATATGAATTGTATTTTAGATGCAAGAAAAAGAAATCTAGACATCATTTTACAGTTAGGTTATACAAGTAGTTCCATTTGGTCATTCCTTTTTCCTAAAAACGCATTAATTATCACCAATATGGATGGTTTGGAATGGAAAAGAAGTAAATATCCTTACCCCGTTAGAAAATTTTTAAACTTTGCAGAAAGATTAGCTATAAATCATAGTGATTTTCTAGTTTCTGACTCAGAAGGAATAAAAAAATATATTGATGATAAATATCAAAAAAATTCTAAGTTTATAGCTTATGGAAGTAATGTAATTGATAATGTAGATGAAACCATTTTAGAGAAATTTAACCTGCAGAAGTTAAAATATCATATGCTTATAGCTAGAATTGAGCCTGAAAACAATATTGAAACAATTCTAGATGGAGTAGTTTTTAGTAAAACTGAAACGACTTTTTTAGTTATTGGCGATTATACCAAAAACAGCTTTGGTAAAAGAATTAAAGAAAAATATAAAAAATATAAAAGAATTATTTTTTATGGGAGTATATACGATAGAGAAGAATTAAACTGTCTAAGACATTGTTGTAATCTTTATTTTCATGGGCATTCAGTTGGTGGAACCAATCCGTCTTTATTAGAAGCTATGGGTTCTGGAAGTTTAATTATTGCACACAATAATATCTTTAATAAAGCAGTTCTTAAAGAAGATGGTTATTATTTTTATACACTAGAAGATGTTAGTTTTTATTTAAAAAACAAAAATAAAGAATCTGAAAATCTAAAAATTGAGAATAATAAGTTGAAAATAAAAAATGAGTATGACATCAATAAAATAAATAACAGCTACTATACTTACTTTCATGAATGTCTATCAAATAATTAAAAGCTATAATATTTCTGAGGTTTTCGTAGCCTTAATTTTAATAACGCTTCCATTAGGATTTGCTGTCAATAGTATTTCAATAATTTTATTTTTATTTATTGCAATATATTCTGCAATAGCAAAAGGGATTAAATTTGAATTTAAGACTATTAATATATTATTTGTTGTATTCTATATTTTGTGTTTGTTATCTTTATTTTGGACAAATAACCCCGATAATACTAAAGGAGGTCTTACCGGGTTTCTATCTTATTTAACAATACCGTTAGCCTTTTTTTTCAATAATAATACTAAGATTAGAAGAGATGTTATTTTTAATTTATTTTCTAAATCATTAGTTATTTATGCGCTTTATGCATTAATACTTGGGTTTTTAAAAACTCTAGAGAGTAAAGATATTGGATATTTATTTTACCATAATTTAAGTAATAATTTAAGTAACATGAACGCAATTTACTTATCTATACTTATAAGTTTTGGTATTTCTTATTTTCTAAGTAAAAAAGAAAAATCAAAATTAGAAGTTTTTTGTGTTATTTTTTTAAGCTTATTTTTAATCTTATTATCGTCAAAAATTATTATAACAATTACCTTATTGTTATCTTTAAAATTATATCTTAAAAAGTATAAATTCAAGAAAATTAGTTTTCAAAATAAAGCAATTATTATTGTTATTTTAGTGCTTTTTTCAATTGCATCCTTAAATTTTGTAAATAGAATTAAAACAGAATTAAATACAACTAAAATAGGTGAGGTTTTACATAAAAAAGATTTTGGGCACGTATATATTTGGACAGGTGCTGGATTAAGAGCTTTTCAAATTAAAGTGTTTATCGAAATTTTAACAGAACAGTACAACCTATTTTTAGGTGAAGGGTTAAATAATTCTCAAAACAGTTTAATTGAAAAATACAAAGAGTATAATTTATATCCAGGGTTTTATAATTATAATTATCATAATCAGTACATACAAGTTTTTGCAGAATTAGGTATTATTGGTTTATTAATTTTAGTATTAATTTTAGTATTAATTTTAAAAAAAGCAATTAAACAAAAGGATTTTTTATTATTATCCTTTATTGTTTTAATATTACTAGTTTGTATTACAGAATCGTTTTTATGGAGGCAGAGAGGAATGGTTTTTTTTATTACAATAACTTTATTATTTAGTCAAAGAAAAAAGCATTTTACTTGAAACATAAAAGATCCATATTAATAAGACCTTTAATTATCTTTATAGATTTAATTATAATTAATAGTGTAATTTTTGTTATTTCAGATTATGAATATTTAAATTTTGTATTTTTATCTTATATAACTGTCTCTTGGTTATTTATTGGTTATTATACAAAATTTTATAATGTATATAGATACACACATATTACTAAACTAGGAACATTAATAATGTCACAGTTTTTTGTGTTTTCATTAGGATACCTTAGTTATTTTACTATTTTTAAAGAAGGTATCGTTGTTAATAATCAACTAATAATCTTTTTGTCGATTATATCACTTATCACTTTTTTCAAATTTTGTATTTTTTTACTTCTTAAAAAATACAGATTAAAGGGTAAAAATTATAGAAATATTATTCTCTTTGGTGATGTTAGTTCTGCAAAAATACTAGAAAATCTTTTTCATAATAGAAATGACTTAGGTTATAGATTCTATGGCTTTTTTTCTGATAAAACTTTTAAATCAAAAAAATACCTTGGACTTTTAAAGAATGGGTTTAATTATGTTTTAGAAAATAAAATTGATGAAATCTATTTCGATTCATCTCAAATTTCTGAAAGTTTTTTAATCAAAATAAGACAATTTACAGAAAATCATAAGTTAGAATTAAGGTTGATTCCAAAAAATAAAGCTATTTATAGTAAAGATTATATCTTAGAATATTTTGGCATTATACCTATTTTAAAACCAAAATCACTTCCTTTCGAAAGGATTGAAACTCATATATTAAAAAGAATTTTCGACCTTTTTTTCGCCTCAATAGTTTGTTTACTAGTTTTATCTTGGTTATTCCCAATTTTATGGATAATAATTAAGACAGACTCAAAAGGACCTTTATTTTTTAAACAAAAAAGAGATGGAATAAAAGGGAAACAATTTTATTGCTACAAGTTAAGGTCAATGAAAGTTAATGATGAATCAGATATTATATCAGCATCAATAAATGACAAAAGAATTACCAAAGTTGGAGCGTTCTTAAGAAAAACTAGTTTAGATGAATTACCCCAATTTTATAATGTAATATTAGGAGATATGAGTGTTGTAGGACCAAGGCCTCACATTAATATTCAAACAAAAAAGTACGTAAATGAAGTTAAAAACTATTTAGTAAGAAACTCTGTAAAACCAGGAATTACTGGATTAGCTCAAATTAGTGGCTATAGAGGTGAAGTAGTTAGAAAATCTGATATAGAAAATAGAGTTCGTTTAGATATTTTTTACATAGAAAACTGGTCTTTTTTCTTAGATATAAAAATTATTATAAAAACTATTTTTAATGTTTTTAAAGATGAAGAAAAAGCCTATTAAAACAATGAATGAAAAGTTAGTATTAACAGGATCAATAGTTCTTTTTGAAGAAAGTCTAACCGATTTACATAAAACCATAGATTCTTTTTTGAATCTATCTTTTAATAAAAAACTATATTTAATAGACAATACTAAAACTAGGTTTTATGAATATGTATTTATAAATAAAGACATAGAATATATTACTATAGAAAAAAATATAGGATTTGGATCTGCGCATAATATAATTATAGATAACATTAAATCTATTTCCAAATATCATTTAGTATTAAACCCGGATGTTTCTTTCAAAGAAGAGGTAATCCCTAATTTAATTATTGCGTTGGAGAAAGATCAAAATGTAGCTATGATTGCTCCAAAAGTTTTGTTTCCAGACAAAACTCATCAATATTCTTGTAGAAGATACCCTTCAGTACAAGAATTGTTGGCAAGAAGATTTATTTTTTTAAAACATATATTTAAAAAGGTAATTTTTAGAGGAACTTATAGAGATAGAAATTTAAATGAACCTTTTTATGCAGAGTATATAACGGGCTGTTTTCATCTATACAAAACAGAAGATTTCGTAATTCTAAATGGTTTTGATGAACGTTATTTTTTGTATATGGAAGATGTTGATATTTGTAAAAAAATAGATGCTTTAGGTAAGAAAAAGCTATATTATCCTAATCAAGAAATAATACACATACTTAAACAAGGCTCTTCTAAAAGCACTAATTTATTTTTTACACATACAAGTTCCGCTTTAAAATATTTTTTAAAGTGGGGATTCTAATTTCCTTAATTATTTAAAATATATTTGCACCAACAACACAACAACACACAAATGAATATTCTTATTTTAGGTTCAGGAGGCAGAGAGCATGCTTTT
>Ga0115572_10004555_pt1 | contig 10777 bp, 7 predicted proteins | sample COGITO_mtgs_1206_FD_88681 | JGI IMG/M metagenome (GOLD analysis project Ga0115572, IMG submission 88681) | Pelagic marine microbial communities from North Sea - COGITO_mtgs_120607 | ecosystem: Environmental > Aquatic > Marine > Epipelagic | place: Germany:Helgoland, sampling site Kabeltonne... | reverse complement strand
GAACCACTCCTCAAGTGCCCCTTTAAATGGAGCAATAGACTTATTATAGAAATCAACAGACGCATTCTCGCCATGCATTATATCTTCTTCCCCTCGAAAAATAATCGATCCCACACCTGACAGCCCAGGCCGAACCTGCTTTATAATGGCCTGAGTGGTAGCAGAGTACGAACTAAATGTTTGTTCTGTAAGAGGTCTCGGCCCAATAATACTCATATCACCAAAAAAGATATTAAATAGTTGAGGCAATTCATTAATCTTAGTCTTTCGTAAGAACTTACCAACTGGCAATACTCTTGGGTCGTTTTTCATTGTGACTGTACCAGTGCCAAGACTAGGGCTGTTTTTCAGCATTGTGGCAAATTTAAATAATTTAAATAACTTACCATCTTTACCGATGCGTTCTTGAGAAAAGAACACCTCTCCTTCACCACTAAATATCAATATAATAACAATGCCAATAAGCAAAGGAGAAAGCACTAAAAGTGCAATACCTGAAAATAAAATATCAAAAAAACGTTCCATATTTACATCCTTTGATCTAAGTATTTACCAGTTTCCTTGTGAGCAAATTCCGGCAACAATCCAAAATACAAATTAACAATTTCATCCTTATTCCAAGTTGCTTTAGCTCTAAGCACGTCGATACCATTCATAAATTCATCCAATTTAGCTTCATCAAAATCAGGTTTATTTCGGATGATGCCAACCGAATCGAAGCGATTCATATCCAACTCTTCTTTGTCAGTAAAAAATTCTTCAAAATCTTTTTCACCAGTTGTATCACTTTTAAAAAAATAACAAGGCCACCACTTTTTAGCAACCAATTCTTCCGCCCTATCTCGCGCTTCATCTTCAGACTCGCACTGAAAAGGCTTATACCCACGCTCTTTCAAAAAACGAGCTGCGATCTCAGAGAAACTGATAAGATGGAGATTTTTGTTTAACTTGGGGAAAAAAATATCCCTATTTTCTCCAAATAAGCCAGACAAGAGGCAAAGTTCACCCGATTCTTGCGGTGTTATAAAATAACGGACCACATCATTTGGCGCAGAGAAAGGCTGCCGCTTTACAAAACGCTGATTAAAACCATGCAAAAGAGAGCCATCCGAAAATGCCACATTTGCAAAACGAGCCATAGAAACATTCTGCATTAAGCTCTCACGCATTAAAAACATTTCCATGATTCGCTTACTTGCACCCATCATATTGACAGGATTAGCTGCTTTATCCGTTGAAACACAAAAATATTTCCTAGCGCCCATATCTTTTGCTAAACGAAGTGTCTTGATTGTATTAAAAACATTTACCATTAGCATGCGCATAAGTGTATATGGATCTTTTTCACTTCTAACATGTTTCAAAGCCGACAAATTAAACACATAATCATATGGACCTTCAGTCTTCATTAAAGCCTCAAATTCAATACTTCCACAATCTAATGCAAAAGTTCTAAAATCTCCACTTCCATAACCAACAGTACTTCTAATATCTCGCACAAGCTCAACCATATTATTTTCAGAAATATCTACTACGTGTAAAACCAGCGGATTACGCCTAAACAGCTCACGGACCACAGCTTGGCCTATGGAACCAGAACCACCTATGACCAAAAATCGACTACGCCGTATGATCGTTCTTAGGCCTTCTTCGTTGCTAGATATATCCTGCGAAAATAGATCGTTACTTCGGCCTATAAGTGATAAATAATCCATGCAAGTTTTCTCCTGTAAATTTTAAGCATATATTAAGATATCGGTGCTAAGCCTAGTCGAGGCTTAATCTCTACCGTTAAGCTTATTTACACATTTTAGCGAGTTGTTCATCAATATCAACTACCGGCGTCCAATCTAATAAATCATAGGCTTTGGAACTATCCACCTTCAAAGAACCAAACAAACGATTTGCAATATCTTCTTTACCCAAAATTTTAGCAAGAAACGCCATGATAAAAACTGGTACTGGTAATAACCATGCTTTTGTGTTCCTCGGGGATTGGAAGTTGAGAGCTTGTTTAACCTTTTTTAGTAAAAGTGTAGTAGAAATATCTTCACTATCACAAATTAAAAAAACCTGATTTGACGCTTTCGATGATTTTTCTAGGTCTACACACAAACTAATAAAACTCAATAAATTATCCAATGCAATCAATGAACGTTGATTATGAATAGCACCAAACGGTAAAGGAAATGGTTTGTTTATCCACTTCATCAAAGAGGCGAAATTACCTTTGACGCCTGGCCCATATACTAACGGAGGGCGGATAATTACCACATCCATTTTTGTTTCTTGTGACAAAGATAATAAGCCTTGCTCAGCCTCATACTTGGATAAACCATAAGGATCATCAGGAATGTGCGCATCATCCGGTGTAAAAGACTGGCTCGGTCCAGTTAATTCACCATTCACTTTAATAGAACTCAAGAAAATAAAGCGCTTAACGCCAGATTCAGCTGCCAACCTTGCCAGAACCAAAGTCGCATCACGATTCACTTTTCTATATTCTGCTAAAGGACTAAAGGCACCATCATTAATTAGATGCACTCTAGCAGCAGTATGGACAACAACATCAATATCCTTAAAATGGTTCCTAGACAAATGTGAAGTTTCACTTAATGTTAAGTCCGCCAAATCTCCCACAATTACTTGTTCAACTGCCAAAGGCAGTGCATCGGAAGATTCACGAACAAGCGCCTTAACTTCGTAAACTTCGGATAATAACCTCTCAATTAGAGCTTTACCCACGAAACCGTTGGCACCTGTTACAAAAGTCTTCACTGCAACACTTCTTTGCTGATAAAGTTCTGTCCAAAATTCTTAAGGGTGAGACTGAAAAGTATCCCATTTAGTTTTATTTCTAGATGTTTCACTTTAAATATTACCTCAATAAACTATTACTTTAAAATAGCACCACACATCAAAGCAGCAAGTTTCGCTTACATGCACACTTACGCGCCATCAATCAATTCTTGGTAAATCTGTAAATGAGCCCCCACCACATGTTTCTCATCGAAAGCATTCTGCGCAAGTTCCCGTCCTGCTTGACCCATAGTGGCGCAGCGGATGGGATCACCTAACAGCTCTTGTATCGAACTAGCCAGTGCTTCGGTGTCCCGCACCGGCACCAAGACACCCGTAATATCTGATTGAATTGCATCACGACAACCAGGATGATCAGTAGTAACAACCACTCTGCCGCAGGCCGCAGCCTCAATTAACACTTTTGGCAACCCCTCACCGTAATAAGATGGCAAAACTACTATATGCGCGGATGCTATTACTTGTGGCATATTTGTTCGGTGTCCCCACAACTCAACTACACCTTCTTCACTCCACCGTGACAATTCTTCTTGATGCAAACTGTGAGGATTATCAGGGTCAGGCTTACCTACTATAACGAACCTGACATCTCGCTCTGATAACCCACGCTTGCGAAGTATCTGGGCTGATTGGACAAATTCACGCACTCCCTTGTCAACCAACAAACGCGCCGCGAGCATCACTATTGGGACACCTGTCGGCAATTGTGTTACCGTGTACTGCGATAAATCTGCACCAGAGCCACGAATCAAAGACATCTTTCGTTCAGGTAACTCTACAAGCCCTGCTAGACGAGATAGATCATCATTGTTTTGGAAAATTACCTTCTGATTGCTGTGACCCAGTGCCACACGGTATAAATGTTTAACTACCCAACGCCTAATTACTGCCTTAAAACCTTCAGCCACAAACACGAAACCCAAACCAGAAACGGCTGAGACCACGGCAGGTATGCCAGCCATACGGGCCGCCAGGCCACCAAGCAACACTGGCTTGATCGTCACAAAGTGAACCAAATCAGGCTTTACGAATCTGCAAACGTGGAAAATTTGCCAAAATGTCTTTCCAATTGCACTCAGGCCCGCCCCACTTCGATTTAAAGAAAGTGGATGAACTACAAAACCATGATCTTTGAGTACCGATAGTTTGTCAGTTAACCCGGTAGCAATGTGTACTTCATAGCCCTGCCGCACTGCTTCTAGAGCTATGGGTAAACGATGTGAAATGAAAAACCAATCCACATTCACAACAAATAATAACTTGCCACGTTCGAGAGATTTTTGACCGAAAAGCTCATGGTAAATCTTTATATGATCAGCCACAACTTTCTGAATTTTATAATCACTCTCAGCTAAGGCTCTACCTGCTGCGCCCATCATTTTTCTTACATCGGAGTTCTCAACTAGATAATCTATAGCATCGGCCAATGCTTCTGCATTTTTAACAGGTACCAGCAAACCCGTCTTATTAGGCTCAATAGCGTCACGACATCCAGGCACGTCTGTTGTTACCACCACTCTGCCACAAGCCGCAGCTTCAGCCAAAGACTTTGGCAAACCCTCTCTGTAAGATGGCAAGCACACGATGTTCGATTTACTGTATAAATCCGCAATATTTCTATGAAAACCAAGAACTTTAACATTGGGAAAAGCTTTCCATGAATTCATCTCTGCCTTTGTAATAGACTGAGGACTGTCTGGATCTAAGTCACCTGCAACACAAAAATTAACTTCTTTGCCTTTACTTAGAAAAATTTGAGAAGCTTCAATAAATTCTCTTATACCTTTGTCTGTTAATAATCTTGCGACAAAAGTAACAGTAACTTTTCCTTCAGGCTCAGGAGAATCTTGATAAACACTTAAATCCACACCAGAGCCGCGAACCAACCGAATTTTTGCAGAATTTACAACCCCCCAGTTAACCAAAAATTTAGCATCATCACTATTTTGAAAAATAACAATTTGGTTTTTATGGCTGAAAGCAAGTTTATATAATGGATAAAGCATTGCTCTTAATAATTTTATCTTGAAGCCTTCAGACATTGCTACAAATCCTAGACCAGAAACAGCTGACACCACAGCGGGCACTCTAGTTATTTTGGCAACAATCCCACCATATAAATATGGCTTGATAGTAACCAAGTGAACAAGATCTGGTTTTAATCCATTACATAATCTAAATAATTGCCAAATTAGCTGGAACTCATTGACTGGGCTTGTTCCCCTACGAGAAACCTCTAACTGATGAAAGCTCAAGCCCATCTCATCGTATATTGATAAAGCATCCCCTGAAGTAGCTAAATGCACATCATTGCCCTCTTGAATTAACTGTTGGGCAATTGGCAGGCGATGAGAGATAAAAAAAGCAGCATCATTAACAACAAACAGTATTTTCTTCATTTATTTTTCTCCAACCATGCCTGAAACATTAATACATCCCACAGGTGATATTGCCAATTGCGCTGACCACTCAAATGCTCAGCCCATTTTTTTCGAATTGGTGCAGGATTGAAGAAGCCCTCATGCTTCAAGCGTTCTTCACTAAGTAAACACTCAGCCCAGTCGCGTAGAGGTCCACGCAGCCAACTATCAATAGGCACTCCAAAGCCCATCTTAGGGCGTTCGATCAGCGCCTTGGGCACATGTCGATATAACACTTCTCGCAGAGCCCACTTGGTTTGTCCATCACGCAACTTCATCGATTGTGGAAGACTCCACGCAAATTCCACCACTCGATGATCTAGGAACGGTACCCGTGTTTCTAACGAAGCACCCATCGCAGCCCGGTCCACCTTAGTCAAAATATCATCTGGAAGATATGTCAGCATATCCAACGCCATCATACGCTGAACATCATCAAGCCCACTGAGATCAGGCGCATTGTCATTCAATAGAGTTGGTGGCTCAAATCCTCCAATAACTACTGATGATGGGTTATGCCAGTGAGATACCAATCTACGATACAATTCATCAGCGGAATGGCTTGATAACACTCCTGCTCCCTTGTGCAGTTTGTCTCCAATATTGGCAAACCGATCTGATCTCGACATCAAATCTGACAAAGCACCTGCCAGTCTGTTCCATGCCATAGGTGAAATTCTAGTCAAACCCCATGCCACTACTTTACGAAAAGGCATAGGCAAAATCGATAACTTACTCCAAAGTTTTAATGTAAGCTGATAGCGGTTATAGCCACAAAAAAGCTCATCGCCAGCATCGCCCGAAAGCGATACCGTCACGTGCTGCTGAGCAAGTTGCGATACCAAAAAAGTAGGTATCTGTGATGAATCTGAAAATGGCTCATCATACAAAGTGGCTAAAAGTGGAATAACAGCACGCACTTGCTCATCCGTAACATACAACTCAGTATGGTTCGTACCCAAATGCTTAGCCACCGCCTTAGCATGCACCGCCTCATTATAACCATCTTCATTAAATCCGATTGTAAATGTTTTCACGGGTTGCGATGATTGGGCCTGCATCAGAGCTACAATTGCAGTAGAATCCACTCCACCCGACAAAAATGCACCCAACGGCACATCAGCCATCATCTGTTTGTTGACCGCATCCTTGAGTAATATTTCCAATTTATCTATTGTCTGCTTCTGACTACCCATAAATGTATTAGCTGCTCCAAACTGAGCTACTTTTGCGCCAGACCAATACGACCAAATCTTAGGTTCGCGCTGCTGAAGTGATACCGTGAGCAGATTACCAGGAAGCAGTTTGGAAATACCTTCGTAAATGGAGTATGGAGCTGGAATATAGTTATGTCGCAGTTGAAGGGTCAGAGCACCACGATTAATGTTATTTTCAAAAGCTTGATGTGCTCGTAAGGCCTTAAGTTCAGAACCAAACAAAAATACCGCATCATTTCCTTTTCCCTGCCAACCATAATAAAGCGGCTTTTCGCCAAGTCGATCTCGCCCAAGGGTCAGAGTGCCATTTTGTTTATCCCAAACGGCGAAGGCAAACATACCAATAGCTTTCTCTATTGTACCCTGGATACCCCATGCATCAAAACTCGCCAACAGCGTTTCTGTGTCAGAATGGCCGCGCCAGCTTGGCGACTGCTCGGCAGTCTCCAGCATTTGGCGCATCGACAGGTGGTTATAAATCTCACCATTAAATGCGATCATGTATCGCCCACTGGCCGATTGCATCGGTTGATGACCGGCGGGAGATAGATCGACAATTGCTAATCGGCGGTGGCCCAGCCAAACTCCCGCCTCCGCATCCGACCATGAACCGCCATCGTCTGGGCCACGATGAATAATAGCATCGCTCATGGTGGCCAAAAACTGCTCCATCTCCACACGCGAAGAATAGCCCCCTGAAGTTATAAAACCTGCTATTCCGCACATGCTTTATCTCTGGTTCCAACAGCGCACCAATAAGGCTGTTTGTCTGAAAAATGAATATTAATGAATCCCGAATTTTCTAGCATCGACTTAATTTCCAGTTTGTTAAATCTCTTCTCAAGCCGAGTTCCAAAACGATCCAACGCGTCAGTTCGCATTACATAGAATGATTTGTCGCGGTAGTACGCTAGAGGCCATGATCTTGGCATCACCTCAGCTGAATCCAGAAGTCGTGCAACCCTGGCACAAGGGAAATAGATAATAGAAGCAATTAACTGGCATAGCGGGAGACGCAGCATATATGGCAAACGGCCACTTCCACAGCCAACGTCTATACCGACCGCGTTTGACGATAGCTTGTCCCAAGGGAAGACATGGAAATAGTCATCAAATATCTTTGATTTCTCCTCATCGCTTAATCCATTTTGATCGAACGATGACCACTCTTGTCCAAAGCCTTCTACTGTCTTGGGATCAATATTTTTCATTCTTTATAAACCTTTCATTAACAATCTGAGAGCATCCTGATGTTTCATTACACAGCTGTGCAATTGAAACTCTGCTTCGCTACGTGCCAATGACGAAGCTGACATTTTATTGGCCACTTTTGGTTCTCTCAGCAGCTTAATGATAGCCATCGCAAGAAATTTCGTGTCCGCAACAGGTACAAGCAAACCATCTTGCCCATGACGAACCAACTCAGGCAAGCCATCTAAAGCGTATCCAACTGCCGGCACGCCATGAGACATCGCCTCTAATACCGCCGTTGGACAGCCTTCATCCCATAGGGATGGTACAACCAACAGCTTGGAAGCCCTCATCCAAGAAGAGATATCCTCTTGAAACCCAACACAACTTACGCTTTCACTTAAATTCCTCTCTCTGATGGCTGACTGCACCTTTCCATTCATATCATCTCTACCAACGAAGGTGAAATGCACATCTGGAATTTCTTGCAGCACGATTTCTATAACTAAAAGATATTCAAGATACCCTTTGCGCGGATTCAGATTGGCGACAGTCAACACATTCAGAGGCCGCTCGGCTAGCGGAAGAATGTTAGTTGGCATTTCCGCAAGGCCATTGTGGATAACTCGAATCTTTTCTGAAGAAACACCACACCGTTCAACCAAAGTGGTCGCAGCAATTTGTGAGTTGGTGATATACAAATCTACGAGCCCATTAAGCCATCGCTCAACAACTCTAAAAAATCTGTCCAGTCGCGAATTAGAGCCTGGATTCCAGCGAATACCATGCACCAACTTGACTCCTGGCATTAGTGGCTTAAATAGCCTGAGCCACAATGATGCTCTTAAACCACATATGTAGACAATTTGTATACCTTCACTACGCACATAACGGAGCAAAGACACAAATGCACTTAATCTTAAACTTCCATGCAACGCCTGATTTCGCATTCCAAACACCAAAGGTTGCTGACCTTGACTACGCACCCAATCACACCACGGACCCTCACCGTCTAATGTAGCCAAATGGTAAATGCTAGTTGGAGAAGCTAATGCCATACGGGTCAAACTGCGCTCAGCACCTCCAAGCTCACTACTTGAAAAAACAATCAAAACCCGCATCAACTTAGTCCCACTTCTTATCCATACTGCCTAATTAATCCAAGCTTTTTTACCAATTTCACAATTTTTGCACCCAATTTTGGTCCAAAAATAAGTATTACGAGTGTACCAACGCTCTCCTTGATACAAGTAAAAGATGCGCCTGCCCACCACCAACCCCACGCGCCTGGCATGGATGCCAAGCGAAGATAGACCGCCAACCTAAGTCTCTTAGTATTCCAAGTTTTGGGGGCCTCTTGCTGATACAACAAACCATAACGCTGAAACAGCTTAAAGTAACATTGTGCCATTGCCCGAGCTTTTTTTGGACTAGTCCAGTCAGAACTAAGAGAACCAGTTCCATCCTCATAGTAGATACGCAGTATGCGGTTCGAAATCCAGATAGGCGCATCATGCGCAAAATTAATGTAACTTACGGCCTCACACGGCATGGGCAAACCCAGGTCAATATATTGTTTTTGACGCACATAATCGCCTCGAAACAATGCAATGTATTCACCCGACTGTCGCTCGTTAAGCATATCATTTAAGGTAAGTGCACCACTATAACTTGGATTTTCGGCTGTTACTTTACCTTCCAGATTACAACATGCTAAATAACACACCTGCGTGTTTGTTGGCCACTCGTTAATTACGGCATTAACCACTGCCGGCCAACCTGGCACAAGTTCATCGTCAGCATCCAACATTAGTACGATGTCACCGCGCGACGCAGTAATACCTGTATTCCGCCCAGCACACGTTCCACGATTGGTTTCATGCACCAGCAAACGTGCATTAAGGTGGCTGCCAACAATTCCAGCAAGCGCAGCACTATCTGAACTACCGTCATCCACCACCAGAACCTCGACCAACCATCCGTTTGGTAGGGTTGTGTTTAATACAGAAGCCAACGTCCGCTCTATTGTTGTCGACGCATTAAAGGCAGGTACCACACATGAGATTAACATGCAAAACGTTCTTTCATAATTCTCACACTCACTTGCCTAGCGGCAAGCCTGAGTTCTGGATTAGACGCTAATTCATGCATTGCATTCTCCAATTGATTGACAAATAAAGAGGTATCTGTATTTTCGATATTTTTTTTCATATGCTTCATATCAGAAAAATTGCAAGACGGAAGAACTCCATCCCAAATTGAAATAGGCGGAGTTAGCAATCTGCCGTTTTTGCCGTCCTCCACCATTTCATGCAACGCATAAACATCTGTAGCAATCAGTGCCAACCCGTGCGCGAGCCCTTCCAATGCCACCATACCAAACGACTCAGCATAGGTAGGTAACACCAGCACATCAGCCTGAGCCATAAATTGTGAATGAATTTCATCCCTTGAAAATCGTGCTTCATGAACATGAATGCCTGCACAGCTTTCCGCAAGGTCTATATACTTACTTGGAAAATGTGTAATTATGTCTAACCGGGCAGACGGCACCTGTTCATACACACGCCGAAACGCCATGAGCAAAGCCTTACCACCTTTTATTTCAAATTGTGTCCCCACAAACAAAAACCGACATTTTTCAGGATTAGCCAAAGTCACAGAAAGCGCTACTTGAGGAACGCATGGATAATGTAGACTAGCTTTGTCATATACAGTCTGGCCAAAAAGTACTTTCAAACTCAAGCGACAAGCTTCACTCATGCAACGAATTTCACGGCATCTAGATGACATCAGGATATATTTTAGAATTGGCTTATAGAGAGGCATTGCTCTTAGATTATAACCTGTGAGTGACCATGGGTTGTCTAGGTCTACAATAAAACTGCCCGAGGACACTATGGCTCCCCAAACATAAATTACCGCATCTTTAGGGGCTTTACGCGGTCTTAATTTTATATTTACTAATGGAATTAATGACTTCCAAGACTGTCGAAGTGTTGAAGCTCTCGCATAGGCAGCACTTACTTGCTTACCGCGCCTCTTCCGGGACACTTCTGGACTGACTACTTCATTTGATGGCCAATTACGCATGGTGTCCAATTGACGATCACGTAGACTGGCGAAAGG
>Ga0115572_10004547_pt1 | contig 10787 bp, 8 predicted proteins | sample COGITO_mtgs_1206_FD_88681 | JGI IMG/M metagenome (GOLD analysis project Ga0115572, IMG submission 88681) | Pelagic marine microbial communities from North Sea - COGITO_mtgs_120607 | ecosystem: Environmental > Aquatic > Marine > Epipelagic | place: Germany:Helgoland, sampling site Kabeltonne... | reverse complement strand
TTTGGGAACAACGCCCCTACGTATTTAAGTTTAAAAATTATCGTCCGATCACGGGCCGTGCTCCACACATGTTTCAAAATAGCAGCATCATACCGCTAGAATCGATTGACGGTAGCGTAAAGCATATTTGCTTAATTATTTATGATGTAACCGATGTTGCAATGAATCGTGAAGACTTGTCTGCCGCTAATAAAAACATCAATCACCTAAGTAGAACTGATGGTTTAACAGAACTTCTTAGCTGTAACTTTTGGCAAGAAGAGCTCAACCGCGAATATAAGCGAATGATGCGTTCAAAGCAGGCCAGTACTGTCATATTATTTGAAATTGATGATTTCGATAAAATTAATAGCCAACACTCTCATCAAATTGGCGATGATATACTCCGCTCAGTGACATCACTGCTCAAACAAACAGTACGAGAAACTGATATTTCTGGGCGCCTCACGAACAACCAATTTGGTATTATATTAGTCGATACGGATGCAAAATCAGCAATTAATCTAGCGGAAAGGCTGCGTAAACAGATAATGAATATCGTTATCAACTCAGACCAAGCAGAAATAAAATTCACCATAAGTTCAGGCGTTGCTCAAATACACCCTGAATTTAACGATAAAGCACAATGGTCATCTGCTGCTGAAAAAGCCTTACGCCACGCTCAAAAAAGCGGAATGAATAAAACAACACTCTACCAAACAAAGCCTGCTTAATTAAATAATATGGTAAAATTGCCAACTGCATCAATCGTTATCGATGCAGTTAATACCAATTAGGCTGAAAGCGATAGCATATTAAAAAGGCATTTAAGTAAACGTGGTAGATATCCAATTACAAAAATTCAAATTACGAGATTATCAACAAGAAGCGGTTGACTCAACATTAAAGCATTTTCGAAAAAGTAATGAATCTGCTGTTATCGTCTTACCTACGGGATCAGGAAAAAGTCTCGTTATTGCAGAACTTGCTCGCCTCGCTCGCCGTAAAATTTTAGTATTGACCCACGTAAAAGAATTGGTTGAGCAGAATCATAAAAAATTTGAAAGCTATGGATTACAAGCAGGAATTTACTCTGCAGGATTAAAACAAAAAGACACCCAGCATCAAGTCACCTTCGCCAGCATTCAGTCAGCTTCACGAAATTTAGATCAATTTTCTGAACCCTATTCATTAATCATAATTGATGAATGCCATCGCGTTAATTTATCAGATGAAGATAAAGACACCAGTAACCAGTATCAACAAATCATTCAGCATATAACATCCACCAACCCTGAAGTGAAGCTGCTGGGCTTAACCGCCACTCCTTATCGCTTGGGAATGGGATGGATCTATCGCAAGCATTATCGAGGCATAGTGCGCAGTGAGCAAAAACGTCCTTTCGAACACTGTATTTATGAACTTCCGTTACGCTATTTAATTAAACGCCAATATCTCACAGAACCTAAGTTGGTTGATGCAACCATTGAACATTATGATTTTAGCAGCCTAAAAGAAAATATTAATGGCGAATATAATCAAAGAGAAGTTAATGAGCTTTTAAATAAGCACCTGCGAGTAACACAGGGCATCATTGAACAAGTTATTGAACTTGGAGAATCACGCCAAGGCATAATGATCTTTGCTGCCACAGTTGATCACGCAAAAGAAATTTTTAACTACCTACCAGCAAACACAAGCGCCTTAATTACAGGGGCAACAGATAACGATGAACGCGATGCATTAATTAAAGCCTTTAAGCTGAAACAGATAAAATATCTGGTTAATGTCTCTGTTTTAACCACAGGTTTTGATGCACCGCATGTCGATATGATTGCCATATTACGACCAACTCAATCAGTCAGTCTATATCAACAAATAGTAGGACGAGGCCTGCGGCTGAGTGATAACAAGAAAGACTGCTTAATCATTGATTATACGGGAAATGACTTCGACCTATATCAGCCAGAGGTGGGAGAAAAGAAACCCAATAGCCAAAGCCAGCCTGTTCAGGTCATTTGCCCTAGCTGCGAATTCCCTAATATTTTTTGGGGAGTTTGTGATGACGATGGTCATTTAGTTGAACACTATGGTCGACGCTGCCAAGGTTTAGTAGACGATACGCAGTGCTCATATCGCTTTGTCTTTAAAGAATGCCCACACTGCGGAGAAGAAAATGATATTGCAGCGCGAACCTGCATTCACTGCAAAGAAGTATTAACAGACCCTGATGATATGTTAAAAAAAGCATTGCAGCTCAAAGATGCAAAAGTCCTGCGCTGTTCAGGAATTAGCTTAGAAGATACAGAGGGTAAGTTAAAAGTCATTTACCACGATGAAGAAGGCGCCGAACTAACAGAAACGTTTGATTTATCCAAAGCCAGCCAAAGAAAGCGATTCAATGAGATATTTTCTAAACGTCTAAGCATCAAACTAAAAACGACAGAAAATCTTGAAATAATAGAATTAGCACAAGCACTAAAACTTGCTAACGTTTTACCTTTTCCAGATTTCGTGATCGCTCGAAAACAAAAATATTATTGGCGGATAAAAGAAAGAATATTCGACTACACAGGGAATTATCGCAAGGCTAATCAGCTTTAGCCATTCGGAAACCATCAAGTACACTAATCGCCCAAAGTAGCATAAAACCGTAACCAGCATAGTCTTGCCAACCCATATTAAGATTCGAAATATCCTGCATCGCCTCTAGCATTGAAAGCATATCAGGAGCGACCTTGCCGGCAATCAACAAATCCATTAATGCATGAGCTTTCATCATACTAATTTGAACTAACCCTACGAAAAAAACTATCGAAGGGATAATGATAAGAGCGGCCTTACGATACATTTTGATCGATAAATAACCAAAACCAGGGAAGACTAAGCCCGATAGCAAGGCTACTTTATAAGATATTTTTTTTGCCATAATCCAATATTCAATTTTAAAAAAAGTATAAACAGATAGTGACACTAATGAAGCCTGATACCAAGAACTCCATAGACCTTTTTAGCAAGCAAAAAAAAGCCTCTATAAAAGAGGCTTGTTTAAACACTCACAATTATTATGCTTTAGAAAAAGAGAGCTGAGCATTAAATGCCTTCAAACGTGCATTTTGCAGTCTTAAGCCTTCTTCAATTTCTACAAATCTTGCATGAATAGGTGCGCCCTGCCATTTTTCTTGCAGTGTTTTACAGGTTTGCTGATATTTCTCTGCCTGCAAATCTGTCCACTCATTCAATAGAACTTTAAAGTCCTCATATTCTTTTTCTAACGTCAGCTTCCACTGATCAATATTATCAGCAAATTGATCCATGTTACTTACTTTATCAAGCTGTTCATTAGCACGCTTGAATTGCATATTAATTTTAGCGCGCTGAATTTTAAAGTCAGGCACTCTCTTTAAATTTTTTGTCAGACCAACCCAAGAGCATGCCTTAATAAACCATTTAGTCGGATCCCAATGGAACCAACGAATACCGTTACGGTAATCTGTCTGAAAGATGTGATGATAGTTATGATAGCCTTCACCATGTGTTAAAAAGGCAAAGAACGTATTATCACGTGCAGTATTCTCATCTGTATAAGGCTGAGAACCCCATTTATGAGCAATGGAGTTGATAAAGAATGTAATATGATGCGCAACTACAACACGAGCAACACCGGCAAGTAATAACATACCAATCACATCACCAAAGATAAGACCTAAGATGATTGGAACACCAAAGTTCATACCTAATGTGATTAGTGTGTAGTACTTGTATTGCCACATAACAATAGGGTCATTCATCAGGTTTTTAACGTTATCAAAATTAACCTGACCACTTGGGTATTTACGCAGCATCCAACCCATGTGTGAGAACCACAGGCCACGCTTAGCAGAATAAGGATCCAAATCAACATCATCGCAATGACGGTGATGAACTCGGTGACCTGAGCACCAATCTAAAATTGTATTTTGCATCGCTGTAGCGCCCCACAGAGCATACCAGACACGCAAAATAGGATGCGCTTCATACGCATTATGTGACCATAATCTGTGATAACCACCAGTGATGGACATACCCGTCAACCAAGTGATAACAACAAAAGCAACAACGGCTGAAGTGTTGTAGCCATACTCAAACCCATACCAAGGCACTAAAGTTAATAAACCCAGTGTTGTCACAGAAAACATGATCACGGGTAACCAGTTAATCGGAGGTTTTGGCGCTGTATTATTTTGACTCATAAACAACCTAATGTTAAAAAAATTAAACATTCATGCTTTCATTGTACAGCATGTGAACTATCAATACATGATAACCGATTTTAATTCAGCGAACATCCGTTCTTCGAAATTAAATATTGTCTCAAGTCATATTCTAGCTCAGATGCTGTTTAATGGACAAAATACTCCCCTCTTTATTTACCTGTAAATACAGCTTCGCGTCTTTGCATAAAAGAAAGCACGCCCTCTTGAGCATCCTTACTTTTCATAACTTGAGGTAAATCGTTAAAGACTCCTTCAAGCGCTGTTTTTTGACCATATACTCGACTCGTTTTTGAAGATCGCAATGCCGCTTGAACGCCCAAAGGTGCAGCTTTTGCGATCTTCTTCGCCAAATAACGGGCATGCTCATGCAATTTATCATGCTCTACCAGCTCTTGAACCATTCCCCACTGTAGCGCTTGCTGAGCAGTAAATTCTTCGCCGGTTAATAAATATCTTTGAGCATTGCTCCAGCCAATCTCTTGAGGTAATCGAACAGTACCGCCACCACAAGGATATATGCCGCGCTGTACTTCTAACTGCGCAAAACGCGCTTCTGGAGTCGCTATTCGAATATCAGTATTAAGAAGTAGCTCAAGCCCAGATGTATAACATAGACCCTGAACAGCCATAACAACGGGCTTGGTCAATACTTCACCATCAATACCATAAGGATCAAGATGACCCTCTGTCATTTCAGGAAACTTACCTTGTGCAAAAATAGGCGCCCACTTATCTAATTCTAAGCCCGAAGTGAAATGCTTACCATTAGCCTGAATCACCGCCACTCGTAATTCACTATCATGCTGTAAACGATACAAGGCTTGAGCCAATAAGAAATAGCTCTCAGGGTCTAGTGGATTATATTTCTCAGGACGATTAAACGTAATCGTCATAATATGATCGCTGACTTCAACAATTAATTTTTCATTTGTACTCATACTTCAACTCCAACTTAGAACCAATCTGATTGCATTGTCATACAGGTTTCATCAAAGCCTTGTAACAAGCCAGCTTGATGCTTAATTTTTGGCAATTCCCAGCGCATAAAATACTGAGCAGCCTGCAGCTTACCTGCAAGAAACTTCTGATCATCTTCAGCGCTGGCATCAGAAGCACCAAAACGGTCAATCGCTTTATCTGCCATTTCAATCCATAACCAAGCCACTACCATTTTGCCCATCATATCGAGGTAAACAGCTGAGTTAGCTAGGCCTTTTTCGACCTCACCTTTCTGCAATGCTCCACCTAAAATCATGGTAGTTTTGATGAACAAGTCGAGATAGCTTTGATAATCAGAAACCATTCCTGATAGCTGCTCTTTCTCTTTTGCAGAAGTCAAAGTCGTTTGGATTTTTTTCAATAGCAGCTGCTGACCTTTCCCATTATGAAGCCATAATTTACGGCCTAATAAATCCAATGACTGAATCCCATGCGTACCTTCATGAATAGGGTTCAAGCGGTTATCTCGATAGCACTGCTCTACTGGATAATCCTTGGTATAGCCTGAGCCACCCAATACCTGAATCGCCAAATCATTCGCTTTAGGGCCATAATAAGACGGGAAAGATTTCACTACAGGTGTTAATAAATCCAATAACAAACCACTATCAGCATCGGCTCCCACTTCAAACTCATCAACCAAACGAGCGGACAACAAACATAATGCTAAAGACCCTTCCACAAAGCACTTTTGCGCCAACAACATACGTTTAACATCGGTATGTTCGATAATATTTAGCTGTTTGCTGTTTGGATCTTTACTCGCAACGGAACGGCCTTGCGGACGATTCTTGGCATAATCCAGAGACTCTAAATAACCACGATAGCCAATCATCGCAGCACCCGTACCCACACCGATACGCGCCTCGTTCATCATTTTGAACATGTACTTTAAGCCGTGATTCGCTTCACCAATCAAAAAGCCCTGACATTGATCGGTATCACCAAATTGCAACACAGTACTGGTCGTACCGCGGTAACCCATTTTATGTAACAACCCAACCAACTTAACGTCATTTGATTCACCTAGCGAACCATCTTCATTGGTTAGTATCTTCGGTACGATAAATAACGAAATACCTTTGGCCCCTTGAGGCGCCCCTTCGATTCTCGCCAATACCAGATGAACGATATTTTCTGTAATGTCTTGGTCACCACCAGAAATGTACATTTTCTGGCCCTTGATGCGATAACTGCCATCTTCTTGCGGTGTTGCTTTTGTTGTTAAGTCACCTAACGATGAACCCACATCAGGTTCAGTCATTGCCATTGTTCCAGAAAAGCGACCACTGAACATCGATGGTAAATACTTTTGCTTATGCTCATCAATAGCAAACGCATTAATCAAGTTCGCCGCAGCACTGGTCAAAAACGGATAACCAGAAGTCGACGGGTTAGCCGACATAAAGTAACTCACACACGCTGTATTGATGATTGCAGGCAGCTGCATACCACCATCATCATAACTATGGCGTGCCGCCAATAAACCCGACTGAGAATAATGGTGCCAAGCTTCTTTTACTTCTGGAATCGTTGTTACAGATTCACCATCAAATTGCGGCTCATTCGCATCGGCTTTCGAGTTATGCGGAAGGAAGTATTCCGTTGCAATTTTATCTGCCGTAGCAATCACACCATCAAAGGTTGTTTTATCGTGATCTTGATAGAAAGGAAGCTCAGTAAGCTGCTCTGCCTTAAAAACGTCATACAATAAAAACTCTAAATCTTTGGCATTCATTAAATTCGACACAGTTTCACCTTCAATTTATTCTTATCGAGAAATATTCCAATAGTATCCGACTTGCCAACACAGGTTAGAATTGTCAATATAGACACAAATAGAGTCAAAAGTGTCATTTATGATAAATATATACGTATTAGGGTTTGATCAAGCACTGGCTTCTGCAATTACTGGGGTTATTGATTTATTTGCATTAGCCGGCGTGACTTGGAACCGCATTCAACAAGAAGACACGGCAATGGCGTTCAATGTGCAACTCGCCAGCCATGAAAAGAAAAATATCCGCTGTATTAACAATATTCAGCTGGCAGCGCACTGCAGCTTCACCGATCTATCAACACAGCTAAATCACACAGCATCGGTTACACATGAGGCTATTAAAAAAGAAACTAATATCCTTATTGTTCCCACTATTGGCGGCCCAATTCAGCAAACACTAGATAACAACCCTGAGTTGATCGACTTACTCAATAAAGCACACAAGGCAGGATGGACAATTGCAGGAAACTGCACTGGGAATTTTTTATTAGCACAAGCAGGTATTTTAGAAGGTAAATCAGCAACCACTCATTGGGGGTTTGCAAGTGAATTCAAACAGCGATTTCCGCAAGTAACATTGCAAGCTGATCAGTTAATAACACGTGATGAAAATATTTTTTGCGCAGGTGGTGGTATTGCCTGGTTTGATTTAGGGCTGCACATAATTGAGCGAAACGTCGACTTTGAAACAGCGATGCAAACTGCAAAAGCCTTTGTGATCGACTACCGTCGTGATAGTCAATTATCGTACTCACTTATGCGAATAGCTAAGCCTCACCAGGATGAAGTAGTTAAAACCATTCAATCAAATATAGAAGAAGACTGCACTATATCACTCAGTATTGAAGATTTGGCGCTACAGTATAACGTATCACAACGAACCCTCATTAGGCGTTTTAATAACGCACTGGGTATGCCACCGAATACGTACCTGCAATCGGTACGAATTGAGCGTGCAAGAAAGATGTTAGAAGAAAGCGATTTTAATATTGATACGATAATGAATAAAATTGGCTACGAAGATGCCAGTTCATTTCGTCGTTTATTCAAAAAGAAAACAGGATTAACACCAACTGAATACAGAAATCGATTCAGTCGGCGTTTATAAAAACTAATTACCCCAGAGCCACTTTTGATTGCTACTATCATGCGCTGACCATAGAGCAACCTGAGAACCATTATCTGCCCCATAAGCATCAACAGCGATAGAATCATTTGATCGAGGCACTAGCTGATCACCCACGAAATCCCATTGCTGATTAATATTATTTTCATCGCACTGCCACAAATGAATGCCACCGCCTGAATAAGGTTGCCCCATATTATCTAGACAATATTCAGGATTGGCTTTATTACGTAATAAGCCGATTGCTTGGTCATAAGCCCACTTTTGCCAATCAACATTTGCACAATCCCAAAGCAATGCTTGCTTACCATTTGAAGGATCCACACCTTCAAAATCCAAGCACTTGTTCGAGCGACCATCACGTAATTCTTTATAAACCAAAGACGCTTTAGCTTCTCCTTTTGGCGTATCAAAGGTTAGATTTCCAGCGACAGCAAAATGATCAGACAAATCATATTTAGTAAAAACATCCGAATGAATACTGCGCGGTGTTAATATTTTAGACTGCGAAGAAGTCGGCTGAAGGTGAGCGGTAGAATACAAAACATAATCTAAATCTTCAGGCGCGCCATCAGTCCAAGCATTCACGTTGCCATTATACGAAGACACATAGCCGCCATTACGAGGCGCTTCTTCGGCATTCAATACGTTCAGCATAGTATTATACTCTTGCTGAAAATTGATTTTGTCGACGTTTAAATCACCCGCAATAATCACAGGCTCGTTCGAACTGATTGAACGACTATCAATAAAATTACGCATTTGCTGGAATTGGCTTAAACGCGTAGCTTGATTTTTCTCTGCATTCCAAGCTTGGGTATGGCTACCAAAAACATGGTAAGGGTTTCCGCCTTTATTTATTTTTGCGTACTTAACTCCTTTCGCCGACATACAGTCTTCAGCGTCACAATCATTAAACGCTATATGTGATTCACTTTCGATAGGGTAGCGACTTACGATTAATACACCACCGTCTTCAATTGAACCAGAGCGATCTACAACAGAGGTCTGATAAGGGTATTCTGCTTTCAGTGCATTTAAGAAAGTACTGCGGCGGCTGTTATCAAACAGTTCAGAAAAAACAATGGCATCATAACCATTCAATTTATCTTTCAATAAATTCAAACGTGCACTCACACTCTTAGAAACCAAGCCGGGTAATAACGCCCAAACGTTGTACGCCAATACATTAAAGTTATTATTTGCGCCGCGAGTAACCGTTTCTTCTTTTGGATGAATTACATAATAATAATCATCACCATTCACCCGAGCACTTTCAGCTTTAAAAGCAATCGTCGAATCCACACCCGCAAAACTTTGTTTTACAGAATGGATATTACGATCATCGTACCAAGGAGATTGTTGAGTTCCGTGCCAAATCTCACTGAAATTCCAAGTACCAGTTAGTTTTTGCTGTAGCATCACGGTACTACCATCTTCTGCAGTCACCGTTGTATCAAAATAATAGTCTTTACCCCACTTAATGCCTTTATCACGGTTTGTTTCTAGATAGCGAACAGTAGCCAACGGAGGAACAGAAGTCGCATGTTGCTTCCAGTGCTCACCCTTAACCAATGAAGATCCACGCTGATTAATGGTTAAATCCAATACCTGCAACGTATTATTGGTTAGATAGATATAACTTTCTGCACAGGTGATACTAGACACTAATAAAGTGACTACAACCACAAGTAACTTGGTAGGATTCTTAATCATATTTTGCATCTCGTTTAATGATTTTATTATTATTTGTATATTAAGCGGTTTTTATGCTTCCTACAGTGAGGAAAACAGGATCCAACACTATAGTACCAATATGACATTTTAGCTGCAGATTACAACTTAATTTCAGATTTTTTCAATTCGACTAAATTTAAAAAAATAGAATGGCGCTCGTACAACCCATTAATGGAGCATTAATACGTATGAAACAACTATCGTGTGGAAAATACCTAGGCTCGAATGGCCATAGGTTGTAAAAAATCAACGCTAAAGCGCGTTTAAATCCATGAATCCTTTCTTAAGTTCATTCAACATCGTAGATATTTCAAAACTTGAAAATTCTGATTCTAAAGATTTAACATCAAGCGTGCTGAGTTTAAGCAAAGGTCTTTTATCTGAGGTATCTTGAACATTCGATTTTTGCAATATTGGGATAAACCCTTCTTTTTTATCGATATTGCTAAGGATTTGGTTCAACGTAGCTGAGACTGTAGAGCTGCCTGTAGCCTTACCTGACTTTTGCTGTAAAAAGGTTAATCCTTGTTTAGCGTGTGCAAATAAATGAATCGAAGTATTTCTAATCGCGTTTGAAGGAATACGACTAAAAGTTTTTGTATAGTCTTCAGTATTTGGATAAAAAACAACACGATCAACCGAACTAAATTCGCATTGACCTTCCGAATATATTTGCTGTGCCCCTGAAGAATAGGTAGGTATGTATTTGCACAAAGTTTTGATTAATATCTGGCCCGCTCTTTTATTTGAAACGTTTTGCAGGTTCCAGAATAAATCACTCTTACTGTTGCTATATTCGAGTTGAGACATAGTTAAGGCAATACTGTGTGGTTGTTGAATAATATTAATTTATATCGATAGCCTTAACACATCAACTTTTAGCGACAACAGTTTACGAAGTTTAACGATT
>Ga0115572_10004546_pt1 | contig 10787 bp, 13 predicted proteins | sample COGITO_mtgs_1206_FD_88681 | JGI IMG/M metagenome (GOLD analysis project Ga0115572, IMG submission 88681) | Pelagic marine microbial communities from North Sea - COGITO_mtgs_120607 | ecosystem: Environmental > Aquatic > Marine > Epipelagic | place: Germany:Helgoland, sampling site Kabeltonne... | reverse complement strand
GTGTGGGGAGTATTCCATAACCGCAATGGCTGCGTCAATAGGGTTTTTAATATTGGTCAATCCAGCAACTGCACCAGCTTTTCGATTGCTCCCATTCATAATCGAAGCGTCAAGCTCGTGTTTGCCCTCGGCAGTATAAACAGCGCCTTTTCCAGCGTTGAAATACTCACAGTTTTCAAGAACATTTATAGCAATTTGAACAGCTTCTACACTAGTCCCTCCGTTTGCTATATGGGCCTGACTTTTTTAAAGCGAAAACTGGATTGCAGAACGAACGTTTTCTACTTGGGTTTCGTTCATCATATCTGTTGTTGTGTTCCCAGCACCGCCATGAACAATAACAGCAGCAGTAGGTTTTTTTATTGTTTTTTTACAAGATATCAATGCAAAACAAATTAGAATTGGGATTAATTTTTTATTCATTTTTTAAAATTTAGATACAATGTACAATTAATTTATAATTGAATATTAATACTGCACATTTTTTACAATTCATAGCCAAACTTCTTACGAGGGGGGTTGGAAAATTCACCTAAAATTATCGCTAAATAAAAATTCCTTAATTTTGCCAAAATATTTATGGATGAGTAATCGACTCTTACTCGATACAATAGAAGTAAACATCATCCTTAATCGCCTAGCTTGTCAGCTTTGCGAAACTCATAAAGATTTTTCAAATTCTGTTCTCATTGGTGTTCAACCTAGAGGCGCAGTTTTGGCAAAACGGCTACTTTCTATTCTTGCAAACGAGCATAAATTGACTGAAATATCAAATGGCTTTCTTGACATCACTTTTTTTAGAGATGACTTTCGTCGTACAGAAAAAGTCCTGTCAGCCAGTGAAAATTTGATGGATGTCTCTGTTGAGGGTAAAAATATTGTTCTTATTGATGATGTTTTGTACACTGGTCGAAGTATACGTGCTGCTTTGACAGCGATTGATTCGTATGGTCGCCCTTCAGAAATTCAATTGCTTACCCTTATCGATCGAAGATTTTCACGTCATCTACCCATTCAACCCGATTACCTCGGAAGGCAAGTGGATGCTATTGCTGATGAAAAGGTGCTGGTTCACTGGAAAGAGGAGCATGGAGAAGACGCAGTATATATTTTAAACCAGTCTGATGAGTAAACTAAGTGTCTCACATTTATTGGGAATTAAATATCTTACCCCCTCTGATATTGAACTTATTTTTGAAACGGCATCTCATTTTAAAGAGGTGATTAATCGGCCGATTAAAAAGGTTCCTTCTCTCCGTGATGTTACCATTGCAAATCTATTTTTTGAAAACAGCACGCGTACAAAATTGTCATTTGAGCTCGCGCAAAAACGACTTTCAGCAGATGTCATCAATTTTTCAGCCTCAAATTCTTCGGTAAAAAAAGGGGAATCTCTAATTGATACAGTCAACAATATACTCTCCATGAAAGTGGATATGGTAGTCATGCGTCACCCTAATCCTGGTGCTTCCATGTTTCTATCAAAGCATGTCAATGCAAGTATTGTAAATGCTGGTGATGGAGCGCATGAACACCCAACACAAGCGCTTCTAGATTGTTTTTCAATTCAAGAAAGACTCGGCGATGTGTCTGGGAAAAAAGTACTTATTGTCGGGGATGTTCTTCACTCTCGAGTTGCTCTTTCAAATATTTTTGCACTAAAGAAATTAGGTGCTGAAGTTAAGGTTTGTGGTCCGTTAACCTTGATGCCAAAACATATAGAAACATTAGGCGTCACTGTGGAAACAAAGCTGAAAAAAGCGCTTGCATGGGCAGATGTTGCAAATGTGCTTCGTGTTCAATTTGAGCGTATGCGAAAAAGTTATTTCCCCTCAAACCGTGAATATGCTATGCAATACGGAATCTCTAAGGAGGTTTTGCGTGATATTGATAAGGAAATTCTCATTATGCACCCTGGCCCAATCAATAGAGGAGTGGAAATCTCATCTGATGTTGCCGACTCAGAAAATGCAATTATTCTAGACCAAGTTGAAAATGGCGTAGCCGTCCGAATGGCAACTCTTTATTTATTGGCAAGTAAACTCTAACTATGCAGATTGAAGTTAAAGACAATATTGCTTTTATTAGCTATGAAAAAAATGACGTCATGGGGCGTCCATTTCGTGATGAAATCAAACGAAACTATAAAGCCATAAGTTCCAAAAATATTATTTTAGATTTATCTAGTATGGACACTGTTATGTCAAAACATATTAAAGATTTTTCAGAGTTGGCAACGTATCACACGAAAACGAATAAGAAATCTTTTGTGCTTGTAACTGGACCTCTTTCTTTGAAGCTACTTCCTGAAGGTTTACAGGTTGTTCCCACGATGAATGAAGCACTTGACACTGTGGAAATTGAAGAAATTGAACGTGATTTAGGATTTTAATGAGGCTCACAATATTAGGTTGTCACTCTGCTACGCCTAGAGCTGACAAGGCACAAACATCACAAATTTTATCAACGACAAATCACCATTTCCTTATCGATTGCGGAGAAGGTACTCAAGTGTTGTTGCGAAAAGCAAAAACCAAGTTTGCTCATATCAAACATATTTTTATTTCTCATCTTCACGGAGATCATTTTTATGGTTTACCTGGTTTAATTTCTACATTTCGTTTACTTGGCAGAGAAGCACCATTACATATTTATGGACCAAAAGGAATTAAAGAAGCGATAACTATACTTCTTAAACTCTCTGATTCTTGGACGAATTATCCTTTGCATTTCCATGAGCTGTCTTCGAAAGTACCTACTCTCTTATTTTCAGATGAAAAAATACAAATTCACACGATTCCGTTGAAACATCGAGTTTATACAAATGGGTTTTTATTCACGGAGCTTTCAAAGGATCGTAAGATTAACTTTGATGCAGTTCAAAAGCATGGTATTGATGTCAGTCAAATAAATAACCTCAAAAAAGGCAAGGACGCTACTGACAGTGTAGGTCGTTTTATTCCGAACAAGACCTTGACTCTAGACCCAGATCGCGCTAAAAAGTATGCCTATTGTAGCGATACAGCATACTTTCCTGAAATCATTAAGGTCATTCAAGGAGCAGATTTGCTATATCACGAATCAACTTTTCTGGATGACAATGAAGATTTGGCAATAATAACTAAACATTCTACAGCTAAACAGGCAGCTCACATTGCGAAAAGTGCCCATGTAAAGCAGTTACTCTTAGGACATTTTTCCTCACGTTACAAAAACCTGGAACTTTTTGGATCAGAAGCTGCAGAGGTATTTCCGAATGTTGCGATTGCTCACGACGGAATGTCAATAGATTTTTAATGATTTTGTACTTTCACAAAAAATTGGGATTCCTATGGATTTATCTGACTTACGTAAGCAATATACTAAAGGTGAACTTTTAGAAAAAGAGGCACCTCAAAATCCTTTTGATTTGTTTGGTCACTGGTTCGATGAGGTTCAAAAAGCGGGCATCGAGTCTGAAGCAAACGCGTTGACTCTCAGTACTATTGATCTTATGGGTAGTCCAAAATCAAGAGTGGTTTTACTCAAAGAAGTGCGTGAAGATGGGTTTGTTTTTTTTACTAATTACAACAGTGAGAAGGGGCAGTCTATTGCAGAACACAACAAGGTTTGCCTGTCTTTCTTTTGGCCTAGTGTAGAACGTCAAATCATTATTCAAGGAATAGCACAAAAGCTTTCAGACAAAAACTCGGATCAGTACTTTTGTTCCAGACCAAGAGGTAGCCAATTGGGTGCGCATGTGTCTCACCAAAGCAGAGAAATCGATGATCGCTCATCGCTTGAAGATAGATTGGCACAACTTGAAGTAGAATACAAAGACAAGCCTATCCCACGCCCTTCTCATTGGGGTGGATTCGTTGTGTCTCCTGTCTTTTTTGAGTTTTGGCAAGGCCGCCCAAACAGGCTTCACGACCGCTTAGTCTATCATAAAACAGGTGTGAAATGGTCCATAAAACGCCTTTCTCCATGAAAACATGGGTAATGGTCAGGCACGCAAAGTCCTCATGGGAGTTCAATGTTTCTGATCGAGAACGACCACTTGCTACACGAGGAATTCATGACGCCGCACTTGTCGCAAAAGAACTAAATACATACAATTTTCACTTTGACAAAGTGTTTAGCAGCCCAGCTAAACGTGCTTTTGATACTTCATTAATCATGCTAGATAATATGGGAATTTCTACTGAGGATGTTATCGTGGAAGAGCAGCTCTATGATTTTGCCGGATCACAAATAGTAAAGTTTGTTCGTGGTCTACCGAAGTCGTTCGATACGATCCTCACTTTTGGTCATAACGATGCCTGTACACATCTGGCAAAGACATTGGGCGGCTATACTGAATCGAACATTCCCACAGCATCAGCTGTTATTTTTCAATTTGATGTATCTTTATGGTCAGAAATAGAGATGTGTAGGTGCACATCAATTCTCCCAAAAACACTTCGTTAGATGACAGAAAATAGGTTTGTCAATAGAGAAATTAGCTGGCTTGATTTTAATGCTCGTGTATTGCAAGAGGCAAAAGACGAAAACGTGCCACTTATTGACCGATTGCGTTTTATTGGTATTTTCTCCAATAACCTTGATGAATTTTACAAAGTACGTTATGCGACTGTCAAGCGCATAGCACGAGTAGAGGAAGCGAAAAATAAAGTTTTTGGTGACCGCCCAGCCGAGGTGTTACTACAAGAAATCACTCAAAAAACAATTGATCTTCAAAAGGAAAGTCTTGAAATCCTGAACTCTCTTCATGCTGCCCTTGAAAAAGAAAATATTTTCTTTGTAAACGAGACAGAAGTTAATGAAGAACAGCAGGTTTTTATCAATACACACTTCTCACAAGAGATAGGACCTTCGTTGGTGACTTTGATGCTAAATGATATTCAGTCGATATCACGCATTAAGGATAGCAATGCTTATTTGGCAGTACGTTTGGAGCTTGTTACTGAGAGTCATCCCTATTTGGACCCTGTTCAATATGCATTGATTGAAATTCCATCTTCTTTAAATCGTTTTGTTGTTCTTCCATCTGTGAAAGGAAAGACCCAAGTGATGATGCTTGACGATTTAATTCGAACGCAGCTCTCCACCATTTTTGATGTGTTTCAGTGCAATAAAATGGAGGCGCATATGGTTAAGTTTAGTCGAGATGCCGAACTGGATATCGACGATGATTTTTCGAAAAGTTATGTAGAGAAAGTGGCAGAAAGTGTAAAAGATCGCTCCCACGGTGAGGCAGTTCGATTTGTGTATGATAAAGAGATCGCTGAAGACACACTTTCATTACTTCTCAATCGACTAGAAATCGACAATCGTGACAGTGTTATAAACGGTGGCAGATACCATAACCGAAGAGATTATATGAATTTCCCTGATCTGGGACGTACAGACTTACGCTACCAACCTTTGGAACCATTACCAATTGTCGATTTTGATTTAAATCGGAGTATGTTTTCCCAGATTGCTGTTAAGGATCGATTGATGGCCACACCTTATCACTCTTTTGCTTATTTGGTAAAATTTCTTCGTGAAGCAGCGATAGACCCTAAAGTTAAAAGCATATCCATTACAATTTATCGACTGTCTAAACTTTCGAACGTAGCGAGCTCACTGGTGCAAGCCGCTAGAAACGGTAAGCGCGTGACCGTTCAAATTGAACTGCAAGCGCGTTTTGATGAGGCAGCTAACATTAGCTACGCCGAAGAAATGAAAAAAGAGGGTATTAGACTCATTTTTGGCGTTCCTGGATTGAAAGTGCATTCCAAGATCTGTATTCTACATCGATTAGAAGGGGATAAGCTCAAGCGATATGGCATTGTTAGTACTGGAAACTTTAATGAATCTACGGCAAAGCTCTACACAGACTACACCCTGTTTACGGCCTATCAGCCAATTCTTAAAGAAGTTGATAAGGTTTTTCAATTCCTAGACGCGAGTTATCGCATTAACAAATACAAGCACTTGGTGATCTCTCCTCATAAGACAGCATCTTATTTCACTTCCTTAATCAAAAGTGAGATCAAGAATGTAGAGAGCGGAAAAAAAGGAATGATTCGTCTAAAAATGAATAGTTTGACCAATTATTCGATGGTTGAAAGTCTTTATAATGCGAGTCGATCTGGTGTGAAAATCCAACTTATTATTCGAGGAGTTTGTTGCTTGATCCCCGACGTTAAAGGCATGAGTGAAAATATCGAAGTGATTAGCGTTGTGGACAAGTTCTTAGAACATACACGCCTAATGATTTTTGAAAATGATGGGAATCCACATGTTTTTATCTCCTCTGCAGATTGGATGACACGAAATATCGAAAATAGGGTAGAGGTGTCTTGCCCTATCTATGACGCTGAAATCAAAAGCGACCTTATCGCTAATTTTTGGATGACTTGGAATGATAATGCAAAGGCTCGTATTTTAAACGGAACTACCCCAAACATGTACAAATCTTCATCCGATAAGCGTCAACGGTCTCAAATTGAAATCTATAACCACTACAAAAACAAGCTTTCCCTTGAAGATTAAGAAGTATGCCGCTATTGATGTTGGATCAAATGCCATACGACTGTTGATCATGAACATCATTGAGCGAAAAGACAAGGAGCCTTTGTTTACTAAAAATGCGATGGTTCGAGTTCCTATTCGTTTGGGATCAGATGCGTTCGTTATTGGAGAAATATCAAAGACGAATAAAAAACGTATGATTGATTCGATCAAGGCATTTAAGCTTCTGATGAAGGTACATCATGTGGATCGTCATCTTGCCTATGCTACTTCTGCGCTTCGTGAAGCCACAAACGGCCAGCAGGTTACCAAAGAAATCCTTTCCAAAACGGGGATACATATCGAAATCATTGATGGTTATCGTGAGGCTGAAATCATTGCGTCTACTGACCTTTATAAAATTGTAAAACCAGATCAAAACTATCTATATGTAGATGTTGGTGGTGGCAGCACAGAACTGACCGTGTATAGCCATGGAAAGATTATTGTCTCTAAATCCTTTAAGATTGGAACTGTTCGATTGCTGAAAAATATGGTGAACAAACAAGTGTGGGATTCCTATAAGCGTTGGATTATCAAACACACTTCTGGTTACGAACAAATGTCGTTGTTGGGTTCTGGCGGAACGATTAACTCTCTGTTTAAACTATCGGGAAACAGTGCTGGAGTGCCCTTGTCCTATGACTTTGTCAAGGAAAAATACAAAACCTTTCAATCTATGAGCCCCAAGCAAATGATGGTGGATTTTAGTTTTAACGCCGACCGTGCGGATGTGATCGAGCAAGCCACTCGCATATACCTTATGGGCATGAAACACTCCAATTCATCACAGATTCATGTCCCCAAAGTCGGACTCGCCGACGGGATGGTGAAGTTTCTCTATAAGGAGAAGGGGTAGCCTTTCTTTTTTGTTGAGACATTATTCAACAAAAATGATTACCTTGAACCCACAAACGCACTAAATCGTTTGCCCAGATCAAAGAACCGATTTCACTTTTTTTCTAGTTTACAGTTTAGGTAGGTTTGATATACGCAATGCGTATATTCAATTGTTGTACGCAAGTAGAACCATGACAGATTATAATTTAATATCGAATGACGAATTAACGGAACTTGCAAAGAGTAACGGAATTTAAACTTGGAATCAGTTAACTGATTATATTAAAGCTCTTCCATATGGCAGGAATAAGAATCGTAAGGATTTTGGATTGGTTTTATCCGAAAAGAAAGGGACTTGTAGTTCAAAGCATGCTCTTTTAAAAAGCATAGCCGATTTTAATAACGTTCCAAATATTAATTTGATAATAGGCATTTATCGAATGACCGAATCGAATACGCCAAAAATTGGAGTTGAATTGACTGAAAACTCTATTAAATTTATTCCGGAAGCTCACTGTTATCTCAAAATCAATGTTAATCGAATTGATTTGACTACCAAAGAATCTGAATTTGATAAAATCAAAAAAGATATACTGCAAGAAAAGGTAATTGAACCTAATCAAGTTTCAAAATTCAAAGCAGATTATCATAAAGACTTTGTAAAGAGATGGTTGAAAGAAATAAAGTCTAAGTTTACATTTAATGAGATTTGGCGTATTAGAGAAAAATTTATCGAAAATCTAACTGTATGAAATTTGATAGAAACAGCTTCATTATGTTTGGACTTAACCAACCTAAAAATAAAAAAAACGAAATGCCAACACAGCATATAGCTTATGGCGGGTGAACGGCTGCCATCAAGGCTTTCGCTCCGTTGCCAGCTTTGTTCTTGGTGGACAGGAAAGTTAGTGCATAAAAATCCGCTACTATTCTTATACTAGACCGTTGTGCCTAATTTTGAAATCATGAACTACTTATGGATATGAACGACATCTTAGACATATTTGACATAGAGAGAACCTGTCATTATCGGGGAGAAATTTATTGCGTTCGAGACAATGGTTCTATTTTTAGACACAGGTAACAGGGGAAAAGAAAAAGACCTTTAGATGAAAAATGGACGTTTGGCAAACCTGACAATCAAAAGGGATACTTGAACTTTTCATCCGAAACAGTTCATAGAATTATAGCAACAGCTTTTCACGGTGAACAACCATCAGACAAACATATTGTAGACCACATTGATACTAACAAGAAAAACAATAGACCGGAAAATTTAAGGTGGATTACTAGGTTGGAAAACATTATACTGAATCCAATCACTCTGTCAAGGATAATCTACAAGTATAGAAGCATTGACAATTTCCTTTCTAATCCAGCAAAACCAGTATATGGAGAACTGGAACAGAATTTTGAATGGATGCGGACTGTCACAAAAGAAGAATCTGACAATACCAGAAATAATTTAATTAATTGGGCTAATAAAGGTAAAATTCCAGTTGGAGGGCAGTTAGGAGAATGGGTGTTTTCAAATATTGGTCATCGAAAAGAATCTTCCGTAAAAGTAAATCAACTAACAGAATCATCAACGCCAATTGCAACTCAAAAAAACTGGAAAACCCAAAGTGAGTTTCCAAATTGTCCACAGGCATTGACAGAAAACTCAATTAAAATATATAAGAATAATCTTTTAAAAGGAACTATATTTTCAAAAAATCAATACGGGAAATCTGTAGTTGAGAATTCAGAACTATCGGAAAATAAGAAAGAATTATTTGTTTTAACGTCAAGTGACAATATGAAACCCTTTGCACTTGCAAAAGTATATATTGAGAACGAAAAGCTTGTTCACGAAAGTTTAGGTGCATTTTTCACATTAATTGGTGGTCAAAAACAATTTAATTTAGCTTTAGGACTTGAATGGACTGGAGAAGATTCAATTGATGATTATTTATAAAAAAACTAGGCACAACAATGTATAAAAATCATAGCCTTGCCGCAGGCGCAACACAAGGCTACGCTTCTTATACTCACCGTTGGATCACATTCAGCCTTTGGTTGACCTAAATCTTTCTTGACACCTTCACCCATGCATCGTTTCTTTTTTGCCAAAGCTTTTGATCAGTTCGCCTTCAAAGTCGAGTAGGGCTTTCCATTTTTGATCGGTTTGTTCGCGTCCGCCATAGGTGCGAGCAAACTGTAAAAACATGGTGTAGTGATTTGCTTCGCTGATCATCAGTTTTTTGTAAAAACGAGCGAGTTTTTTGTCTTCTAGCTCTTCTGAAAGCAACCGAAACCGCTCACAGCTCCGTGCTTCAATCAAAGCGGCATACAACAACTTATGCACCAAGTGATCTTCTTTGCTACCGCCTTTGGGGAAAAACTGCATCAGTTGATTGACGTATTCATCTTTGCGTTCTCGACCCAGAGAAAACCCACGTTCTATGATAATATCATGCACCATTTTAAAATGAGTCATTTCCTCAGTAACCAAATCAATCATGGCCTGTACCAGTTCGGTTTTTTCAGGAAGACCAATGATAAAGGAAATGGCTGTACTCGCTGCTTTTTGTTCACAATAGGCGTGATCAATCAAAATTTCTTCGATATTTTTTTCAACAATATTCACCCATCTAGGGTCTGTAGGCAGCTGTAATCCAAGCATCATTATAGGTCTAAATCAAAATCTTTACGCATAGCATCTACTAGCGGGTTGGCTTTCACCAATTCTTCGTATTTATCTTTGGGCGTATAAACATATTTTTGTTCTTCTTCCGTATCAACATTGATATTAAAAGTCAGGAAATCGTTTTCCAATTTATCAAACAAAAAGTTAAGAACTTTAGTCTTTGAGCTTTCGAGTTCTAGTTTGTTGGTTTTGTTGGGGAATGTGAGATGAATTTCTGTCTTACTTTTCAGCCTTGGTGTATCAAGCTTTAATAGAGCAGCAAGGTTATATTCTCCTCTTGCTTCCATTTTTTCGACAAATAGCGTCCATGCTTTTTCGAGTTCATCTTGGCTAACAGACGAGTTACGGTTTGTGGTTGGTTCGTCAGAGCTATTTTTTGCTTTGTGTTTTTTTTGAAAGGAGATGCTCGACAAAGACAAGCCAGAAACACCTTCTGCTTTGATGTTTAGATCAACAGCATTCTTTTTTTCTTCTACCTTTAAAGACTCCGGTTGTTCAGCTTTTGGGGAAGGTGAGGGTTCTTCAAGAACAGAATTTGCCTCAGTTTCGGGCTGCTTGTAGTCTTTTTGAGGTCGATCCTTTACGACATGCGTTGTTTCTGCCACAGCATTTTCTGTTTGAGAATCATGAGTTTGTGAAGTTTTTTTAGGGGTGCTTGTTGTAGGTGCAGCTACACTTTCGGGTGGCTTTATGTAGGGATTATCCTTTTTTTTTTCAG
>Ga0115572_10004538_pt1 | contig 10802 bp, 5 predicted proteins | sample COGITO_mtgs_1206_FD_88681 | JGI IMG/M metagenome (GOLD analysis project Ga0115572, IMG submission 88681) | Pelagic marine microbial communities from North Sea - COGITO_mtgs_120607 | ecosystem: Environmental > Aquatic > Marine > Epipelagic | place: Germany:Helgoland, sampling site Kabeltonne... | reverse complement strand
GAACCGAACCGAATTCAAAAGTTAGTCAAAAGTTGGTTCGATCAGCTGGAGAATAGCCTGGAGTAGAGAGCGTCGTGTCCACCCTGGATGAGGTCCGTCAGCGGCGATGTGTTCGCCGCGCGGGATACCGCCGCCGCGACGGCGTGTTCCTTCGGTGCATCGGTCCGCAAAGCCGCCGCGGACAAAGCGGCCTCGGCGGCCATCTCGTCGCACCGCCCGGAGCACCGCCGCAACGACGCCGCGGCTTCCAGTGGACCCACCAGGTTCAACCGCGTCGCCGCGCTCAGCACGTCGCGTAACGTGAGGTACGCGAACAACCTCGCGGCGCGGCGCGTGGACAGCCCGAGGCACCCGACGACGGCGCCGAACGTCGTCGCGAGGTGACCGCCGCTCTTCTCCACGCGTGAAATCCGCTTCACGTCCTTGAGCTTAGCGCCGATCGTCGCGTCGTCTCCGTACGCCGCGATCGCCGCGCGGATGAACGCGGCGCCCATCGCGACGGACGCGCGGTGTGCGACGTGGTTACCCGCGAGGTGGGCGTCCAAACGTCGATCGAGCCACTCCCAATCGGCGGATATTTCGCCGGACGTGAAGGCCGTGGCTGGGTGATGTATAAATCGCGCCGCCTCCACGAAGGGCACCGCGAGGCTCGACGCGTTCCTCACCGCCTCGAAGCAAAACGCGTCCACGTCCCACCCCGTTCGGTCTAACACCCTCTCGTCCAGCCCGGCGACGAGCCTGGCGTGCGCGGCGGCTTCGAGGCCCTGCGAGTGAGCGAACCCGCCGGTGGGTAACAGCGGATCGACCAGCTGCCAAACCGCCCAGTCGTCCATGCCTCCTCCGTTCACGTCGTCGTCAGTCATCGTGCGTACGTATCTTCCGTGTCTCGACGTGCGTGTCTTTCGTTTCTATCTCGTTGGTGTCAGCTTTGCTATGTTCTGTGCTTCCGATGTGTGTCCCCGCCCTAAAGTAATACAAAAACAGTGTGTGTGTGTGTGTGTGTCCCAAGTCTGTCCCGTTCCCTTGTTTAGAAGAGTTGGTAATTCTGCGTCAGGGGCAGGGACGTCGCGGGATCGCACTCCAGTTTCTCGCCGTCGGCGGTCACCTGGTACGTCTCCGGGTCCACCGTGATCACCGGCAGCGCGTCATTGTGACGCATGTCCAGCTTGGTCAAACCTCGGCACTTCTCAACCGCGACGATTCGCTTGGCGAGTCCGTAAGACTGAGCGATACCCTTCTCGACGCACGACTTGGACACGAACGCCACGCAGGTGGTGCCGGGCCTGTGCGCCGCCCACATGGGCCGCATGATGACGGGTTCCGGGGTGGGAATGGACGCGTTTGGGTCGCCCATCTGCGCCCACGCGATCTGTCCACCCTTGATGACAATCTCGGGCTTGGACCCGAAAAACGCGGGTTTCCAAAGGCAGAGGTCCGCGAGCTTGCCGCACTCGATGCTTCCGACGACGTGCGAGATGCCGTGCGCCACCGCGGGGTTGATGGTGTACTTGGCGATGTACCGCTTGACGCGGAAGTTATCGCAGGTGCCGTCGGGTTTGATGATACCGCGCTGTGATTTCATCTTGGCGGCTGTTTGCCAGGTGCGGGTGATCACCTCGCCGACGCGGCCCATCGCCTGCGAGTCCGAGGACATGATGGAGATGGCGCCCATGTCGTGCAGGATGTCCTCGGCGGCGATGGTCTCGGCTCGGATTCGCGACTCGGCGAACGCGACGTCCTCCGCGATTGACTTGTCGAGGTGATGGCACACCATGAGCATGTCGAGGTGTTCGTCCACTGTGTTCTTGGTGTACGGGCGGGTCGGATTGGTAGAGGACGGGAGAACCTCCTTCTCGCCGCAGATCTTGATGATGTCCGGGGCGTGTCCGCCGCCGGCGCCCTCGCTGTGGTAGGTGTGAATGGTCCGGCCCTTGAAAGCCTCGACGGATTTCTCCACGCAGCAGGACTCGTTGAGGGTATCGGTGTGGATGGTCACCGCGACGTCGTTGGCCTCAGCGACGGAGAGGCAGTTATCGATGGCGGCCGGGGTGGTACCCCAGTCCTCGTGGAGCTTCATACCGACGGCGCCGGCATCGATGATGTCCTGCAAACCCTCGGGTTTGGCGGTGTTCCCTTTGCCGGTGAACGCGAAATTGAGCGGCAAGGTATCCGAAGTTTGCAGCATCATCTTCACGTGGTTGGGCGACGGAGTGCACGTCGTGGCGCAGGTTCCGGACGCCGGTCCGGTCCCGCCGCCGAGCAGCGTGGTGAGACCGCTGGCGACAGCCTCGGTGGCGATCTGTGGGCAGATGAAGTGTATGTGGGTGTCGAGGCCGCCGGCGGTGAGGATGCTGCCCTCGCCCGCGATTGCCTCCGTGTTCACGCCCACCACCATGCCGGGCGTCACGCCCTCCATGACGTCGGGGTTACCAGCCTTGCCTATGCCCGCGATCATACCGTCCTTGATCCCCACGTCCGCCTTGTATATGCCGGTGTAGTCGACGATGAGCGCGTTGGTGATGACGGTGTCGAGCGAGACCGACGCGTCGACGCCGCACTGCTGACCCATACCCTCCCTCAAAGTCTTACCGCCTCCGAACTTGCACTCGTCGCCGTACACGCACAGGTCCTTCTCCACCGCGATCCACAGGTTGGTATCGCCCAGACGAACTTGGTCCCCAACGGTCGGGCCGTACATGGCGGCGTACTTGGCGCGGGGGATGGTGAGGGGCGGAGCCTTGGGCAGCGGTGAACCCGCGGCGACGTGGAGGAATCCCCCCGCGGCGACCCTCGCCATGGCCTTGTCAAGCGCGTCCGGCGCGTCCACCGGCCCGTCCACGATGTTGTTACCCCCGCGTACGATGCGGTTACCCGCGATTGGCACCAGCGGCACCTCTTTGCTCTCGCCAGGTTCGAATCGAACGGCGGTACCGGCGGGTACGTTGAGTCGCAAACCCAAACTTTGGGCTCGATCGAAGGACAACAGCCCGTTCGTCTCGATGAAGTGGTAGTGCGATCCGACCTGGATGGGCCGGTCGCCGGTGTTGGTCACCTTGAGTAAGACGGCTGGGCGGCTGGCGTTCAGTGGGACGTCCAGCGCGGCGTCGTCGTGAGCGACAACGTCACCGGGAGCGCCGTCGCATCCAGCGGCTGCGGCCACGTCGGCCCACTGCTCCCGCACGATCTCCCCGTTGGTCTTGGGTCTATCTCCATCGCCGTCGCCTTCGGCCTTCTTGCGCTTCTTTGTGCCCTTCGCCCCATCGGCGTCGTCCTCGCCGGGAAGGGACGGGAAGGCGTCCTTCTTCGGGACGGGTAGGAAAGAGCCGTAGAGCGCGAGCGCGAGGTCGCCGTCGTCCGTCGCGATCGGGTCGTGCACGGTGACGAGCTTGGTGCCGTCGATGAACGTGCCTTCCACCTGCACCTCGTGGAGGATGCCGACGACGGACGGTAACACGTGTCGCTTGCCGAGCATGCGCCGCCCCGCGTCCATGAGCGCGGCGACTCCCAGGTTTTCACCGTCGCGGCCGTCTCGGATGAGTTCGAGTAGAACGGACGCGATGAGCGCGACGGCTTCGGGGTGGTTGAGCCGGAGCCCGCGCGCGAGGCGCTTCTGCGCGAGTGAACCCGCGGCGTGAAGCGCGAGCTTGTCGATCTCCCTCGGCGATAGACGCATGGTACCAGACGAGAGTCTCCGCGGGTGGAGAAGAGATTGATCCCTCGGTTAACAACGATGGAGAACGAACCGCGCGCGCGTCCGAGGAAGACGAGCTGGCGAACCCTGGGCGCGAGTAGCTTGACGCGCGGTGCGGCGATCCTTAACGCGTTCGCGTAGGTGACGCCGTCGAGGAGGCGGCGCTTGGGAAGCTGGCGGACTCGCTCGGGAAGAAGCCGGCTGACCGATTCTTGATTGAGAACCTTCCCTGATGGGGGATCGGGTAGCACGGGGAACGCTGCGGCGTCCACAGCTGTGTTCTTCGAGCGCGCGTGTGCTCGACGGGAACGCGGCGCGTGACGGCGACGGCGACGCTGACGCACGCGGAGGTCCTGTCGTGGATCGCGGATGAACGAGTCGCGGGTCAGAGAGGCACGAGCGGGGTTCCTTCCCGGGAGAAGTGGGGTGCGCTGTCGGGGAAAGAATGCGATTGGGGCGTGAGTTGAGTGGGCCTCGGAGCGCACCTCGACGCTGGGTGCGGAGGAGCCTGCGACGCGGCGCGCGTGGGTGCTGACGGTTTGGTCGGTGCGTGTACACTCGGAGACGTTCGCGATCCTTCGCTCGGGTGACGAGGTCGGACCGGGTTGCATCACCGGGGCTTGCGTAGTGACGGATGAGTCTGCGCGACCCTTCGGGAAAAGGCGGTGCGGGTGACTCGCTGACTCAAGAATGACCGTGTATTCGCCAGCTCGGGTACTTTCACATAGCAAACAGTCGGTAACTTTGCACAAAATGCCAACCCGATCCAGAGGCCCACGTCGATAAAGTAACCCTCGTCCGTTCGCGCGACCACTCCTCGCGCGCGCGAGGTCCTGCGCGGCCGGCTTTCCGCGACAGTAGTTCAAAAGGGAGGATACGGTAGAGAGAGTGACGATGACGGCGATGGGCTCGACGACGGCCGCCGTCGGCGCGCGCGTCCAGCTCGGGCGCGGCGTCGGCGTGGCTCGATCGCCGAGACGAAATGTTGCGTCTATCGCGCCGAGGGCTTCCTCCCTTCGCGTCGCTCCGACCGCCGCGTGGTTCGTCAACGGACGCCGCGCGATGACCGGCCGACGCACCGCGCGCGTCGTCCACACCCGCGCGGCGTTCAGCGATAAGGAGGGCGACGCGAGCCAGCTGGAGAGGCAGGCGGGTGGTAACGGCGGTGACGTGAACGGGTCGTCGCATCTACCCAATGGCGGCCTGAACGCGCAAGGCGACGTCGAGGCCAGGAACGGCAAGAACGGCTCAGCCCCGACCAACGCGCCCGGACCCGAGACCCCGAAACGTCCGCGCGAGCCCCTGAGCCCGCTCGGAAGGTTCTTCCTCAAGCTCAAGCTCTACGCCCTCATGCCTTTGGTGTGGCTCTCAAAAACCTTGTCGGTGATGATGCGCAACAAACTCTTCGCCGCGCTCTTCGGCATCTTCATCGCCACATCCGCGGCGCTCGGCGTACGCGCGGTACAGATGCGTAAAGCCGCGGTTAAACCACGCGCCGCACCCACGGTGCTGTACTCACACTTCGTGAAGGATCTCACCGCGAAGAAGGTCACCGCGGTTCGCTTCGAAGAGGGCACCGGGCGCATCCTCTACGAGCTCAAGGAGGGCGCGGTGAGCTCCGCGCCGCCCAAGCCCACCCCCACCACGAAGGGTAAGGTCAACATCGCCCCCTCAACGACTCCCTCGACGACTCCCGCGGCGGCGGCTCCCAAGCGTGGTTCGGTGCTGCAGACGAAACGGATCCCCGACGAGCGGCTCATGACTCGACTGGAAGCTGCGGGCGTTGAGTTCGGGTCCGTCGCGGCGCCCGCGACGTCCGTCCTGTCCAAGGGTGCGCTCACCGCGATGGCGCTGTGGATCCCGCTCATACCGCTGTACTTCATGTTCCGAAACATGGCCAACAAGCAGGGCGGCGGCGGAAACGCCAAGAAGGCCCGGACAGTTCCGGATGAAAAGCCGGTGACGTTCGCCGACGTCGCGGGCGTCGACGCCGCCAAAGCGGAACTCGTCGAGCTCGTGGAGATGCTCAAGAGCGCGGATAAGTACAAAGGGGTCAAGAACAGGCTGCCCACCGGGTGCCTCCTCGTCGGTCCCCCGGGTACAGGCAAGACGCTGCTCGCCAAGGCGGTGGCCGGTGAAGCCGGGGTTCCTTTCTTCTCCGTCGCCGCGTCCGAGTTTGTCGAGCTCTTCGTCGGCCGCGGCGCCGCGCGCGTCCGCGAGCTGTTCGCCGAGGCTCGTAAATCGTCCCCGGCGGTGATCTTCATCGACGAGCTCGACGCCATCGGCGCGAGGCGAGGCGCCGGGCTGAACGAGGAACGCGACCAGACGCTGAACCAGATGCTCGTGGAGATGGACGGATTTAACAAGCCGCGCGGGGTTCTCGTGTTGGCGGCGACGAACCGCGCCGAGGCGCTGGACCCCGCGCTGCTTCGTCCCGGTCGTTTGACTCGCAGAGTGTTCGTGGGTCCGCCGGACTACGCCGGCCGGACGCAGATTCTCGCCGTGCACTTGAGAGGGGTTGAGACGAGTGAGACGTTGGCGACTACGTGCGACGCCGTCGCGAGGGTCACGGGCGGTTTCACCGGCGCCGAGCTGGCGAACGTCGTGAACGAGGGCGTGCTCCTGGCGGCGAGGGACGACAGGGAGGTTGTGACCGTGGATGACCTGTTCAGCGGAGCGGAGCGGACGAAGAACGGGGTCGGCGTCGGCCAGGGCGCGGCGGCGGTGCTCAGCGGGTTGAGGAAGCTCATGCAGGGCGGGGACCCGCGGGAGGTGCTCAAGGAGGTGCGGGACGGGTCGGATCGTAACGGCGGGGGTCCCCCGGGCGGCGGCGGGGGGTTCGGCGGCGGGCCGGGGTCGAACGATCCGAGCAACATCTCCGAGGAGAACAGGCGACAGGGCGTGGGGATGAGCATGCCCCCGACGTGATTGCGATGTTGAGGTGTTCGTTCGTTCGTTCGTTCGTTCGTTCGTTCGTTCGTGTGTTGTTAGTTGAGTGGTGCTGTTATTACAAGGCGTCTTCGCGATCGCCGGCGGTTATGTACGGAAGTTCTCACCTGAGCCCTTGGTCTAACCGCGCCGAGATCTTCTCGAGCTCGAGCATCATCCGCGAGCGCATCTGGTCCAGCTCTCTCCTCGCATCCCTGATGCAATCCATCCCCATGAATGTAGGCGCCGCGATCGCCGCCGCCGCCCTTCGGGTTTCGTTCGCCGCCTGTTGCTGCCTCGACGCGGCGATCTGCGCGATGTTCTCCACCGCCCCGCACAGCGAAGAAACCGTCGCGGATCTCGCTTCTCTGTCGGACAAAAGCGCCGTGATGGCTCGGTTCTGCGCGTCGAGCGCCTTCCTCAGCTGCTTCTCGCCCTTGGCGTCGTTGGCGATGATCATGGCGACGGCGGCGTCCTTGGCGACGTAGTCCTGGCCGTCCGAGGTTCCCGTGGCGCCCGCGACGTGTCGCGCGGCGGCGGCGGCGGCCATGAAGTCGAAGTGCTGCCCCTTGGGGGTGCTCAGGTTCATCTCGGCGTGAACGTCGGGGCGCAGCTCCTCGTCGCTCCAGCGCACCTGCTGCGGGCGCCTGGCCATCGGCTGGGACATTGTGTTCTGCCGTTGCTGCAGGTGCGCCTCGTTCTCGGAGTCCGTCGCGGAGGTTCGGCGCCTTCGCATCGGAGACCCGAGCGGCGACGCGGGGATCATGCCCTCGTGCTCGCCGGACGCGGCTGGTGAGTTTTCGTTGCTCGCGAGGTCGAGGAGGATGTCGGCGGCGTCCGCGAGTCCAGGGGATTTGCTCGGATGGTGCGCCACCTTGGGACGCTTGGCGACGGGGTGGGTCTTGTCCTTGGGGGGCCGCCCGCGCGCCTTCTTGCCGCTTCTCCTCCTGTCGTCTTCCTTCAGAGCCTCCTCGATGCGTGCCTCCTCTTCTTCCTGTTCTTTTTTCTGTTGCACGCGGTTGGCGGCGGCGCGTCTCGGGCGGTTCGTGCGGCCCTCCTGCTCGGCGTCGGCGTCGGCGGCGGCGGTGACAGCGACAGCGGGCTCGGGCGCGGGCACTTCATCGGCGGGCTCCTTCTTCGCCTCGACGTCGACGGCGGCTTCGGGGGAGGCATCCTTGATGTTCTGGCGCGTGGGCGACGGGGACGAGGGCCTGGGCGGGCCCTTGAGGGACACCAGCGAGTAGAGCGTCCTCGGCCTGGGTTTAGAATCGTCGGGGAACGGATCGGTCAGCGTACGGCGGAGATGGGAGACGGGGAGCCGAGTGGTGGGAAGAATTTCTTTTGGCGGGCCGGAAAAGAATAAACGTGATCACGACCGACCCGCGCGAAAGGACGGGCGCGTGCCGGCGACTCCGGAGGCGCATCCGCGCCGGCGTGCGCGCTTCTTTTTCGAAGTCGTCGCGATGCGGCGATCGGGGCTTTTTGCAAAAAAAAACATCGAGCGGTTGAGACGGACGGATCGCGCGCGACCACTCACCTCCCCTGCTTGACTCCTTGTTTCCGCGTGCCAACCTCCCTGGCGAACACCTTCGCGTCCCCGAGGACGATCTGGTATATCTCCGGCTTGTCGGTGTAGCCGTGTTTGGCCTTGACCGCGGCGATGATGTCGTCCTTGTAAAACCCGACAGCCTCGGGCTTGCCTCCGTGCATCGCGCTCAAGGACTCGATGCACGCCTCCGACAGCCTCTGGCGCTGCGACTGCTTCTTGCCACTCTTCTCCCCGAGCTTGTCGTCAGAGGCATGGGTGTCCTCCTCCGCGGGCATCCGCACGGACGCGTCGCGTTCCTCGTCGGAAACCGCGGGAGTTTCCACGGGAGTTTCCACGCGATCCGTCGCGTGAACGGCGGAAAGGCCGGGCTCCATCACCGGTGCGGGCGCGAGCGTCGTCATGGACTCGGTCAATGCGTATCTGCCGCGGCAAATGTGTTATCTTTGGGTTTTTTTGAAACCCGTTGGCGAAGCTTCTCGGTGGTCGGAGAAGCGTGCGTGCGTGAATAAAAGTGTGCCGATGCGTCGTGCGGGTACCTGGTGGTCCGTACGAGACGTCAACGCGTTATCGTCCTTTTATATACGCGACCGGGGCGGTGCGTTCGCCAGTGGTCCCCCGCGTCGCTTCGCATAAAACGATAAAAAAAGAATGTGACGCATCCCTGGTTTGGATATCCTGATCTGATGGGACTTGCCGACACGTATGGCTGTATGGGCAAACAGTATAAATAGGTGGGTGACAAATACTGGGTTTGTATTTCGAATTTGCCGCTCGTTTTTAGGGCGGGAAACAGGTTCGAATAGGAGGTTTGAAATCCGCGAAGGCAAGATTTTTTTTCCAGAACGAAGATTTTTCTCCGATTCGGCTTCTCGTCGTGACCTCCTGCTTATATACGGATAAGGTGTCGAGTCACGAACCAGAACAAAAGTGCGGGAGGGTCGCGATCCCGAGGAGAAAAGGTTGACTTTGGGAAGGGGCCGACGAAGGCGTTTGACAGTGTAACCTATTGCCCTGTGCTCTTTTTTTCATTTACGGTTTGGCCAACTTTTGTCGGGTTGCCAAAAACAACCATCTGCCCATACGCCCACATCCACCGAATTAGCGATCTCCGGCGAGATGAGCCTCAATCCGTCAATAAGAGGCCCTCGCTCGACGTACACGAGTATAAGCGCCGACCTCGTCGCCCTCTTCCTCCCTCTACGCACGCCGCGCTCGCATCGCACGGCGTTTTCCGTAGTCGGTCTCGTCGCAGGTCGACATGGCCGCGCAGTGTGCCGCCTCGGCGGTGGTCTCCAGGGTCGGCGCGCCCCGCCCCGCGAAGGCGCTCAAGGCGGCGGGCGCCAGGCCCGTCCGCTCCGCCACCTCTCCTCATGGGGCTCGGCGCGTGGGCGGCAGGGGCGTGATTCGCGCGACCGGCGCGCCCAAGGACGAGGACGTCGTCCGCGAGCCCCGCCCGGAGTACATCCCCAACAAGATCGACGACCCGAACTACGTCCGCGTCTTCGACACCACCCTCCGCGACGGCGAGCAGTCCCCCGGTACGTACGCAACTCCCGACGACGATCCGAGAGGCGTCTCACCCTAAAACCCCAAATGAAAAAAAACCAACCGGGAGGGCGGCGACCTTCACGCGGGACGATACCCCGTCGCGTGAACCCCGCATCCCCAAAACGACGCCCCGCATCACTCGCTGACATTCGTACCAACCCCGAATCCACCGTCCCCCCGCCCCCAGGCGCCACGCTCACCAGCAAGGAAAAGCTCGACATCGCACGGAACCTCGCCAAGCTCGGCGTGGACATCATCGAAGCCGGCTTCCCCATCGCCTCCCCAGACGACCTCGAGGCGGTCCGCAACATCGCCAAGAACGTCGGCAACGAGGTCTACCCCGACGGCTACGTCCCCGTCATCTGCGGCCTCTCCCGAGCCAACAAGAAGGACATCGACGCCGCCTGGGAAGGCGTCAGGCACGCCATGCGACCCCGCATTCACACCTTCATCGCCACGTCGAAGATCCACATGGAGTCGAAGCTCCGCAAAACCCCGGACGAGGTGGTCCAGATCGCGGTCGAAGGCGTGACGTACGCCAGGTCGTTAGGGTGCGAGGACGTGGAGTTCTCCCCCGAGGATGCCGGCAGGTCGGACCCGCAGTTTCTGTACCGCATCCTCACCGCCGTCGTGGAGGCGGGCGCGACGACGCTCAACATCCCGGACACGGTCGGCATCTGCCTCCCCGAGGAGTTCGGCGAACTCATCGCCGGGATCGACGCCAACGTCCCGGGCCAGTACGTCATATCCACGCACTGCCAGAACGACCTCGGCTTGTCCACCGCCAACTCCCTCGCGGGCGTCGCCAACGGAGCGCGGCAGGTTGAGTGCACCATCAACGGCATCGGCGAACGCGCGGGCAACGCGAGCCTCGAGGAGGTGGCCATGTCCATCTGGATGCGCGGGCAGGAGAAGATCTTCGGCGCGCGGACCGGGATCAACCCGGTGTACATCTACCCGTGCTCCAAGATGGTGAGGGAGTACTCCGGGATGGCGGTGCAGCCGCACAAGGCTATCGTGGGCGCCAACGCCTTCGCGCACGAGTCCGGCATTCATCAAGACGGCATGCTCAAGAATAAGCAGACG
>Ga0115572_10004536_pt1 | contig 10803 bp, 9 predicted proteins | sample COGITO_mtgs_1206_FD_88681 | JGI IMG/M metagenome (GOLD analysis project Ga0115572, IMG submission 88681) | Pelagic marine microbial communities from North Sea - COGITO_mtgs_120607 | ecosystem: Environmental > Aquatic > Marine > Epipelagic | place: Germany:Helgoland, sampling site Kabeltonne... | reverse complement strand
TCTTTCTTTTGATATTGATGGACTGGACCCCTCTGTCGCGCCAGGCACCGGCACACCCGAACCCGGAGGACTTAGCACGATTCAGGGTATTGAAATTATTCGTGGCTGCTGGGGATTGAACATGGTGGGTGCAGACCTGGTAGAGGTGTCGCCTCCCTACGATACAACGGGCAATACATCATTACTGGCCGCCAATTTGATGTTTGAAATGCTCTGCTCTTTCCCCGGCTGTCAAAGAGCCAGGTAAACTACAGGGGGCCAGACCATAGGCACCGGTGCCAGCGCGGCTCACGATAGAGTCGATAGCTTGTTCCACGCCCTCCCCGGTGTACAATCGACGTGCCTGACGCAACTCTCTCGAGGACTTTTCCCGCTACATGACCCTACTGGTTATTTATCTCTCTCGCTATTGGCGTGTCTTTTCTTTGCTCAGTACTGGAAGCAGTGCTGTTGTCAGTAACTCCTGGCTTTGTGGCTACCCAGGCGGAGAAATACCCGCGCCGCGGCAAGGTCTTGCATGATGTCAAAGCGGACCTCGATCGCTCCTTGTCGAGCATTCTGATACTGAACACTTTCGCCCACACCATGGGTGCCGCAGGCGTCGGCGCCCAGGCGGTTCGCCTGTTCGGCGAAAAGTGGGAGGGCCTGATTGCCTTCTTGCTCACCCTCGCCATTCTCTACATATCCGAAATCATCCCCAAAACCCTCGGTGCGACCTTCTGGAAACAGCTAGCTCTGCCGTCAGCCGTTACCATTCGACTGCTCATCAAAATTCTTTACCCCTTCGTTTGGCTGTCGGCGCTGATAACCCAACTGTTTTCCAAGGGTAATAGCGGGGGCGTCAGCAGGGAGGAGCTGACTGCCATGGCTAAACTCGGTGCGCGCCATGGCTCGCTACGCAACCAGGAGAGCGAATTACTGGAAAATATTCTCAGCCTGCGCGGCACACGAACCGAGGACATTCTCACCCCGCGCACTGTCGTCACTGCATTGCCGGAAAGCATCACTGTTATTGAGGGTCTCGATCGGCTGGGAGATCGGCCTTTCAACCGTATTCCTGTATACCGCAGTAATGTCGACGCCATCAGTGGCGTGGTTTATCGGCCCACCATGCTGGAGGCGGTCCGAGAAGGCCAGGGAGAGCTGACCCTGGCTGCTATTGCCGCGTCGGAATACCGTGTCTCTGAAGAGTTGCCCGTGCTGCAATTACTGGACCTGTTTCTCAAACGCAAAGAGCACTTGTTTCTGGTGGAGGATGAGTACGGCCAGACCGCTGGGGTAGTGACTCTTGAGGATGCGGTGGAAACTTTGCTGGATCGGGAGATTATGGATGAAAGCGACAAGGTCGAAGACATGCAGCAACTGGCTCGCAGCACGTATCGAGAACGCCTTAGGGACCTGGATAAGGATAAAGAAACCTGAAGAAAAGACCGAGCGGGAAAAGGTCTAGCCAGCTGACTCGATCAGCGTCACGGTGCGCTTCAGGGCGAGTCGCAGCAGCAGGTAAAGCATTAACCCCGCAGGGCCTGCCATCAATGTTACCAGCAAGAAAGGCATGATAAGCCAATGCTTGATACCCTGCCGCTTCGCATCCCTGACTATCCATGCGCCAACAAACAGGTCAAATACCAGGTAGTGAATCCACCCACCCAGCACAGCGGTGGGACTCTGGAACAACATCATGACGCTTTCCAGCGAACCAAAACCTGCTCCCTCCGGCGCGGGCTGTCCGAAAAACAGTGCCCAGATGTAAAAAGGACCTAGCAACAATGGCACCCAGATAGCATGAACCGAAAGTTGCGTGACACGATGATGAGGCAGAAAAAACAGCAATAACCAGGCGGGCAGAACAGCATAATTGCAGATCAAGAATAAGTCGTCTGTACTCATAGTATTCTCTGTAAGTGCGGGCGCAGTCAGACGCCCTGTGCCCAGAGCGTACAACGGCTGGCCCGGGATATCCATCCGATTGGCGATGACCAGGGCGATGGCTTATATTAGCGCTATAAACGGATTGCCACCTTGGCTTTCACGTACAATTACCGGGAGTCCATTTGGTGAAAAGAATTTGCGCCAGCCTGTTGCTACCGGCAGTGGTTTTGACTGCATGCAGCGCGACGGGGGCCAGCATACCTGCCCTGGAGGGTAGCCTCGCCGGCGAACGCCTGCCCGGCAAAATCATCTGGCACGAATTAATCACCGACACACCCGAGCAGACACAGCGCTTTTACACCGAGCTTTTTGGTTGGGAGTTCGAACCTTTATCGGATAAGAACATCAACTACTTCCTCATTCGCCAGTACGGTAAAGCCATAGGCGGCATGATAAATCAGAACAGACTTCCCACTAAGGCAGATATTTCACAATGGGTCGCCCTCTTTTCGGTGACCGATATCGCTGCAGCTACTTACCAGGTGGCAAGTTCGGGTGGGACTGTATTCACTCCACCAACCTCTCTTAGTGACCGCGGTAAAATAGCCGTCGTCGCCGATCCACAAGGAGCGCTTTTCGCGCTGTTACAAACTGCTAATGGCGACCCGGCGTACACTACCGAGCCAGCGTCGGTTGGCGATTTTTTCTGGCACGAGCTTTGGACTGGCGACATAGATCGGGCTGTTACTTTTTATGGCAAACTCGCACCCTATCAAATGGAACGAAGAAACCTGGGCACGAGGAACGAGTCCATTGACTACGTCGTGATGCAGACGCAGCAGCAAAAGCGTGGCGGCATCCGGGCGAACCCGTTCAAAGGCTTGCCGCCCATCTGGGTAAATTACCTGCAAACCCCGGATGATGCAGAACTTGATCGTATTTTGGCGAAGGTAGAGTCAAAGAGGCCAAAGCAGTGATCGGTAGAGTAAAAAAGGTGTCTGAATGGCAACAACCATAGTAAAAAGGCTACTTGCTTGTCTGCTGATATCCGCCAGCCAACCGGCTTCGGCTGACATTTTTGCAGCATTCCGGTTTGAGGACGGTGACACTAATTGGCAGTACGTGGCAAACACCACGGGCACTGTGCTAATTATTGCCCTGAGCTATACCCTGGTCCGTTTGTTTCTCAATATCCGCAAGGCAGGACGCTATAATCGGGAGCTAGAGGAAATCCGTGGTCAATTGGAAGACCGGGTCCGCACTCGCACCGCAACCCTGGATGAGTCCAATCGTCAGTTAAAGAAAAACCACTCTGTTCTTGAAAGTGAAATTTCCAAGCATCAGGCAACTGCGGAGCGCCTGCAGCAATCAGAGTCCTATATCACCAGCATTATGCAATCCATGCCACTTATGTTGATTGGCCTGGATCGGGAAGGCAGCATTACCCAGTGGAATGCGCGCGCGGAGGAAGTTAGCGGCCTGCAAGAGCCTGAAGTTCTCGGCAAAAAACTATGGCAAGCCTACCCCTCAATCACAGTCACTCCGGCGCAAATTGATGAGGCGATCACCAACGATTGCACGCTCACAGTCAAACATAGCCAGCGAGGCGCATATCACTTTGATATCACGATCTACCCGCTCATAGATCAACCGGAGCCGGGGGTAGTGGTGTTGATCGATGACGTTACCCAGCGAGTGACCGCAGAGAATATGCTGATCGAGAGAGACAAGATGTCATCGATGGGAGAACTTGCCGGTTCTCTGGCACATGACGTCAGTACACCCGTCAATGCAATGCTGATGGATATCCGTGAAGTTCAGTCACGCATTGCAAAGCTTGAGTGTGAGACTGCCACAGACCCAGCTCCAATGTTGGAAGACGCGCTGCTACGTGGCGAACAGGTATCAAGAGTCATTTCCAATCTACTTGAATTTTCAAGCTCGCAAGCGGGCGAAATGAAACTGGCAGATATTCCTGACGTTGTTGATCATAGTCTGGAACTTGCAACGGCAGCTCTGACCTCTTCCTCCGGGCTGCAATTTCGCGATGTTAACATTGAAACGAGTTACGAGGAGGGATTGCCACCCATTCCCTGCCATGAAACGGAGTTGCAGCAGGTTTTACTCAGCCTGCTTCGGCACTGCGTCAACGCGCTGGGTGAAATAGAGCGAGAGGGCTTTGTGCCCAAGGTGACACTGCAGGTTAGCCAGTTTTACGATGCTCTTTGGTTAAAAGTACAACACAATGGCCGAGGCCTTAGCCTTCAGGAGCAACAGGCGCTGTTTGAGCCGTTCTTTGCTGATTCTCGTGACGTCAGCGGCGATGACTATGACGCCAGCCGTCGCCTGTCGTATCCGTATTTTATAATCACTGAGCAACATCGCGGTCAGTTGGCTGTAACATCAGACATCAACGATGGCACCACATTCCATATAGAATTACAGCTCGCTTAGCCCCCGTCCTGGCTAGTGCTTCTGATGACATCCCGCGAACTTATCCCAGGAATTTTTTACGGGTCAGGCCAAGCCTTTCGCTGCTTGAACTATAATCCCAAAGGCAACGCCCACACAAAACAAGGCCGGCACGATATGAACAGAATCGATAAATTAAAAAACGATGTATACAGCTTTGAAGAGCTGATTACGCTGGAGAAAAACGCTACCCAACTGAGAGACAGCGAAACACTGCGCCTCATCGAGATCAGTCGCGCATCAAAAACCGCAAAAGGAGAGAAGCCAAATCCTGTCGTCGACGAAGATGGCCGGCCGCTTACCCGCAGAGCTCGCCGTGAGGAAAAACGCAATCGTTAGTGCTGGTCATTTCCATGAGACGCTACGCTCCCGAGAACTAACACGAATAGAAGACACCCTTACGTCCCGTTGTCCGTGGTCCTCATGATCCACGATCATAAAAACACTTTGTCATAATGCTATTGCGCCTTGGAATTACTGAAATGTAGTTTCGAGCCTTTCTATCAATTGAGACGTCAAAATCCATTACAACTCACAGTTACTCGCTGGTGAACTATGCTTGGATAGACGCGACCAGGAGCGAAAAGCACTCATCTGCTACTTTACATCAAAAGGAGGGGCCCAATGATAACGAAGGTACACCACATCAATATTTTGGTACGAGACCTCCAGCTTGCCGTGTCTCGCTATCAAGCCGCTTTTGCAATTGAGCACTTTGAGTACGGCAATTTACCTGAAAGGGGAGTAAAAACAGCACGGTTTCGCGCGGGTGAAAGCTGGATCGTGTTGCTTGAGCCAATCGACGCTGAAGGCGTTCCCGCCAGACACCTCGCAGAACACGGTGAAGGCCTGTTTCTGCTCTCTCTGGGAGTCGATTCTATGGAAAAGTCACGGTCCCATATCGACAGCAGTGGAGGTGGTATGATCGATGCATCCGAACGCCTTGGGCTTGAAGGCTGGAAAGTACTGGATCTGGATCCAAACACCTTTTCTGGCGCCGTACTTCAGCTGACGGAGGACTAATACCTCAAAGTTTGTGCATTGAAACTTCTGATCCGTCTTGCAGCCCCCCGCGTATTCTGAATATAACTAACGATTCTACTCGCACCCGAATTCTTTCAAGCCTCTGATTTTCAGGGAAAATTGTAAGCCGTATTGAAAGCTTCCATGGTGACGCGGTAGGCAATTCATCTTTTGGCTGTAATAGCCCAGGCAAACCTACTTCGGAGCCTTCAGACAATGTCTAAACCGCTAGACGGACTCCGTGTTCTGGAACTCACCCATATGCTCTCCGGACCCTATGGCGCGATGATTCTTGCTGACCTGGGCGCAGAAACCATCAAAGTCGAGCCATTGCACGGCGAAGGAACGCGCAAATTGCTCGCGAACGATCCGGCCAACTCACTGGACGGCATGGGCGCTTACTTCCTGACACTCAACAGAAACAAACAAAGCGTCGCTATCGATCTAAAAAGCCATGCCGGACGCACCCAGTTCTATCGCCTTGTGGAAAAATCCGACATTGTCATCAGTAATTTCGGTGCTGGCGTGCCCGAGCGACTTGGTATTGATTTTGAAGCACTCAGCGCGGTCAACCCTGGCATTATCACCTGCACTATCACCGGGTTTGGGTCAGATGGCCCCCAGAGCAAGCGTCCTGCCTTTGATCAGGTTGCCCAGGCCACCGGTGGTGGCATGTCCATCACCGGCAGCGACCCTGAGCACCCCGTGCGTGCCGGGATCCCGATCGGCGACCTTGGAGGTGGTATGTTTGGTGTGATGGGTGTTTTGGCTGCGCTTTATGAGCGCGAAAAGAGCGGCAAGGGCCAACATGTCGACATCTCCATGCTGGACTGCCAGGTATCGCTGCTGAACTACATGGCCACTATGCACTTCCTGTCGGGAGAAGACCCCTACCCTATTGGCAATTCTCACTTTGTTCACGTGCCCTACAACACTTATCGCTGTCAGGACGGCTTTATTGTTATTGCGGTCATCACCGATAATTTCTGGCAAAACCTGAAGCAGGTGGTCGACTGTGCAGCGTTCGATGACCCGGCGCTGGACGGGCAGCCCGGGAGATGGGCAGACCGTGAAATGATCAATACGACACTCAGCGATGTCCTGAAGGATAGGAGCTGTTCCCACTGGCTCACTCTATTGGAGGCGCAGAGGATTCCTTGTGCCCCTGTCAATAATTTTAGCCAGGCGCTCTCCGATCCCCAGGTGCGCCATCGCAACATGGTTGTGGAGTTAGGCCATCCCAATGGCGCCAAAACCCGCGGCCCGGGTAACCCCGTCAAACTATCGAGAACCTGCGAGGAATCCTTTGCCCCCGCCCCGACGCTGGGCCAAAACACGGATGAAGTGTTCAGCACGCTTTTGGGCTACAGTGTAGGTGAGATCGATGACCTGCGCAGCAGAGGAGTAATCGCTTGATGAGTGAGTGCATCGTAATCAACGAGGTTGGCCCCAGAGACGGGCTACAGAGCCAGGATAAGCACCTGACCGTGGCGGAAAGGGCGTCGCTTATCAAGTTTCTGCTCACTGCGGGCCTGCAGCATATCGAGGCGGGAAGCTTCGTGTCTTCGCGAGCCGTTCCGCAAATGGCAGGTACCGATGAGGTCTTTCATCTCTTGGGACCCGAAAATTCGCCTTACCTAAGCGCCCTGGTCCCCAATATGAAAGGCTACGAGCTCGCCCGCTCTGCCGGCGCATCAACCGTGGCGGTTGTGGTGTCTGCCACTGAGACCATGAACCAGAAAAACATCAACATGAGTTTACAACAAACTCTGGAAACCGCTGCTAACATCATCCGCCGGGGGCGCGCAGAGGGCGCCCGCGTTCAGGCTTATCTTTCCGTTGCCTTTGAGTGCCCGTATGAGGGCAAAGTCGCTGCAGATACCATTCTTTCCCAGGCCCGGCAGCTGGCCGCCTGGGATGCTGACGAAATCGTAATAGCGGATACTATCGGCGCCGCTGACCCCGCATCCGTGCGCAGCCTGCTCCACGCTCTGGTTGCAGAGCACGGCGCCGACAAAATTGCCTGTCACTTTCACGATACCCGAGCTATGGGTTTAGCCAACACATTTGCAGCGATTGAGAGCGGCGTTCGCCGATTTGACAGTTCACTAGGCGGACTGGGTGGCTGCCCCTTCGCCCCCGGAGCAAAAGGCAACGTCGCTACAGAAGATGTTGTCATGATGTGCGAACAAATGGGATTTAAAACCGGAGTTCAAATGCCCTTGCTTTTAGCTGCAGTGAAGATGGTTAGCGAGCTAACTGGACATACCCAGGGTGGCAGAGCTCATTATTGGCTCAGTAACAATGCGGTCTGAAAGCAAAGAGCACATAAGGTACTAGGAGAATCATATAATGGCATACCGACTAGGCGTAGATGTCGGCGGCACCTTCACCGACTTCCTGTTAATGGATGAGGAGAGCGGCCAGACACATACCGCAAAGGTGCCTTCTACACCCGAAGACTCTTCAATCGGCGTGCTCAGTGGCGTTGCACGCATCTGTGACGAATCTGGCATCGATCCATCGCACATCAAACTGGTAATGCATGGCACTACAGTCGCTACCAATGCCGTGCTCACCGGCAAGGGCGCGGTCGTCGGCCTGGTGACCACAGCGGGCTACGAAGACACATTGCAAGTGGCTCGATCATTCTGCCCCGGCGGTCTTGGCGGTTGGGTCAGCTATATCAAAAAACCATTACTGGCACCGCTTGAGCTCACCATTGGCGCTGGCGGGCGCATTGGGGCAGATGGAGCGGTAGTGCGTGAACTGGACGAAGACGGGTTAAGACGCGATCTCATCACCCTGCGCGAGAGAAATGCCATACAGGCCCTGACCGTCTGCTTTATTAACGCGCACATCAACAACGAGCATGAAGAACGAGCACGAGACATTGCCCGCGAAGTGTTTGTTGACACACCCATCTCAATCTCCAGTGAAGTCGTTCCTGAGATGCAGGAGTACGAGCGCACCGAAACTACGGTAGTCAATTCCTACGTAAGACCGGAAGTAGAACGCTACGTTAATAATTTACGCACGGCGCTCGCATCGCGCATGGGAGAAGATACCCAGCTGTCGATACTGCGGTCCGATGGTGGCTTGGCTTCGGCACGCGCCTCAGCAGAATCACCGGTCAATTTGTTAATGTCCGGTCCCGCGGGTGGCGTAGCGGGCGCTATCTATTTCTGCAGCCGCGCAGGATTTAAGGACATTCTAACGTTCGACATGGGCGGTACGTCTACTGACGTTGCCTTGATTCAGAATTCCCGGGCGCGGGTCCGCAGAGAAACTATTGTAGGCGACGTGCGGGTAAGAGCCCCCTCGGTGGATGTTCGCACCGTCGGTGCGGGTGGCGGTTCCATTGCGTTTGTACCCGAACTTACCAAAGCTCTGCGAGTTGGCCCGGAGTCTGCAGGGGCGGTACCAGGCCCTGCCTGTTACATGAAGGGTGGCGAGCTACCCACCGTCTGTGACGCCAATGTCGTATTGGGGTACCTACCATCGGATGTGCAGCTGGGCGGTAAAATGGAAATCAACCGCGACGCGTCTATGGCCGCGGTACAGCAGGTCGCCGACGGCATGGGCATTGGCCTGATGGAAGCCGCAGAAGGCATTATCAAAATAGTGAATGAGTCCATGTTTGGCGCTTTGCGTTTGGTTTCAGTTGAACAGGGCTATGATCCGCGCGATTTTGCCCTGGTGGGTTTTGGCGGTGCTGGTCCATTGCATGCCAATGCGCTGGGAATTCTGACAGACGCATGGCCGGTGATTGTACCTCCAGGCCCAGGCGTGCTTTGTGCCTACGGCGACGCCACAACGCAAGTTCAGGACGAAGCGGCCAGAACCTACCTGACGATGGCAGGTGATCTTAGCGATGAAAAACTGAAAACTGATTTAAAAACACTGCAACTGCGTGCGGGAGAATCGCTGGTGCAGGACGGTATACCTATTGAAGATCACGAGGTCACTTATCAGGCTGATCTGCGTTATGCAGGACAGGCATTCCAGATTACTGTTGATTTCACCGAAACAGATTTAAATGACAAAGGTGCTGCTCTTCTTACTGAGCAGTTCGATGCGGAACACGAGCAACTGTTTACTTTCAAGCTCGACGATGGCCACGAGATTCTTATGATTCGCGCTGTGGCCAAGGCGCGCACGCAGGCGATTGCTGAACTACGCCGCGGAGAGGCTGGCACTACCCTAGAAGAATGTGTTCTACACCAGAGCAAGTTTTTCTATGAGGGGGCGTGGCACGACGCACTTATCTATGACCGAGACAAGTTACACGAAGGCCTGGAGGTCGCCGGTCCGGCGATTGTCAGTGAAATGGACTCTACCACAGTAGTCCTGCCCGACTATAAAGCAAACGTCGACACTATCGGCAACCTGCTGCTCAACCCGATCGTATAAAGGGGATTCCAATGACTGCCAGATTAATTGAAACGAGCACCCAACCCCTGAACGCAATAGAGGTCGATGGAGTAACGGTCGACATCATCGAAAATGCGCTACGCAACGCGCGTGAAGAGATGGACGCCGTTTTATTCCGAACAGCGATGTCCCCGGGCATACGCGAGCAGGGTGATTGCTTTCCAATGATCGCCAACAAAGACGGCAAAATGGTAGTGGGACAGTTTGGCTCCTTTATCGGTCCGTTCCTGAATGCCTACGATGAAGAAATTGAAGAAGGCGACATTATTCTTACCAACGATCCGTACATGTGTAACGCCGCAGTTTCACACCTGCCGGACTGGGTCGTGCTGGTACCAGTGTTCAAGGAGGGCCGCCACATAGCCTGGACAGCCATGTTCGGCCATATGTCGGATAACGGCGGCATGGTGCCCGGTTCTATTCCTATTGAAGCGACGAGCATTTATCAGGAAGGCATTCGGATTCCACCGACCAAACTTTATAAAAAAGGCGTAGTGCAAAAAGACCTGCTCGAACTGATTCTGCACAATGTGCGCACACCACAGTGGAACCGGTTTGACCTGAACGCTCTCGTAGCGGCCTGCAACACGGCAGCCAAGCGCTGTGTCGAACTGGCGGAAAGATTCGGTGACGAAGTGCTGGTGTCAACGATGGACATTATGCTGCAGCGTAATCACGCTGCCATGAAGCACATCATCGAAATGTTCATTCCCGAAGAGCCTCGAGAATTTGAGGACTACCTCTGCGATGATGGCATGGGCATGGGCCCTTACAGAATTAAATGTCGCATGTGGCGCGAGGGTTCTACCGCCATCTTTGATTTTGAAGGAACGGATCCGCAGGCGCAGAGCTCGGTTAACTTTTTCCTTAACGAAGACATGTTCAAAATGTTCTTCGGCTCCTTCACGATTAATGTAGTAGACCCCCAGATTGTGTTTAATGATGGCTTCTATGACCTGGTGGATGTGCGAATACCACAGGGCACTCTATTAAAGCCCAATT
>Ga0115572_10004534_pt1 | contig 10805 bp, 5 predicted proteins | sample COGITO_mtgs_1206_FD_88681 | JGI IMG/M metagenome (GOLD analysis project Ga0115572, IMG submission 88681) | Pelagic marine microbial communities from North Sea - COGITO_mtgs_120607 | ecosystem: Environmental > Aquatic > Marine > Epipelagic | place: Germany:Helgoland, sampling site Kabeltonne... | reverse complement strand
TGATCACTGGAGTGTGTGCTCCTCACATACGTTACCTGAATAACGCACCTCTTCTAGCCCACAGTGTGAGTTTAAAACGATTAAACTCACACCTTAAATAGGGGTAATGGCGGTGATTAAAGCATTTTAGCCGTCTAGGTGTCAAGGCTGTAAACGATCGTTTATGACTAGTGGTTACGTATAGGGCTATTTTTTCGTACACTAGTAAATAGACAAAGCAAGGGTAGTTAATCAATGGAAAAGTTTCAGGATATTTATCAACGAGCAGCACAGCGAAAAGGCGGTAAAACGATGTTAGCGCAGTTGCTGCATGCACCACTTTCACAGGTGCAGCTTAAAAAGTTACCTGATGATGCTTGGCTTGAAGAGTTTACCCGCAAGGTTTTTCAAAGTGGCTTTTATTGGTCTGTTATTAATAGTAAATGGGCTGGCTTTAGGGAAGTGTTTTGGGATTTTAGTGTTGAAAAGTTACTGATGATGCCACCTGATATGTTAGAACAAAAAGCCAGTGATGAGCGTATTGTACGTAATTTTAAAAAAGTACAAACCATTACTGATAACGCATATATGATTCATGAAGTAGCGAGTGAACACGGCAGTTTCAGTGCGTTTATTGCTAATTGGCCTACAGACGACATAATTGGCTTATGGGCGTATTTAAAAAAACACGGCGCGCGATTAGGTGGTAATACAGGGCCTTATGCATTACGCACTTTAGGTAAAGATACGTTTTTACTTTCACGCGATGTAGAAAGTTATTTACGCGCGGACAAAATCATAGACGGTGGCTTACAAACTAAAAAATCGCTTAGCGCCGCACAAGCATTTTTTAATGAGCTGCAGCAACAAAGTGGCTTAAGTTTGCAGGAGCTAAGCTTAATCGTAGCCTATAGTGTGGGTGATAACCGTGTGGGTATTCAAACAACTGAACCGCAATAGCGGCGAAAGGTAATTTAATGAAATTAGTATCACGCTATACCGATATTGCAGAGCAATTTTCCATAGTCGATAGACCGAGTCCAGTTGGCGAACCTTCGCTGTTGTTATTTAACGAGGCTGTGGCTAAACAGTTAAGTATTGATGTTTCATCAGAGCAACAAGCCGCAGTATTTAGTGGTAATCAAATAGACTCAACTGTAGCGCCTGTTGCGCTGGGCTATTCTGGCCATCAATTTGGTCACTTTTCACCTCGCTTAGGTGATGGGCGCGCGCATTTACTTGGGGCTGTTGCTGATCAACAAGGGTTACTTTGGGATATCCAGCTAAAAGGCTCTGGGGCGACACCGTTTTCTCGTGGTGGTGATGGCCGTTGTGCTATTGGTCCGGCAATACGTGAATACATAATGAGTGAAGCAATGCATGCATTAGGTGTGCCGACAACTCGATGTTTAGCGGTCGTCGCAACGGGCGAAACCGTTTACCGGCAACCACCGCAACCTGGCGCGATTGTGACTCGAGTTGCATCAAGTCATATCAGAGTAGGGTCATTTCAGTATTTAGCAACGCAAGGTGATGTTAAAGGTTTAAAAGCCTTGGCTGATTTGGCAATTACACGACATTATCCACATATACAAAGCTCGGGTCCTGAGCGTTATTTAGCCTTCCTAAGAGAAGTAATTAAAAAACAAATAGAGCTAGTTGTGAGCTGGATGCGGGTGGGTTTTATTCATGGTGTCATGAATACAGACAACACGCTTATTAGCGGTGAAACCATTGATTATGGCCCGTGTGCGATGATGAATAGTTTTGATTTTGATACAGTATTTAGTTCTATCGACCGCCAAGGCCGCTACGCTTTTGGCAATCAACCCAATATTGCTAACTGGAATTGCGCACGGTTAGCTGAGAGTTTAATGCCGTTAATAAACGAAGATGATGAACAAGCCGTGGCTTTACTGAGTCCTTTAATTAATAGTTTTGCAGAAAAGTTTAATCACGCATTTACTGAAATGTGGGCGCAAAAGCTAGGATTGGATGGGCATGATCTACAAGATAGTAAGTTAGTGGCTGAGTTATTAGCATTGTTAAAAGATAACTCTCTTGACTATACCAATACGTTTGACAGTTTAACGAAGTCGTTGAAAGAAGATATACCAATTCCTTCAGTATTATCGTCTTGGTCTGAAAAGTGGGTTCAAAGGACGCACAAACAAAGTTATTCAATCATGCGAAAAGCCAACCCAATGTTGATCCCGCGTAACTATATGGTAGAAAAAATCTTAAAAGACTTTGCTGAATCCAACCACAGTCCCATACTAAGCGAATACTTACAAGCACTGCAAAACCCCTATACTCAAAGCATCAATGAGTCATGGAATAATCCAGCTTCAGATGAAAAAGGTTACCAAACTTTCTGTGGTACTTAATACGCTGGGTTGCATGAAAACATGCTTGTGTAGCATCAATATGAGTTTAGGTAATGAATTATTATTGGCTAAATGCTCTTAGTGGCAATTATTAACTGTTATTTATAGACATTTATTGCAAATAAACACGGTTACTACTTGTTGATTCAAAATTAAGCAATATAATGCTAATAAGGGTTTTAAAATCTGTATCGCTAACTTGAAACAAGTGGCGATACGTTAAATATTTGAATTTATATGTTTATTGTAAGTTTAAAGTGCTGCGTTTGCGTAGGTTAGGTAAAGTTTTTTATCTGGTCTATACTGATTAGCGCTTTTATTCTAAAAATACTTTTATAAAAAACACCATGAATGTGTTTTCGTTAAGTAATGATTAACAAAAGATTCTGTACTCTGGTAATACTTAATTAGGCTAGGGTCACTTAGCTACAATTTTAATTGTGAAAATGGGAAGGAAACAATGAAATTAAAATCTCTTACTATTGCTTTGGCACTAGCTGCAACTAGCGCTTCAAGCTTCGCGGCTGAAAAAGAAGGTTTCTTTATCGGCGCATTTGGTGATTACTATGACGCTTCTTGGGAAAATGTTCGTGGTAGTGCCGGCACTAACGTTGATGATTCAACAGGTTGGGGTCTTGAACTAGGTTATCGCTTTAGCGATTACTGGAGTGCACGTTTAGAGTATGCTGATATGGACTTTGATATTTCAAGTTCAAATCCAGCAATGACAGCAACAAGCCTTGAAGGCGATCGTTTAGGTGTCGATGCACTTTATCACATCAATGGCGGTCCTTTTTACGGCATCGTTGGTCTTAAAAACGTTGATGCAATGGAAAGCCTTACATTTGCTAACGTAGGTGCTGGTTACCAACATTATTTCACTGATAACTTCGCGTTCAACGCAGAAACATCAATCTTCCAAGGTCTTGACCGTGGTTACACAGATGTTGGCGCTAAACTAGGTCTAAGCTACTTGTTTGGCAACCAAAGCTCATCTTCTGCACCAGTAGAAGCAGCGCCAGTAGCAGCGGTTGTTCCAGTTGCTGTAGCTCCAACAGACAGCGATAACGACAATATCCCTGATGCAGATGATCAGTGTGCTAACACACCGATGACAGATGCAGTAGACGGCACTGGTTGTACTTTATATGAAGATCGTGAAGTAACTAAAAGTTTAGTTGTTACTTTCCCTAACAATACATCTAAAGTTTCACAGAAATATTTAGACGATATTGACGCAGTGGTTGCTTTCTTAAATGAACACCCAGGTACAGAAGTACTTCTAGAAGGTCACTCTTCAGCTGTAGGTAAAGCAGACTACAACAAGTGGTTATCTAAGAAACGTGCAGATGCTGTTGCAGCTCGTTTAATTGCAGATGGCATTGATAAAGACCGACTAACTACTGTTGGTTTAGGTGAAGAACGTCTTAAAAATGAAGCTAACACGGCAGCAGCACATGCTGAAAACCGTCGTGTTGAAGCACATGTATCAGTGATTGAACGCGTTAAAGTTAAGCGTTAATTTATACTGTTTTAAAAACCCAGCATTTGCTGGGTTTTTTTATGCCTGTTATTCAGCGATGAGCAATTTATACCAACTCGCAATAATACTTAATCATTTTGAGGGGCTAAATGTGTCGCTACCTGCGTTAAAAAATTCTCATTTAGAACAACTAAATAGCAAATTTTTTGCCTTGCTACCAACACGTTTTTCCACCCTCAAAATAGATCACTTAATTAAGCGAATTGGCATTAGATGATATCCTTTCACTTTTCAATATTTACTCAGTTTGTCGGATGTTTGCTTTGCTATGCCGATTTTAATCTTACCTAAACATACTACGCTTCACCATTAGAATGCTCCAAATCCTTGTTACTAGGATAATTGTTCACACCTAAGAGTACTTTATCTGAATAAAGTCCTTTTGATTATACTAAAAAGGCTGACAATAAACTCATAAAAAAAGCTTTATAATTAAAGGTTTATGCATAAGTTAGTTATTTAAGCGCTTTTATTGCGAATTTTTTATTAAGTCAACGTTCATTTTTGCTTGACGCCTAATTGTAAGAGGCTAAAATTACGTATGTTTAATATATTTTAACAAATGTTATTTTTTGTTACCATGGAGGGTACGGTGAGCTTCGCTCTCTTCTATTTTAGGTAACTTTATAGCAGTGAGTAAGGCATTTTCATGAAATTACCTCTATTAATACCTGTCCTTTTTAGCGCAACAGCCTATGCAACCCCTAACCCTTCTTTTAGTGAAGTCCGTATAGGTTTTGAAACCATAGGCTACAGTGAAACCCTAAACGATGTAGCAGGCTTTGGCCAGCTTAGCCAATCGATAGATGTTACTAACCCAGCAATACGCCAGCTTTCGTACACAGGGATAGATGATGATTGGGGTTTTTATGTTGAAAGTGCTGCAACAATCTCGACCGATATTGCAACTGAAACCTGGTATATGGGGGAGTTCGGTGCTATTCAGCAAAATGCATTTAAACTCAAAGCCAATGAGATTGGTTTTAAAGGAGCTTATAATTTTTCACAAGCAATACAATTCACATTAGGTACAAAGTTTTTCACTTCCAGCTTCACTCGTTCAAACTTTTCTTTTGTACAGCCTGGTGCAGATTCATTTGATAAGGCCTTAATTGCTATTTCAGATGATCCTACTAACCCGGCACGCTTTACCTTACCAGGTATGGAAGGTGGGCAAACAGGTTCACAACAAAATTACTCCTCTCAACTGCGTCCGGTTATATCAGTATCTGAAGATCAAATGGGCATTTTGCTGACTTTAGGTGCTCGCTATGACAGCCGCCTAAAAGACAGTTTTAATAAATATAGCTGGTATCTAGAAGGCGAACTAAGCAGCCCTATGTACTCTGAAATTCAGAACACTCAATTTGAAACAACAACATTAACTGACAGCTTTAATGGTTGGGGAGTGTTTGCCAGAGCAGGTATGCGTTATCAGGTTATGAATCACATTGCGATTCTAGCTGGCATAGATGCGCAATATAAATCACGCGATATTGTTACCGAAAATCTTGAAAATGGCCAACGTTTAAGAGTACCAGAAGTTGAATACAGCAATGTTTCATTCACTCTTGGCGCACAGTGGAGCTACTAATGAGAAAACTATTACTCGTAACTATTTTTATGGGAATCACATTGAGTGGTTGCAAAACGATTGAGTCAGTTCAAAAAGATCTTGCAGGCTTGGCGGGTGAACAAGCAACACCTGAGCAACAACAAGCCGCTTTTCAAAAAGCAGAACAAGCTTTTGGGGAAGCATTAACGGCCTATAACCTTATAAAGTCTGAATCGCTCGCAGAATATGATATTGAAAAAGTAAAGGAAGCGCAAAAAATCTGGCAAGTGCTTGAGGCCGAGTTTGAAGAACTAAGGCTTACGCCAGATCGTGCGCTTGATAGTGCATCATTATTTTCATCAGATACGGTTGCTGATGAAGTAATGGAGCAATGTCAGCAAGTTATCAGCCTTGTAACTGCTGCTAACCTTTCAAAAGATCGTATTACAGCTGTATTAAAGCCTGTGAGAGAAGAGTTTGCAGTGCTTACTCAAATTGACGCAAAAATTCACTTTGAAAAACGTTATACCGTCTTAGAGCAGAGACATGAAGAGTTAAAAGAGTTACTAATTGAAGGTGAAGAATCACAAGTAAGACAGTATGTTCCTCAACTTTTAGAGCAGCTTACAGCACTGGAAAAGGATGCTGTTGTGCAGTTTTATTTTTCAGAGCACATTCGCAAAATCTATCAATTAGCCGATTCTGATAAGCCCGACGTGTTCCCTGTTGTATATAGCGATGTTAAGTCTCAGTTAGAACAAGGCCAGAACTATGCCAAGAGTAATTACCGAGATTACGACAACATTAAGCTTGAAGCGAATTTAGTGGCACATCAAATAAAACGAATTAATAGCCTTTTCAATGAATACTTAAAAACAAAAACAGCATTAGATGATAAAGATATTGAAAGTAAGTTACTTAAATTTGAGTATGAGCTAGCTGAATTAACTGAAGCTGTTGGTTTAGGAGATTTAAGACATCTATCATTCACTGAGCAATTACAGCAGATTAAAGCCGCGTTGTAATACATATTTAATCTAAAGTCGTTTAGGGCGGCTTTTATAAATTTAGGGATGTCACTCACAGGCTTCCCTTTATAATGAGGGATAAAAATGGACTTATTTAATAAAAAGCTTCGTGTAGGTATTTTTACTGGAGCATTACTTTTAGCTGGCTGCGGTGGTGGTGGCGGTGATGAGGGCACTCCTACACCTGCACCACCTCCTGTAACTAATGAAAGCCCTACAGTTAGCCAAACTACTATTGAGGATGCACTTGAGCAAGAAGCGTTAACATTAAGCGCTACTGCTTCAGACAGTGATGGTAGTATCGCATCTTACAGCTGGAACCATGATGCCAGTTTTGAGTTTACCAGCAGTGGCTTAAGTACTGCTGAAGCTACATTTACCTCTCCTGATATTACAGAAGATGTAACGGTTAACTTTACTGTTACAGTGACAGATGATGACGGTGCAACCGCTTCATCAACACAAGAAGTCCTTATTAAACGCAAAGTCTCAAATGTTACTATTACTGGTATCGTGACAGATGAACCTATTGCCAATGCTGAGCTTGAGATTGTGGTTGGTAGTGAGTCTTTCAATGTTCAAGCTGGTGATAATGGTCGTTACACTGCAGTGTTAGATATTGATGAATCATCAGCTAAAAAGCTAGTAAGAGTTAAAGCAAAAGGATTAGATACACTCAATCCAGGTGTGGAGTTTGTATCGCAATTGAGCTCAGTCGAAAAACTTCTCGCGCAAGCAGGTGACGATAAAACTCTCGATAGTAATGATAATTTTGGTGTAAATATCACCAATGTTACCACTGCTGAATTTGCACTTTTAACTCGTGGTGGTACGGAACCAGAAAGTGAAGAGGAACTCGATAGTGCCCTGTTAAATGTCGATGCGGATGAAAAAATTCAGTTAGCAACTCTTATTAAAATTGTAGTCGACAACCCAGACTATTCTTTACCAGAAGGTGTTAATAGCACACTAGAGCTTGTTGCAAACGAGCAGGTAGCAAAGCAGTTTGAAGAAGAAGTAACAGAGAAAGATCCTGAAATCATCGAAAAAACAAAAAAAGAAATTAAAGAAGATGATGATCTAGTAACTGGTGCGACAGGTTCGCTAGAGGGTAATTACATTATTAACTCACCTCGCTACCACACAAATACAGCGTTTCACTTAAGCCTAATGGCAGATGGTAGCGGGCAGTTTAGCTCTAATACCAGTAGCGCAATTACTTGGTCTGAAAGTGCCGGTGTGTATACATTAGCGTTTGATAAAGAAGTTACGATTTATCAAAATTCAGATGCTGAAAGCTCAGAGTCTTTAGTTTTAACAGGGCTTAGTTTTATAGTATTAGCTGAAAACGATGTATTTAGAACCATTGAGATCACGCGTTCAACAGAGCGAATGATAGTTGATAGAAATTCCGGCTCAGTCACAATGACGACTGAAGAAGATGAAACATACACTACGAATCTAATATATAAAAATAAAACCATTTCATTATTGACTGAGCAGCTTATAGGTGAGTGGGCATTTCATGCGTATGAGAATGATTACGATACTAGTGACGAGCCTGACCTACCTGAAACCCTGCAATTCTATGCTGATGGTACGGGCGATGTTGGTGGTAACAGCAGCGAAGCATTTACTTGGCAACTAAATAGCCATAGCTTAACTGTTAATTATGATGAAGATGGTGAAACAGGGCAGCTTGAGCTTTGGTTTACAAAAGCACTAAGTGGCGGATATCAATTAGTTGGTCTTGATAGAAGCTTTGATGAGCCGAGCGACACCCTAACAGGGTTATTAATCAAAAAACAAGCCGTTACCACGACGAATGAAGATTTAGTTGGTCGCTGGCATGGGTTTATAGGCACGTCTCAATCGTATGATTTGAATATACATAGCGATGGCACAACCATGATTGGTTTGGGTATCACTGACTGGCAAGGGCATTTAGAGGATGGTCAGTTTACACGTAAGCGCTTCATTTATAACAATGAGGTTGTTACATCATGTGAAGGCTTTGATACAAGCTGTTACCTTAATAGTGAAATGATTCATGAGTTTATTAGTATTGTTGATAATCTTTTTTATATAAACCGAACTATCAATTACTACTTACCAAACGGTGAGATTAGCTCTAAAGACGGCGCAATATTAGTTTATGAATATAGTAAAGACTTAACCTACAGCGCTTTAACCGAAGAGCTATTAGAAAATTACACTGAATTTTATTCAGCAGATGGACAGACCGACAGAGTTTATGCTGAATATGACGAAAGCGGTAATGTGACATACGCTGTAGAAGTAGAAGGCCAAACTTATTTCGGTGCAACTTTTAATGACGGTGTATTAAGTTATGACCGTAATGGTGAAAAATGGCATTTCGAACTTGTTTCATCAGATACCGATAGCATTGTTGTTTGCCACTATAAAGACGGCGGTACATGTAATGCTGCATCACAAATTACTTACTTACCAAAGCGCCCTAAAGTTACCCTTACTGCTAACTCAAATGGTAATGGTGAAATTTCACCCGCATCACAAGAGTCATTTTTGTATCAAAAAGTTGGGTTCGAAATCATTCCTGACGATGACTTTGTTTTAGACTCAATCGAAGGCTGTGAAGGTTATATTGAAGGTAGTCATTATATTGCGTTCGCTGGAAATATGGATTGTGAAATTAATGCGACCTTTAAAGAGCAGGAGGAGACTGTCGGTAAGTTTATAATTGGCAATCAAGACCTTTATTATGCAAGTGCATATACAATTGAGCTTAAAGATGATCAAACCGGAACATTAACTTATAACGATAAGGTTGATGTGGTTTGGACTGAAAACTCTGAAGGAGTACTTGAAATTACTCCACAGCAAGAGTTTATTCTTAATGAATTCCAAAATATAGAATACCAAGAAGGTTCTCCGGTTGAAGTGGCTTACAAAAATATTGCTACTAGCTTGAGATTAATCCCGCGACAGGTTAAAGGAAGTAACTGGTATGAGTTAGAACAGACTATCGAACAATATAAAAATGATGTATTTGTAGAACAATCAGAAAGTTCATATGAGGTTAACAAAACGTCGCTCGATCAACGTTTGGCTATCATGGCTGATGATATCGCAGGTGATTGGTCTGTAGATTTAGTGAGTGAGCGTACGGTCTACAATGTTACTTTCAATCCAGATGGCACAGGTACTTCCCACGATATAAGTGATTTATCAGTAGAAAACTTTACATGGCAAGTACTTAACAATTCAATAGTGCTTGACTTAACGGGTTCTGATACAGAAACTCTTTTTGTCACTAAAGATTTAAATGTGGGCTACCAGGTAGTTACCCAAGGCATGTTTGAAGATGAGCAATATACAGATGCTGGAATTATGGTGCGTCGTAACGAGCAAGCAATCTCAGCTGATAACTTTGCCGGGCGTCATCAGTTCAGAGATGGTCATGATATCGACTCTCACTGGGCTGAAATGCAAATCTACCAAGATGGTGAGGTTTTCTTTACTACAGGCACAAGTTCGTATCAAAAGGGGTTTGAGGACGGTCACTTAATCCGTGATTTGTATTATGACACAACGGATGGTAACTGGCAGAAAGTTGACAGTTGTGACATATCTTCACCGGATTGTCGATTGTATGGTGAGTTTAAATATACGCTAGTGGCAATCGATGGTGAGCGTTACTATGTTGAGCGTACAACACATTTTTATGATGATAATCAAGTTACAGATTCTACTTCACATTTATACATTCATGATTACAGCCCTTCAACAAAGGTCGATAAATTGAATGAGTATGATTTAGACTATATTAGCCTTTATCAAAATGATAGTAATGGCATTGCTCGCTGGTTTGTTACCTATGGTGATTACGATGAAGCCCAAGATAAACAACACTACACTTTCCAAATTGATGATGCTGAGCCGGTAAATGTTGAGCTGATTGACGGTAAATTAGAGCTTATACTGGATGGTCAAGATACTGTTATTGAGTTAATCGATAACAATCGCCGTGATATTACTTTCTGTAAGTACTTAAAGGGTAATAGTTGCCAGGTCGGTGATGAAGTGTATTTATCATTTGATGCGCCAGAGCACACGATAACAGTAAATAGCGATGGGAATGGCTCATTAGCTGTAGGAGATGAGAGTATTGTTGAGCATGGCTCGAATTGGTCGACATCTATTGAGCCAAATTCAGGTTATGTGCTTGATAGTATTTCAGGTTGTGACGGCTATGAAGATGGCAGTGATTATAGAATCCCTTATGTGAAAGAAAGCTGCCAAATTGATGTAACCTTTAAAGAGTTTGTTCC
>Ga0115572_10004533_pt1 | contig 10806 bp, 2 predicted proteins | sample COGITO_mtgs_1206_FD_88681 | JGI IMG/M metagenome (GOLD analysis project Ga0115572, IMG submission 88681) | Pelagic marine microbial communities from North Sea - COGITO_mtgs_120607 | ecosystem: Environmental > Aquatic > Marine > Epipelagic | place: Germany:Helgoland, sampling site Kabeltonne... | reverse complement strand
TGTAGCTGAACCAAGCGCTGACATCGTGCTTCCAGGTGTACATTGGACGACACCGCTGCGCAAGTAGTCTGCCAACACTGCCTGCCTTGTGGCCTCATCAATCGTCACTGTACTCCCAGCAGAGGCAGGATTGCATGCTGCCATCAACACCTCACCACATTCTGAACCTGCAAGCTGTGTCCGATGTCCTGGCTGAAGGTCAAGGATAGCTGACGCAGCTTCATACCGTTGTGACACCGACGGCGGTAAAGGCCCACTGGGTGCCTGCGCTGTTACTGAGACTGGACCTGTCTGGCTGGCTCGCAAAGCTGATCGAATTTCAGCTTCAACAGCTTTTCTCAGCGCCTCCTCGAACATAAGTTCATCAGAGTAAACATCAGGTAGCAACTGTAAATCGTCAACCAATGTCGCTGCCACTCTCCGGTAATTGAGGAAAGGAAGTGGTGGCTTGTAAGCTGACCTCATGAAAGCACGGCCCACCACAAAGAGTAAACCATCTGCTTCGTTGCATGCCTTTAACACCAATTGGAGAGCATCGCAGTGCGGGCCAGACTCTGAAACCAGACGTGCCAACTCATCCTGTTCCTGAGCTAGTTGTGTTGCAACACTCTGGCGATGGTGTCCACGGTGAGGGCTCACTGAGCCGGGAGGTGGAAGTTTGCGGATGCTTGGTGAGGCGCCCGCTGGCTGGCCATCCCCTTCTTCAAAGCTGACTGCCTTAGAAGGAGAGGTACTGCGGCTGCGGCTGGGTAAGCGAGAAGGTGGTTGACTCGAGGGTTGTTGAAAGGAGCCACCTTGTGTAGAATCCCCTCGAGTTGGCGACCGACCACGTCTTGGCGTGAACTGTGTAGGTGCCTGGCCAAAGGTGAACAAAGGCGCTTCGTAGGTGGATGCTGTCGGGCTAGCTTCGGTCCACTTGCCAAATGCCTCAGAGACTGTCCCAACTGGCAACCTCGTTGCATATTCTCGAGGTTCAACACCGAGGACTGGTGTTGAATCTTGTGTCGCCGACCTCGCTTCGCCGAGCATTTGCTTCAACTCTGCGTAGTACAAAGAAGCCTTCGGCTCCGTCGCCGCATGAGCTTTGAGCTCAAACGCCAAGTCGTCCTCCGCAGTACCAGGATCCAACTGTAAAAGTGCTTCAATGATGTCGCTGTCAAACCTCGTAGGCTGACCCCGAGGTCTGGGAGCTCGCATCGAACGAGTCACCACGGCGTTTACAAGCAACTGAAACCGTTGTCTGCGCGGCGAAATTCGTTCTGCTGAAGAATGAGCAGGGCCCTCAACCTCTCGTAGATCGCCAGTCGTCTGCCCCAAAACACTGGTAAGACCCCTCGCAGCAGACTGAACGTCAAACTCCCTCTGCATAACCCGCAAAGCGTCGCCCGTTGTCGCACCAACGAACGCACTGGTCGTTGAACTCAAACTATGACCATCCATATCGTCTGTCCCACAATGACTCGTACGGAGAGGTGCCACCAGTAATTGATCTGCAAGCCCTCGGCCATGGGAAAGCCTCGAGGTTCCACCTTCAAGTGCTCCCCCAGTGTGTCTGAGAATCCGTTCCGTTATATCCATACGTTGGGGCCCAACCGTGCCTCCAACTACTGAGCTACTCGAGAGCCACCCAGAAATGTCCCCGCTATCACCGTCCACGTCACCCGGCACGCCTCCAGGCGGCCTTTCCTCCATACTCCGCGTCGCGTCTATACGACCGTCTCACGCGGAGACACGATCCCCGTCACGATTCCCGTCACGGTTGCCGTAACTAATTATACTTGTACACAGTTCGTGGTGTGTACAACGGATTGCCGAAGCAGGTGAATTCACGAGTTATGGGTTTATGTGTGGGTGCCGAAGCAGGCGGTCTCACGCGTTACGGACTTGCGCGTGAGTGCCGAAGCACATGATTCACGGATGATGGACTTGTGTGAAGGTGCCGGAGCACATGAATTCACGCGGCTGTATGTATGTGTGATTTATGCATTTGCGAATATAGCTCTTGCACTCCCCCTCAGTAGGGGCGCGTGCACTTGTGCACAGCGCATAGCGCTGAGGGCCTGGTGGTTGCGAACGGGACCTTACACCGCTGTGTTGAGAGCAGCGCCGAAGGCAAGACCAAGTTGCAGGTGAGCATTTCGATCATGTATAGGAAGTAGATAAAAGATTGTTGAACCTTGACAAGCGTATAGCAAAGCGACGTGCAATGCAGACATAAGGGTATAGCAAGGCGACGTGCCATGCAGACGATATAGGTATAGCAAAGCGACGTGCAATGCGGACAATATAGGATAGTAAGTCTTTGGCGTGTTTGGGCGTCCCCAACCACACCCTCTTGATATAGAGCTTTGTTGCTAAACTCGACCGATTTGAACGACGGCCAAACCCTGATTGGCATGCAGGGTATAAGGGAAAGGCGGCCAAGCAGTTCCCTAGGCGATTTCAATTCGGCAAGTGTAGACTTCATCGAGAGTCTTATGTATCAAGCGCAGTCGTAACACCTCAAAGATGTTTCCCGACTCGCTGTCATTTCATTAACTGTCTCGAGGAATTCCCACAACTAGCTTGTTATAAGAGTTGTCTCTTTAAGCGCAGCAATCGCGCGCGCTGTTTACCATCCAGATCAATAGGAGCTAACTCTTTAGCTCTACCCAGTATAGGAGTCTCACACTCCAGCTCAATAATTGATTCTTGTACATTATGTTCAACTGGTTCGGTATATCGGGGATCATCGTATTTGACCCACACGTGATGTGCTGGCTTCTTTGTCGCCACACGCCACTTGGGCAACCATGATTTTGTAATTGTACCGGTCCACCAAGTATCATCCCTTGGAAAGTGTACGCGGACACGGGTATTCACTGGTAGTCGGGAAAGTGAATCTTCCAGCTTCCGTCTCAAATCTTCAATGCTTTCAAACTTGGGAAGCTCCACTGCTGGCTTAACGACTGCAAGCTGCTCACTTAGAGCAGGTGGTGGCCCCGCGTTGAGATGCGCACGATAATGGCGCCGCGACAGAGCCTGTTCCGTTGGCTCAGGATGTGGAAGCTCTGGGCGATCAACGACCTCAAGACCATCTGGCATATCGTCGGGTACAAAGGGATTGTGCTGATCGTACTCGTTTATTAACTCGACGATCCCACTTAGGTATTGAACGGCTCGCCAACTATCATAATCTTTATTGAAGCCCAACCACCTGATTTTGTATTCGAGAACATGAGCACCAGTGGGTAAAGCCAAATCGTTGTTTCGTTTCTTGAGTACTCGAGTTCGGCGGCCTATGAGGCTATGAACAGGCCACCGACCCCCTGTTGGATCGCCTGGAGAGTTGTTGACCATCCATCTGGGCGACTCTTCTGGTTCGGACCCAAAGTAAGGGATGAGCCGAGAAACGTGGATAGTGTCTCTAAAACGCCTTGTCTTATAGTCTGCCAGCAGATATCTATCATACGGCATTCGGCGAAGGACAGTGTATGGTCCTTTGTTAGGTAACTCCATTTTTGGTTTAACAGCATTCGAATCGAGCACTTCCCCTTTGGTCACCAGGACAGAGTCGCCTGGTTTGAACCAGAGACTCACGTCTCGACGCAAATCGTATCTGCGTTTTGCACTGAGCGCGTTGTGTCGTAGGGATAGAGTCGCAGCATCATATGAAACATTCATCTCATCTAGGCGTGCTTGTACCCAGGTTGGGAGCTCTTTGGGCAACTCCGGCATGCTGGAACGTTGATAATCTGAAGGCAAGCGGGCCTGTCGAAGATGTTGAAGAAAGAAAGGACTGTAACCAGTCGACGGATTAACTGTAGCGTTGTACGCCAGCATCATGATCGGGAGGCAACGATACCACTTGCTACCCCATGCACCATTGGCTACTGCTGCGCGGTGTGTTTTGATGAGTTGCAATAATGTACGGTGCCATCGTTCCACTAGGGCAACAAGTTGGTGATGATATGCTGTGCCAACTGTAATTCGAATACCCATGCGTTCGTAAAGGAGCTGAACTGCTTTAGAGATAAAGTTACTACCCTGATCCGAACGAATCTCTGACGGAACACCCTTATTTGCAACAACATGCTTGAGTAACGCATCAACGATTGTCTCCGAATCTGGTACACCTTTCAACGCTATTGAAGTGATATCCCTACTGAAGTAACACGCAAAGTCGAGTGTCGTATCATATCCATCCTCTTCAATACCCACGTGGAAAAGATCCCCACACAGGACATCATTGGGGTGTTGACCGTTGTCACCTATTTGGTGTTCACCTGCACGATTAGTTGGCATCTTAGCTAGCTGACAAGGATGGCAATGGCGGATATGTTTGACCACATCACCACGCATAATCGTCGAGCCGCCCCAATCGAAGCGAGTCATGATAAGTTTGAGTGTCTTTGTAACCCCAAAATGCGCTGTACGGTCATGATATTGATATATGATACGTTTTCTCAGGCTGGGTGGAACGATCACCAGGCCATCGCCACCAGACTCGGTATCTCGCTTAGTATGCTGGGTGTTAAGCTTTGTAGGTTTCCATCGGCGTCGGCGTAACACTGCTGACTCGTCAAGGAAGTATTGCTCGACGTCCTTGACTAGTTGACTTTGGTCGTCTTCAGCCAAGGACTGCCATGTCGTAGACCACTCACCGAACTCTAAGTAGTCAATCCAAGGATAAAGAGCTGGATGAGCTCGCTGTTGCGTGCGCATCTCAGCCACCGTTGGCATGGTCACGTTAGGAGAGGTGCCCATCGCTTCAGATAGTTGTGCTCCGGCAGAACTGGCTGTGGTCGATTCACAATGCACACCAACCAAGGCTGAGTACTGTACCAGAACGGCTGCTTCGAATAACGCATCGTACTCTGGGTCTGCACCATACTCGGGAATACTCTCTCCCTCATCGGGAATACTCTCGCTTGCACACACACTAGCACACCCTGCTTGCGAGGCTTCACATGCTTCTGTGAGGAGCGACTCACCTTGTTGTATCTCTAAAAACTCCGTCCACGCCGCTTCGTAGAGTGACTGATCGTTACTCAACCTTGATTCGTCAACAATGTCGGACCCACTGTGTTGAGCCACAGCGGCCGTGTAGGAAGCGGGGAACAACGACGAGAAGGCTTCGAGGTCATAAGTTGTGAGATGCGCGGCCATCTCATGTTTACAGAGGGAGAAATCAGGGTGTCTCTTCGAGAGCGTAGCAGTGAGTCGAAACCCATTATTAGGAAGGCGTGCCGCCACAAAGGATGATCGCAGATCCGCAAGTGCGGGTACCTTTGCCTGGAAATATACGGTGTGCCCATACGTCCCAACTTCTGTCATTGCTTCAAGCCCAACCCTGATTTGTCGAGAACTGTTTGGCATCAAGGAAACGCCAGTCATCTTGTCCTCATATTTATTGAGTGCCGGTCCCGCATATGTATTGAACGCACGGATAGCCGATTCTTGAGCAGTAAGTCCCAACTCGATCGGAGCAGACGGAAATTGCAGCTCCCCTGCCTTGCTAGTAGTAAGACAAAACAAATGTGTGTCATCGTATAGGATAAGAGCTGCACGCTCAGAGGTCAACTTCTTTCCCAAAACAACTTGAACACTAGCTGTCCGAGTGCCTACGTTGCGAAACCAAACGTGTTGGAATAGTGCACGTTGCTCAATCGAGGTCGTTGGTAACTGTTTAGTGGAAGATTCGAACGGTTGTATGACTACGTGATTGTTGGATTCCCCCTTTTGCACCAACTCCATGGACTCGCGGAGTGAGGGAAAGATGAGCTTGCAATCAGGAATGATCACTTCGACTAAGTGCACGTTCCCAATCCGAACGGGTCGTCTCATTCGATTGGTGAACACACTCTGGAACGCTAGCGAGAGAGGGCCAACTGACTCCACCCACGCACGCGTCGCTTGCGCCCGAATATCTTCGTTAAAGGTAGCACAACCACAGGGTAGCGCGATGGAACCACCGCTCTGTTGTAAACATATCATCTGGGTCTTGTCATGTAACAGCACTGCAACTGAACTGGGAGGTTGGTACCGAACGTCGTCCTGTGGGAGCGCTGCCGGCGGTGCTCGCTGGCTAGACAGCGCCCAGGCGAGCTCAAGTAGTCCTTGTTTGGCGAGGGCATCTCGCATGGCTATGAACAAAAGGTTGCAGTACAGGACATCTTCGTAGGAGTACACAAAGTATTCAAGAGGTAATGGTCGTATCGCAAACATGCCAGGAATGTGTTTGAAGGTGTCCTTGAGAACCAGCTGAACCTCCGGTACATGGTCAGTCACCACTCTATCGAGTCGGCGTTGCTTGTGTGAACCCACCCCTCGAAGGAGGCAGTCAGCAACTCCGGTATCAAAAACCCCTTGAACAGCGATACCATACTCATAGTACAACGACGAACAGTCACCATAACAGCAATGTAGGACTTTCGGGATCGCTGGGTCTTGTAGAATATCACGGAGCGGTCCTTGACCCAAGAATGCCTGTCCTGCGTTATTGGTGTCGAACACAAAGACTAACTGTTTCTCACCTGTGTTTACTGCGTCAACAGCGAGCTGCATCAAGTCGATATGGCCACGCCGCCCACCGAGTAAGCCTTCCAGGTCAACTGAAAGACTGAGCCCGGGGTTGGTTCGGAGTCGTGTATCAATGAGAGAGATGGCTTGTACTCCATCTGCAGCCGTCATACAGAAGGCTGGCCCATACGGTGAGTCAGCGATGGAGGGAAGGGACTCGGCAATTGGTGGATCTCCCTCAGCTGTGGCACAAGCTGGCACCATCGACAGACTGGCCCCATCGGCACAGATTCGATGTGTCAGGGCACGGAATTGATGTATCAATCTTGAAAACGAGCCGACCCAATGATGGAGCCGTCCCACCAGTTTCACGTCTGTCCCGACGTTTATGGTCTGGATTGAACGCAACTCCCGCGCCACAAGGCGTAAGAATGTAGAATCACCTGACTCGGACATCGAGGTTACTAGAGCCTCCTCGAATGGCATGAATCTCAACTCCTCTGTGCTGAACTCTGTAGTTGTACAAACCAATTGAACAAAGAACTGGCAACGTGGCAATATAGAGTTACGTGCCCTGAACGACGACGCATACGGTAGTGCGTCGAGGACAGCAGATGGGATGTTCATGTTACAAAGCATTCTTGACAGCTGGCCACGGTAACAGAGAGTGTCTGTAGGCGAAACCGCCGTGGAGGGTAGAACAAGTTCACCTTCACATTCTTCGACTGCAACTTGGAGACCACTTGGCCCTTGTCGAAGTAAGACTAAGGCCACTCTACTTGACAAATGGGCGAGCTGTGGTGGTGTGAGAGTAGTAGTAGCTTGTGACTCCACTCGTGGTCCATCAGGAGTTGAGAGATCTATACGCATCCTACTCGTCCCCCCACGTCCCTCAAAAATATTTGTTTCGTTGCGTTGTGCTGGCGAAGACCGCGCAACCCGTCGATACGGCGATAACACCCGAACGGCATTGCATTTGCGAATTGAGTAACCCCGCCAGTAGCGCTGAATATTGAACACGTGGTGATTCACACGACAGATTCCACACGCCCACTGCTGCAGCTTTGAAGTTGGCCGTGGGCTCTCACAAGCTTGATAGTGGACTGTGGTGAAAGCAGCAGCAACGTTCGCCCATAGAGTATCTTCAAGACGTTCGACGATTGAGCGTTCATTCTCACCAGAGGCACCCATCTCTAGAACCTTCGCATCGCTCTTTGCTGCTCGCGATAAACAATCTGCAACGACATTCTTCTTTCCCGAGATCCATGAGATAGTGAGATTGTAAGCCTGTGCATTAAGAGCCCAGCCAGCGACTCGCGAACCATCTGGGTGGGGCGACGTCAAAAGCCACTGTAGGCTGCTATGATCTGATAATAATTTGATCTCTGCACCAAGGAGATAGTGCCGCCACTTTTTGAGCGTCTGATCGAGTGCCAGGCACTCTTGCTCTCGAACATCGTATCCACGCTCCTCATCTTGAAGACGTCGAGACCAGAAAGCGATTGGACGAAGTGAATCTGGATCATCATCTTGCACACGCTGCATGAGCGCGGCACCAATGCCACAGCTAGAGGCGGCGTCGACGTGGATCTCAAATGGTTTAGAGTTATCGGGCCGAGCGAGAGCAGTGACGTTAGCAAGCGCTGCCCGTGTCGCTGCGAATGATGCGAGAAAACGAAGAGAGGGAGGCGTGGACGTAGCTCCCTTCCTCCCAAGGATATGATCTGTAGGTGCCGCCTTTGCCTTGAGATCTGAAAACGGAGCAAGCAACTGTTGGAGGTCGGGAATGAACCGACTGTAGAAACCCAGCATGCCAGCGTATCGTGCCGCTGCTGATGGATTGCCCCACATGTCTTCGACAGCTAAATCAAACAAGGCTTGTGTTTTCTCAGCTAACGGTCGTGTGCCGTACGGCCCACACATGAACCCGAGGTGTGGAACCTCCGTCAACCCTATGTGAGTTTTGTCGCACCGAACAGCAAAACCACTCTCGATAAGACGATCGAAGACCATGCCCACATCGCGCATATGATCGTCGAAGCTTCCGCAGGTAGGAATGATGATATCGTCGACATACGCCAGGCAGATCCCCGGGGGAAGTCCATTCAACGTGGCATCGACGAGTCTCATAAAAGTAGATGGTGACGAAGCCAACCCCATCGGCATCCTCACCCATTGGAATTGACCAGCCCTCGTACTGAAAGAGGTCGCCTCCTTGGAGATACCATCATCTTCCAACTCGACTTGCCAAAAGCCGCTCAACAAATCAACTGTAGTATACCAGTTGGCCTTACCAAGTCGTGCGAGGTTGACTTCCAGATTAGGGAGAGGGTAGACGTCCTTTTCCAGGAGTTGATTAATGGAACGGTAGTCGATGACTGTCCTCCATTGTTTCGGCTGCCCCTCCTTGGTAGGTTTCTCGACAAGCATAGGCATGGCATTGAATGGACTTCGCGCTGGTTCGATGAGACCCGCCTTTAGATTTTTCGCGACCTCGGCATCGAGAGCCTCTTCTTCAGGAAGTGACCGAACACGGAGTGGGGCATTCGGGGGTTTTGCTAATCCATGTTCAATGCCACGGAGTTTTAGCTTTGCTTTGTAAGGATGTGCGTACCCTAGCGTACTGCGAAAGAGTGCACGACGCGTCGAAAGCATTTTGTGTATTTTCGAACGCTCGTCCTCAGAAAGTGTTGAGCCAACGTGAATCTGATCGACGATCTCATCAACCGTGTATTCGTAACTGATGTTGTAAACACGTGGATCCACTTGGAATCTGACCAGCGGGGTGAGCAATGGTAGACGCTTGTCTTGTTTGTGCATGTTGATGACACGACATCGAGCGTAGCCTTCCTTACTGACACGTTGAAGCGACGGCGCAATGAGGACTCCAGGGTCTGTACGGCGTTCGTCTTCCAGCGGCAGTAAGAGGACATCACGAGCCTTGACTAGTGTCTCAGGTACTCTAATCCAGATATCCCTCTCACTCCACGCTGGGACGACTGTAGTTTCAGGTACCCAGCCAATGGGATCGACACCTCGAAGTGCCTCCTCTACCTGAGACGCGTCACTCTGTTGCTTTGCAAATTCCTGGCGTTGCTCCGGAGTGGTAGAACCAAAGTCACCAGCAACTGAGTATGCCTCACTAGCGAACGAGAGCCCATCATCACCGGTGATGTCGAATTGGACTGGCAATGACCTTGGTATTAGCAACTCATCTCTGATTGTGAGCGTACCTGATCGTGCACTATCGTATGCGAGGTCCACACGTCCGGGCCCCAGGAAATCATTCCCCAGAAGAAGCCCGCGATGCCCATCCAGTACTGGAACATCATGGAAGGTGACTAGAGCCCCACCTATGTCGAGAACAAACTTCAACCACATTCGAACTCGGCTGATGGCACCGATGCCCCGGATATGCTGAACTGACGTTTCACGTGGTGCAACACTAGTCGCTACACCAGCTCTGATCCATGCAGCAGCCTCCTCCTTACCTGCAAGTGTAGTCGCAGAGCCTGAGTCCATGATGTTAATGCAATCGAGTAATACCTTAGTAGTCTCTGGTTGTGGAGCCATAACCGAATCATGCTCCTCTCCACAATCTGCGACCATGCTGACACCGCGAAGTTTGGCTGGTGACAGTTGAGCCTTGGACGTCTGCACATCGAAACGGTATGGAATCGACTCCGCACCGAAGCTGTCAAAGGCATCGCTCAGGCGCTGCGCCATCTGCCACCTTGACGAGTCGGCTTGCTTTGACGTGAATTGTTTCAGCACCGAGGGCCGGGGTAACAGGAATTGGGACTACAGGAAGGGTGCAAGTGACAACCCCACTGTCGGAGACTTTGCATTGAAACCGGACAGTCGCCGACTGAACTGAAGGAACTGCATCGAGTGCAACAGAGACTCGGCCTTGATGGTTCACTGCACCTGCAATGCGACCTACCCTTCCATTGAATTGGGGTTGTACCGTGAGGCCATAGACACGGACCGAAGTATCAATAGCTTGAGATTGCTCTTGTACAGTAGCACATTTAGCAGAGCCACCGCGAACGGCAACGTTCATCCACCGTGCAAAGGCGATATCGTCCAGCGACGTCAGCCCGGCCTTAACATCATCGCGTATCTTTGCATGATAGGCATCGATGACTGCTTGGTTGTTATCGTGAACTGCCTGTTGGGCTCGTGTCAGGTCCTCATCCACACTCGAAGCTGCTGCTACAGTCGCTTCTCTCATTGATTGAGAGGGTGTACCGTCCTCGCGAATTGACGACAGGACCTGGTCTCGAATACTCTTTGCCAACAGGT
>Ga0115572_10004521_pt1 | contig 10816 bp, 10 predicted proteins | sample COGITO_mtgs_1206_FD_88681 | JGI IMG/M metagenome (GOLD analysis project Ga0115572, IMG submission 88681) | Pelagic marine microbial communities from North Sea - COGITO_mtgs_120607 | ecosystem: Environmental > Aquatic > Marine > Epipelagic | place: Germany:Helgoland, sampling site Kabeltonne... | reverse complement strand
TTATTATTCAAATTAAAAGGGCGGCAGCGCTTTGGTATTAACGTGTTTAAAGTGAGAGAAGTACTACAATGCCCTCCTTTAACAAATATGCCTAAATCAAATTCGTATATCCGAGGCGTTGCGCATATTCGTGGGCAAACTATTTCGGTGATTGATTTATCAATGGCAGTGGGCGGCCCTGCAATTGAAAATATTAAAGACAGTTTTATTATCATCGCTGAATATAACCGTTCCGTGCAGGGTTTTTTAGTCGGTGGTGTTGAGCGTATTGTGAATATGAATTGGGAAAAAATTATGCCACCACCATCTGGTGCTGGTCGGTATTCATATTTAACAGCGGTTACTGAAATCGAAAACGAACTGGTTGAAATTCTTGATGTAGAGAAAATATTAAATGAAATTTGCCCGGTTAACACAGAAGTTAGTGCTGATATTGCTAACGATGGCGAAATTCAAAAAGACTTAGGTGAGCGAATAGTGTTTATCGCAGATGATTCTGCGGTGGCGCGTAATCAAGTTAAGCGTGCGCTTGAGCCGTTAGGTGTCCAAACAGAACTTGCTAAAAATGGTAAAGAAGCGCTTATTCGATTAAAAGAAATAGCTAAGCTTGATTGCAAACACGACATTACAGAACGTGTTGGTTTGTTGATTTCTGATGTTGAGATGCCTGAAATGGATGGTTACACCTTAACCGCAGAGATTAAGGCTGATCCAAAGCTTGCACCTTTACATGTTATTCTTCATACATCTTTGAGTGGTGTTTTTAATCAGGCGATGATTGAAAAAGTAGGTGCCGATGACTTTATTGCTAAGTTCAATCCAGATGAATTAGCAACTGCGGTGAAAAAGTGGGTTCATTGTGACTAATTCGAACAGGTGGTGTTACTTTGGAAAATAAGCATTTACAGCAGGGCGAATATGATCAGTTTCGCACGTTTTTAGAACAGCAGTGCGGTATTGTTTTAGGTGATAATAAGCTTTATTTAGTAAAAAGCAGGCTGGCACCTTTGATGGTGCGTTTTAAGGTTGAGTCTCTTTCTGAGCTTGTAAGTAAAACACTCAGTCCTCATGAACGTCAACTTAGAGCTGCCGTGGTCGATGCTATGACTACAAATGAAACGCTGTGGTTTAGAGATCAGTATCCATTTGATTTATTGCAAAGCAAATTGTTTCCAGAGCACAAAGAGCTTAGACGTCCGCTCAAGATATGGTCTGCGGCGAGTTCTTCTGGCCAAGAACCCTATTCAATAGCAATGTCTGTTGCGGAGTTTCAGGCAAAGCAGCCCGGTGTATTGAAAATGGGCGCGCAAATTATTGGTACAGATATATCTAACACTATGCTTGATATGTGCAAGCATGGCGAATATGACTCGCTTGCGTTGGCGCGAGGTCTTTCTGCTGAACGACGTAAAAAGTTTTTTAAAGACACTGGCAATGGCATGGCACAAGTTACTGATCCCATCAAAAAGCTTACCAGTTTTAGGCACCTTAACCTGCTTGACTCTTATGCTTTGATGGGCAAGTTCGATATTATATTTTGCCGCAATGTGTTGATTTACTTTTCGCCTGAAGTCAAAGCGAAAATTATTGCGCAATTTGCACAAGCTCTGAACCCGAAGGGCTACCTTTTCTTGGGTGCCTCAGAGTCTATGTCGGGCTTAAGTACTGAGTTTGATATGGTGCGTTGTAACCCCGGTATTATCTATCTAAAAAAGTAAACTTCCTGATATTAACAATATTGGTTTCTAAATAACGGCGCTTTTATGCGTCGTTTTCTTTTATAAATTAGTGGTTTACTCCTTCCTTTACATTGCTAGTTAAACTGGCTCACCTTTTGCATTAATCAATCCAAGTCAAATTTTTGGAGATGGTTATGGCTATCAGTTTTGATAAAGCGTTTGGGGTGCACCCCCATGCAATGTTGATCCGATCTCAACGTGCCGAATTATTAGCAACCAATATTGCCAATGCTGATACGCCTGGCTACAAAGCGAAAGATGTCGATTTTGCCTCAGCCTTAAAAGCGGCAAAAAGCAACCAGCAGGGCGGCAATAACATGGTAACGACCAATGCAAAACACATCGCTGGTGGAAGCCGCTATGTCGGTAATGCTGAAATGTTTCGCTCGCCAAATCAAGCAGATACGGGTGATGGCAACTCAGTAGATATACAGGTGGAACGAAACTTGTATACACAGAACTCATTAGAGTATCAGGCAAGCCTGCAATTTATGAGTGGTAAAATTAAAGGCCTTAAAAAAGCCCTCGGTAGTCAAGGAGCCTAAGCATGAGTTTATATAACGTTTTTGATATTTCAGGTACCGGTATGAGTGCACAGAATGTGCGCTTAAATACAACAGCCAGTAACATCTCGAATGCTAATACTATTAGCTCAAGCCAAGACAAAACCTACCGGGCACGCCACCCAGTGTTTGCTGCAGAGCTTACAAAAGCCTCAGCATCACAAAGCAATATGCAGGGTTCGTCTGTTGGCGTTAAAGTGTTGGGTATCGTAGAGAGCGATAAACCATTACAAATTGAATATAACCCTAATCATCCTAGTGCGGATGAAAATGGTTATATCTATAAACCTAACGTTAACGTAGTAGAAGAAATGGCTAATATGATTTCTGCCTCACGCTCTTATCAAACAAATGTGCAAGTTGCAGATGCAGCAAAGCAAATGTTAAGTAAAACACTGTTGCTTGGGCAGCGGTAATTGAGGAAAAGTTATGAGTAACGATATCAGTGCAACGTCGTCGACTTATCTAGATTCGTTAAAGTGGCAAGATAAACAAGTTTCGACTGAAGAAAAGAGTGATGAGTTAACACAAGAAGATTTCTTTTCCTTGTTAACACAGCAGCTGTCATTTCAAGATCCAAGCAAGCCAGCTGACAACGATCAAATGATTGCGCAAATGACCAACTTTACAATGGCGGAAGGTATTTCAAACCTAAATAGTAACTTCCAATCACTTGCAGCGTCGATGACATCTAACTCAGCATTACAGGCTTCAACTTTAGTTGGCAAGCAAGCGCTACTTGAATCTGATTCACTGGATTTAGCAGCTGGTAGAGATGCTAAAGGCACTATCGTTGCCCAAGAGCCCGTAGACAATTTAACGTTACGGATTGAAGATTCCTCAGGCCAATTAGTTCGCACAATCGAATTTGGTTCGCAACCACCTGGTGCCGTGCGCTTTGAATGGGATGGTAAAAACTCGAAGGGTGAAGAATTACCCGATGGTGAATATACCGTCAAAGCAGAGGGCCAAATGGGAGGAGATTTCACGAGTTTACCCATTGCAACTTTCAAAAATATTGAAAGCGTAAATGTTAATGGTGCCAACGGGATCATTATTAATACTAAAGAAGGTGCGGTTAGGCTAACTGATGTAGCAGAAATCGCGTAAAAATTAATTATTAGTTAGCCTTCTTTCGGCTACACATTCATAAATTAGAGGTGAATTATGAGCTTCAATATTGCACTTACAGGCATTGCAGCCGCACAAAAAGATTTGGACGTAACAGCAAATAATATTGCTAACGTTAACACTACTGGTTTTAAAGAGTCGCGTGCTGAATTTGCAGATGTGTATGCATCATCTGTATTTAGCTCGGGTAAAACAAAAAATGGTGATGGTGTTCAAACCACCATGGTTGCGCAGCAATTTCACCAAGGCTCACTTAAATTTACGCAAAACTCACTGGATTTAGCAATTACAGGTGAAGGTTATTTTGCGATGAGTGAAGATTTAGGCGCACAAGACTTTACCTATACTCGTGCAGGTGCATTTAAGCTAAACCAAGATAATTTTATCGTTGATGCTAAAGGCAACTTCTTGCAAGGGTTTCCTGTTAATGAATCAACGGGTGATACTACCTCGGTTAGTTTAAGTACTTCTTCAGCGTTACAGATCCCAGACTCGTCTGGCTCTCCTCGCGCAACAACGAATGTATACAGTTCATTCAACCTAGATTCTCGTTCAACAGCACCATCAATTACGACTTTTGATCCTACTGTTAGTGCATCATATAATAGCTCAACATCAACAACTGTATTTGACTCACTCGGTGAGCCACATGTATTACAGTTTTTCTTTGTTAAAACCGATGCAGCTGTAACGGGTAACGAGAATGAGTGGCAAGTTCATGCAACACTCGACGAGAAAGTATTTAACCCAGCGGGTGCTGAAGAAACAGCTCCTCCATATACACCAATCTCTACGTTTCAGTTCGATGCCAGTGGTTTACCACTGAATACTGACGGCACACCTAACACTGATACAACGTTTAATCCTATCGCAATTCCTGGCGGTGGCGGCGGTGTTGCTGGCTTATCAGATTTACTTACTAACGGTGCAAGCTTCCCTGATGACGTTGAGGTTAATTGGCGTGATGAAGCGGGTACTGCAAATAAAGTCCCTACCCAGTATGCGAGTAACTTTGAGGTGAAAGCCCTTGACCAAGATGGTGCTACTGTTGGGCGTCTGGCAGGTATTGATATTGGTACAGATGGTAAGGTTGTTGCGTCATATAGTAATGGTGACACCTCTTTCTTAGGCCAAGTAGCCATGGTTCGTTTTTCTAACTCACAAGGTTTAGCACAAGTGGGTGACACGGCATGGAAGAAAAGTTTAACCTCAGGTGAGCCAATAGCAGGTGAGCCAGGTTCAGGTACATTAGGCTCAATTAATTCATCGGCTCTAGAGCAGTCAAATGTAAACTTGACTAATGAACTGGTCGACCTAATTAGTGCTCAGCGTAACTTCCAGGCAAACTCACGAGCGCTGGAAGTTAACTCAACGCTACAACAGAATATCTTGCAGATTCGTTAATAGCTTAGCGCTTTACTGCTTAACAATAATCCGACACCGAGGCTGCCCTTTATGGCAGCCTTTTTTGTTCCTGAAATTTAATAGTGGTGGTGTCAAATTATTGTGGCACTTATTTTGCATTTATACTTAGTATAGATTTTTATCGCGAGTCGATGTTATGGATAAGATGGTTTACATTGCAGCGTCAGGGGCTAAGCAGAGTATGCGGGGCCTTGCGCTCAAAGCAAATAACTTAGCAAATGCCAACACCACAGGCTTCAAGGCCGACTTTGCACAAGCAAGGTCAATGCAAGCATTTGGTGAAGGTCTACCTACACGTGTGTTTTCTATGCAAGAACGACCAGGTTCTAACATGACTTCGGGCGGTGTTGTAGAAACCGGTCGAGACCTTGATATTGCGTTTAGTGATAAGGGTTGGTTAACCGTTCAAGACGCTTCAGGTAATGAAGCTTACACTAAAGTGGGTACGTTAAATATCACGCCAGATGGTGCGTTAGTGACAAGCCACGGACGCCAAGTTGTTGGCGCCGGCGGCCCCATTATTTTGCCTTTACCAGTGGAAAAGGTGGAGTTTAGTGATGATGGCTCAATTCAAGTAAGACCCCAAGGTGCGCCAGCTAATTTTTTAGAAGTGGTTGATCGTCTAAAAGTTATTGAAGCTAACAACAGCCAGCTTGAAAAAGGTAATGATGGTCTGTTTAGACCAAAACAAGATAAATTAATTGATGACTTATGCGGTTTTTGTGAAATATCACAAAACGTAAAAGTAATGAGTGGCACGTTAGAAATGTCTAATGTGAACCCAGTGCATGAAATGGTCGATATGATAAGCCATCAACGCCAATTTGAATTACAACTTAAGTTAATGAAAACAGCAGAAGAAATTGACGAACGTCATACCCAGTTGCTGCGCATTGTTTAACCTAATTGAGAGGACATTAGTATGAATCCTGCATTGTGGATCAGTAAAACGGGCTTAGATGCCCAACAAACCGATATATCGGTGATCTCAAATAACTTAGCCAATGCCAGTACCATAGGGTACAAAAAAAGCCGCGCAGTTTTTGAAGATTTACTTTATCAAAATATTAACCAACCCGGTGGGCGTTCATCACAAGATACTGAGATGCCATCAGGTTTAATGCTTGGTGCGGGTGCAAAAGTTGTTGCAAACCAAAAGAACTTTTCTCAAGGCAACATGCTAACTACTGAAAATTCATTGGATTGGATGATCTCAGGCCCAGGCTTTTTCGAAGTGCTCCAGCCAGATGGTAACATTGCTTATTCACGTAATGGGCAATTTACTACAGATGAAGATGGTCGAATTGTAACAGCTGGCGCAGGTTTTCCTGTGCAACCTGAAATGAACGTACCTGACGATGCACAATCAATTACAGTGTCGCAAGATGGTGAGGTGTCAGTCAGTATCGCAGGCCAACCAGATAATGTGGTTATAGGTCAGTTGACAATCAGTGACTTTATTAATCCATCAGGCCTTGAGCCTGTTGGACAAAATCTTTACACCGAAACCGCTGTTAGTGGTGCGCCAGTGCAAGGTAACCCTGGCATTGATGGGTTAGGTGCAATTGTGCAAGGTTCACTTGAAACATCGAATGTTAACGTAACAGAAGAGCTGGTGAACTTAATTGAGACACAGCGTATTTATGAAATGAACTCAAAAGTGATTTCAGCTGTTGATGAAATGCTTAGCTATGTTAACCAACAGCTTTAAAGTGTAAGGGGTTATGTGATGCGTACTTTTATTATTGCCTTAAGTGGTGCATGTTTATTGAGTGGTTGTGTAACGACACAAAATACCCATGTGGTTCAAGACGATCCTTACTATGCGCCAATGTACCCAGAGCCAGTTACAGAACAAATTGTGCCTACAGGGTCATTATTTGACACCTATTCAGCCAATGATCTCTACTCAGATAAAAAAGCTTTAAGAACAGGCGATATAATCACTGTTAAGCTTCAAGAGTCGACGCAAGCATCAAAAGCGGCGAAAACAGAAACTGATAAAGAAAGTAATGCCAGCTTAGACCCCGTTATTGGTCTTGGTGGCTTACCTGTCAATATTGGCAATGAAAGTATTCAATTTGGTGTTGGCTCGGATTCTTCATTTACAGGGGATTCAAAGTCGAATCAATCTAATAGCTTATTTGGTGATATTTCTGTCAATGTGATGCGTGTCTTACCTAACGGTAATCTAGTTATCCGTGGTGAAAAGTGGCTTACATTAAACACGGGTGAAGAATTTATCCGTTTAGAAGGGCTTGTAAGGCCTCAAGATGTAACTGCCGATAACACGGTGACCTCAAATCGAATTGCCAACGCACGTATCCAATACTCTGGTAAAGGGCAAATGCAAGAGACACAAAGCGCCGGCTGGCTAACTCAGTTCTTCAGTAGTGCGTTATTCCCTTTTTAAAGGAAAGTGGTTATGAACGGTTTTAAAGTTTTTTTAAGTATTTGCCTACTCTGTTGGCATTTTGGTGCCGCTGCAGAGCGCATTAAAGACGTTTCAATGGTTGAAGGTGTAAGAGCAAATCAGTTAGTTGGCTATGGCTTAGTTGTTGGTTTACCTGGAACAGGCGAGCAAAGCCGCTTCACTGAACAAAGCTTTAAAGCCATGTTAAATAGCTTTGGTATTACTATGGCTAGTAATTTAAAACCAAAGATAAAAAATGTTGCTGCGGTGGCTGTACATGCAGAGCTTCCTCCTTTTAGAAAGCCAGGCCAAATGATTGATATAACTGTGTCGTCAATTGGTAGTGCTGGTAGTTTACGCGGAGGTACATTACTGCAAACATTCCTAAAAGGGGTTGACGGTAATACGTATGCAATAGCACAAGGCAGCTTGATTGTAGGCGGTTTGGGAGCAGAAGGAGCCGATGGTAGCCGAGTTGTAATCAACACACCAACAGTTGGCCGTATTCCAAATGGCGCAATTATTGAGCGGGCAATTAAAAGTCCTTTCATGCAAGGTGATTACATTACTTTTAATTTAAATCGTCCTGATTTTACTACCGCTAAGCGTTTAGAGCAGACAATTAATGATTTAGTTGGCCCTGATAGTGCTCAAGCAATTGATGCAGCTTCTATTCGTGTTTTAGCACCTCGTGATGCATCCCAACGTGTGTCGTATCTATCAACACTTGAAAATTTAGAGTTCAAGCCTGCTGATACGTCGGCTAAAATTATTGTTAACTCACGAACAGGTACCATTGTTATTGGTAAAAATGTCAAACTGCAACCTGCTGCTATTACGCATGGTGGGCTTACGGTCACAATTGCTGAGCAACAAAACGTTTCGCAGCCTAACGCATTAAGCGAAGGTGAAACGGTTGTAACCAATCAAACAATTATTGATGTTAACGAAGATGATTCTCGCGCATTTGTATTTAACCCAGGTGTAAGCCTTGATGACTTAGTTAGAGCAATTAATGAGGTTGGCGCTGCTCCTGGTGATTTGATGGCAATTCTTGAAGCACTCAAAGAGGCGGGCGCTATCAATGGTCAACTCGTTGTTATTTAATTTTTGATATAACTAAACCCTAGCCAATAGGGTTTAGTAAAATTCATACCAACCCCAACTCCCTTTTGATAAACCACTCTCCTATATCACTATTTAATTGTTTGGCTTGATTATTGCATTGTTAGTTTATTATTAATTTATGTGTCAAAAAGCTGATGGATACTAATCACCTCGATAAGCAAAACTTTTTTGATTTAGGGAACTTAGACTCATTACGTCAAAGTGCCTTAAAAAGTGATGCCTCCAGTGACACTTCCAAAGATGCGCTGAAACAAGCTGCTGCGCAGTTTGAATCTATTTTTACGCAGATGTTGCTTAAAAGTATGCGTAAAGCCAATGATGCGTTTGAAGATAAAAACAGCCCGTTTAATTCAAGTGGCGTAAAGTTTTTTGAAGAAATGCATGATCAACAACTCTCTGTTGAGTTGTCTTCAAATGGTTCTTTAGGCCTTGCTGATTTAATAGTCCAGCAGCTATCTCCTGATGGGAAAAAATTTACCCCAGGTTCTGTACTTCGCTCGGTTGATAATTTTACTAGCGATAAACGTGCATCAGGTGTGTCGAATGATTCACTGACAAACAAAAATGATATCGCAACGAATGCATCTGATAAAAACGAAGGGCCGTTTGATGATGCAGAGTCATTTATCAGTACCGTGTGGGAGCATGCAAAATCAGCCGCTGAAAAAATAGGATTAAACCCTGCTGTAATGGTTGCACAGGCTGCACTTGAGACTGGTTGGGGTAAGCATATCATCAATAAAGCGGATGGCAGTAGCAGTAACAACCTCTTCAATATTAAGTCAGATCGCAGCTGGGATGGTGCTAAAGCCAGTAAAGTGACGCTTGAGTTTGAACAAGGCATGCCAGTAAAAAAACAAGCAAGCTTCAGGGCTTACGACTCAATTAAAGATAGTGTGAATGATTTTGTTGATTTTTTAAATGAAAATCCACGCTATCAAGAAGCACTCAACAATACAGCAAAACCTGCTGCCTTTTTAGATTCCTTACAAAAAGCAGGGTATGCAACTGACCCCAATTACGCTGATAAAATTAAGCAGGTACTTAACAGATCTGATCTTAAATCATTGGCAGCTACATTGGTTCGCCAAGGAGTAAACTAACATGTCGTTTAATTTATTAAACATTGCTAATTCAGGTGTTCGAGCAAATTCTGAATTACTACAAACGACCAGTAAAAACATTGCTAATGTAAATACCAAAGGCTATGTAAGAGAAAGTACAGAGCATATGACCATGGTCGACAATCAAGTTGGCCGTGGTGAAACATTTAGACTTTTAAATGAATTTGCGCAAAAACAACTTAATCGTGATACATCAAACAAAGCGTTCTTCGACCAATTTGTCACTGAGGCAAGTCGTGTAGATACATTATTTTCTGAGGAGTCTAATAGCCTCTCTACAAGTATTAACTCGCTTTTTAATAATGTACAAGAAAGCCTAAACCAGCCTTCCTCTAGCGTGGCTCGATCACTGGTTATGACGGATGCTGAAAACCTTATCGAGCAGATGGACCGCTTATCAGGTATTGTTTTTGACCAAAAAAATGTTGTTAATGAACAGCTTGAAATATTCTCAGATGAAGCGAATACCTTAATCCAAAATGTAAGTGCATTGAATAAGCAAATAGCAGCGGTTCACGGTACACGAAGTGAAAGCAGTTCTAGCACGCTTTACAATCAACGTGACTTAGCGATTCGTGAGTTATCAGAGCTGGTAGATATTGAAACGCTTGATGGCCAAAATGGTGAAAAGCTTTTATTTATGGGTACAGGTGAGTCACTTGTTATGCAAGAGGGTACATTCAACCTGTTTTCTATGACGGGAGACCCTGATCCTGACTTTAAAGAGCTGCGGCTAGATGTGAATGGTGGCAAAGCCGTGCCGCTTGAAATTGATGCGGACTCCATTAAAGGACAAATTGGTGGTTTATTGGCCTTTCGTGATGACATACTCGTGCCAGCGCAAAACCAACTTGGCCAAATGGGTTTGGCGATTGCTGATGCATTTAATGAGCAAAATAAGTTAGGTATGGATGGCGATGGCGAGCTTGGTGGGGATATTTTTACCGTACCTAAAGTTGATGCCTTTGCATACCAAGCTAATACATCTACATCAACCATGACAGGGACAGTTGAGCCCGGCAAAGGCAGCGAATTACCGGCAAGTGACTTTATTATTACTTACACCGCTGCGAATACTGTTGAAATACAAGCTATAGATAATAAAGGTGAGCCATTAGGAACTGCTACCACAGCTAATATTGTTGGTGGTGTGATAGATTCCACAACCAACCCAGGTATTGAGCTATATGGTTTACAAATTGAAGTGGGCGGTGGCGCGGCGAATGTGGGGGATCAGTTTCAACTTAAGCTTAACTCACAAGCGGCATCAACATTAGAGCTCGCGACAGACAG
>Ga0115572_10004516_pt1 | contig 10821 bp, 6 predicted proteins | sample COGITO_mtgs_1206_FD_88681 | JGI IMG/M metagenome (GOLD analysis project Ga0115572, IMG submission 88681) | Pelagic marine microbial communities from North Sea - COGITO_mtgs_120607 | ecosystem: Environmental > Aquatic > Marine > Epipelagic | place: Germany:Helgoland, sampling site Kabeltonne... | reverse complement strand
CTGCGCCGCGCGGGTGTTGGTGGCCGGGCTGCGCCGCTCCTTGGAGATGAGGTAGGCGACGACCCTGACGTGGTCGCGCGCGGCGGCGCTGAGCAGCGCGCTGTCGAGGTCGGTCGCGCCAAAACGCACCAGAAAGTCGACGATCTCCGAGTGCGCGTGCGCCGCGGCGGCGTCCAGCGCCGAGTCGAGGTCGAAGGCGTCGACGTCGTGCTCGAGGAAGCAGCGGCGCACGGCCGCAAAGTCGCCGACGCGCGAGGCGTGCACGAGCCGGGAGCTCGGCGAGCCCAGGTTGGTCGGAAAGACCTGGCCGAGGTCGAGCCCGAGCGCCGCGACGAGGAGGAGGGGGGACGTCGCCATTGGCAGGCTTGGCGGCGTCACACCTCGCGACACGGGCACAAGAGGCAGGTTCGAGCGGAGCGCGCGCGCACACGTGTACCCATGGCCTCCGTCGACCCTGTTAGCGCCGACGCTGCCACCGGCGCCACGCCACCCGTCGACGCCAACAACGCCACGACCCTCCCGCCAGTGCCCGAGCGGCAGCATGCGCGCAGGCACTGCAACCTCGCGCAGGAGGACGAGAGCCGCCTGCTCGCGCTCGGCGGGCTTCGCAAGCCAAACCTCGCCTTTGCGATCCTCGCCGCCCACGGGATGGGCATCGAGACGCGGCCCGTGAGCGTCGACGACCCGGAGCTCGCGCGCCGCGGCGAGGAGGCGTGGCTCAAGCTCTTCGAGGAGGCGTCCTCCGACGGCGCGCGGCAGGAGCTGCGCGACACGCTCGACAAGCACCTCTCGGGCAAGCCGCCGCCGCTGCACAAGAGCTGGTCCATGCTCGCCGAGGAGGCCGAGATCGAGGAGTGGTACGACGACGCCGCGTTTGGAGAAATCAAGGACATCACGCCGTTCTTCGCCAACAAGGTGCCTGAGGCGAAGGGTCAGCAGATTGTCGACGAGCACTGCACGTTTCTGGGAGAAGAAAGCTTCTACAAGGACAAGCGCCGCATCGTCGACACCTATCCGTTTCTGTCCGAGTACGGCAGGCAGGTGGCGGAGAATGGGGACAGGCCGCCCGACGCGCCGCCCACGCTGCACCGCGAGCACGAGTGCCCGGTGCAGGCCTGGAGGCAGCTGTTCCAAGACGCGCGACCTGGTGTGGTGGACGGCGCCCTCCTCGGGTTTGAAAGGGCAAAGCTCAAGCTCGAGGACGAGGCGCGCTGGGAGCGCCTCAAGACGATGCCGCTCGACGAGCTCGACGCGCTCCTCTTCGCGCTCACCGACGCGCACGGCCCCACGCAGTTCGAGCGCGAGTGGTACGGCGAGGACGCCCGCGACCAGGCCAAGCGGGTGGTCCTGGAGCTCTTCGCGGGCGTCGACAAGGGCAATGCCGTGCGCGCGTGCTTCGACGCGGCCAAGCTGCCGGCCGAGGGCAAGGTCATCCAGGGCGGCGTGCTCTTCCGCGGCGGCCACGCGCAGAAGCTGAAGGCCAAGCTCGAGGCGCACCGGTACACCAACACGTCGCACAAGTTTGCCGCCTACCTCTTCTGCAACCGGGACGGCCACTGGGAGGCCGCGGCCCTCGGCCTGCAGACCTTCCAGTGGCCGTGCCACTTTGACAGCTGCAACATCAGGCCGGTGGAGCTCCACGACCCGACTCCCGACAAGCCGTGGGACAAGAAGGCGCTCGAGGTGTTCTACTCGATCGTCGACGACGTGCGCGACCAGCTCGCGGCGGGCAAGGTGGTCGTCGTGGCGTGCATGATGGGCATGAACCGGTCCAAGGCGGTGCTGCACGCGCTCCACCCCACGGCGGCCAACGAGCCCACCTGCGAGGCGATGCGCCGCGCCGCCGAGGGCTACCGCAACGGCAAGGACATGCGGATCGTGCCGCTCATGCCCAAGATGGCGATTGGCAAGCGCAGGCGGTGAGCCCGCGTGCGCGTGTCCGTGGGCGTGTCCGTGGGCGTGTGCGTGGGCGTGTCCGTGGGCGTGTGCGTGGGCGTGTGCGTGTGTGCGTAAGTTGCGGCGCGCGCCAACTGAGGCGCGCGCGGGCGTATAAGGAATAAACGCTAAACTTGTGAATAAGCGATTCCCCCAAGGCACGCGATGCAAGCGCCCCTGAAGCGCCGGTCCGACCAGCGGCCGTTTGGCCCGAAATCGTTGGCGGACATCCAAAAGCAGTGGGGGGTGCAGCTGCGCGCACGCGCGCAGCGCAAGGTCGACATGAGCGTCATCGCCGCGAACATTCGGCGTGAGCCGCAAGGGAGCCCTGCGGCAGCGCCGCCGCCACCGCCGCCGTCGCTGTACAGCAAGGCTGGCAAGAGGAAGATCGCCGACGCCAACCTGCTTCTGCTGCTCTCCAAATCGGGCCAGCCACCAAAGACCACAAAGTACCGTTGCGGCGCGTGCGCCGGCTGCATGCGCCACGAGTGTGGCGAGTGCGACAACTGCCGGGACAAGAAGCGATTTGGCGGGCCTGGGAGCCGAAAGCAGGCGTGCAGCGAGCGCCGGTGCTTGTACGCCCACGAGGTCTTGGAGTGAGCGGACCGCGGACAGTCGCCACCTGTGCCAGCCAACGCCACCTGGCGCGCCACGAATGGCGCGCACCAAGCGCCCCCGCACGCCATCAAAGCGCGCGTCGCCCACGCCCGAGAAGCCCACGCGCTTCTCGAACGCGCGCAACGAGCTGGCCGAATCGCTGCTCGAGGCGCACCGTGAGGGCTTTCTCGGGCGGAAGCGCGTGCACGCGTACGAGAAGAGCCTCCTGAGCGAGCACCTCGAGCGTTGCCTCAAGGCCAACTGGGAGACCCTCAAGAAGCGCATGAACCAGGGCGAGGAAACCGTGGCGTTTTGCTTTCAACACAAATACCACGAGTACGAACCCAGCGAGGAGGACGTGCGGGCGGCGCTACCCCCGGACCTCAAGGCGCTCTCCGACTTGCAATGGACACGCTCCGCCGATTGTACCGAGAAAATCTTCACCGTCGCCGTCACCGGCGTGCAGCGGTCGTTGCCCGCCCGCACTGGCACGCGCGATTGGGTGATCGGCATCCAGGTCAACGGGGACTACTTGACGAACGTCCGCGCCGCGGCGCTCACCGCCGCCCTGGAGCGTGGTGAGGACGTCGAGGAAGAGTGAGGACGGCGCGGGCGGGAGGAGGTCGGTGGCCAGGCAGTCGTCCACGAATCCCATGCGTTTGGTTTGGGAGCGCGCGCGCGCGCGTGTGTGTGTGTGTGTGTGTTGTGTTCTCTATCAGAAATGACCACCACGTGTACCGGTTATCGCACTTCCCCGCGCCGCCGCTTGTTCCGCGAGATCTGACGCGCGAGTGCGCTCTTGCGCTTGGAGGCGGCGCTCTGCTTGGGCGCCGGCGGGAGGGCCAGCTCCTCCGCGCCGGCGCCGAGCCCGGAGCCGCCCAACGAGCTGGCCCCCGCGCCGTTGGCCCCAAACATGGGCCGCGCCTTGTTCATCAGGTGCGAGAAGATGTCGGCGGTGCTCATCGACTTGTGCGCGGCGACGAGCCAGCTGCGGTGGTGCGAGGGGCAGTACCACACGACGCGCAGCGGCGGCGGCACGGTGGCGTTGCGGCCGCCCGTGTCCGCGGGCGCGTCGACGCGGCGCCACTTGGCCCCCGTGGAGTTGAGCGGCTGCACCTTGCCGCAGTAGCGGCACGCGGGCGGCGGCGGCTTGGGCAGCGCGGCCTCCATCTCCTCCGCGGCCTCGCGGCCGGCAAGCATCGCAAAGTCGCAGCGCAGGCAGCAGGGCTCGCCGCGAAAGCGCAGCGTTGGGCCCAGCTTGGCGAGGCAGCCGCAGAAGGCGCAGATGCCGTAGAAGTCGCCGAAGACGCGGATGGCCCTCCCGAGCACGGGGATCTTGACGAGCGGCACGTCGCCGCACGAGATGGCCGTGGCGCTCTGCTCAAAGGAGTTCTTGATGTCGCGCCGCAGCTTGGCCACCTCGGAGCTCGCGTCGCGCGCGTTCGGGGCGTGCGCGCCGCTGGTCGCGGCGACGACCGTGGCCGGTCGCAGGTCGGCGGGCAGCGGCGCGACGTCCGCCCGCACGTCAAACTCCTCGGCCTCGACCTCCTCCGCCGCGGCCTCGAGCGACACGGCGGTGCGCAGCGCGGCCGAGGAGCGCTTCGCGCAGCGCATGTGCCCGGCGCACACGTCGCCGTCAATGGCCAGCATGCTCGCCGCGAGGCCGAGCTCGTTGAAGGGCACGTTCTTGCCCGTGCCGTCGACGCACGCGTTGACGATGCGCCGGCACTCGCTGCACACGAAGAGGTGGCTGCAGTGCTCGGGCAGCCGGCACACGACGTCCTCGCTCGTGGTCTCGCCCAGCGCCGCGTCGGGAGCGGCGAGCAGGCGCGCGCACAGCGCGTCGCACTGACGCCGGCGCGTGGTGGCGCCGAGGTCGTACGCCAGGGCCTGCGCCTGCAGGTTGGCGAAGCGCGCAAAGATGAGGAGCGTCGCGGCGTCGACGGCGCTCAGCCCCATGACGGCGAGCTCGGCCTCCTGCGTGGCGCGGCTGACGCCGCCGCTCGGCAGCCCGTCGGGCTCGCCGGCGGCCCCGGCGCCGGCGCTCGGCAGCCCCAGCAGCGCGCACGCCTGCTTGACGCTGAGCAGCGACGCGTCGCTCGTCGTCATCACGAGGCGCTGCACGCGCTCGTAGACCGCGAGCGGCAGGCGCGCGCACAGCTTGAGCGGCGCGCACTCGCCGTGGATGGCGTCGTGCTGCGCGCTGTCGAGGCGCGAGGCGCGGTGGCCGTGGACCTGCGCGTGCACCCAGAAGCCGACGTAGCTCGTGCGGAAGGCCGCGGCGATGAGGCCCGAGACGACGGCGATCGCCGGCTGCACCGTCGCGGGCAGCGCGCCCGAGCGGCCGCCGAGCCACGAGGCGTAGTAGGCGAGCGGCTCGAGCGGCTCGCCGGTGCGCGCGCGCGCCTTGGCCTTCTTGCGCGAGCGCGGCTCGGACGACAGGTGCCGGGCCACGAGGGCCGCGAGGGCGGTGGCGCCTTCGCACGGCGCGGCGAGGTCCTCGCCCGCGGCCGCGAAGGCGTGCATCGCGGCCGTCATCGCCGTGGGTGGCAGCGCGCGCGGCGGGACGTCCAGCTGCCCGGCCGACTGGTGCGTCTGCTGCAGCGCCGCGAGGAGCGCGCAGTCCTCGGCGAGGACGGCCGCCAGGTGGAGGCGCACGGCCTCCTTGATGGCGCCCGGCGCGGCGCTCACAAAGTCCTTGAACTCGTTGGTCGCGTTGCGCGCGCGCGCCGCGTGCAGCGCGCGCAGGCGCACGCGCCAGTCGCGTCGCGCCGCCGGGTGCACGCACGGGTGCAGCCCCGCGAGGCACACGGCGACGACGTGCATGCACACGCGCACCGAGCCGTCCGACTCCTTGACGGCCGCCTGCAGCGTCGACTCCCAGCCACGGCTGCCGGCGTTGGTCGCGCGCGTCAGGATGGCCAGCAGCGGCTGCGCCGCCTTGGCGCAGCTGCGCGGCGCGAGCACGCGCTCGTACAGCGGCGCAAGGTTGAGCAGGTTGCTCACGTTGGGCACCGAGTAGAGCTCGGGTGCGGGCACGCCGACCTCGTCCACGAGCGCCTCGGTCAGCGGCCGGTCGTGCGTCAGCTGACCGAGCGTGACCAGGTACTCGGCGTGCGCCGAGGTCCACGTGGCCACGCGGTACGAGTCGGCGTAGAGCCGCGCCAGCTGCTGGCGGTCGGCGTGCGCCCCGGGCGCCTCGTGCGGCCGACTCGCCAACAGCGCCTGCTGCGCAGCGACGGCTTCGAGCAGCTCGCCAAAGCACAGGCGCACGAGCGCCGCCGCGTGCGTCGGCGATTGGCTGGATATCCCCTCAGGGTCGGAGCCGGGTCCGACATTCGTTGGCGATTGGCTGGATATCCCCTCAGGGTCGGAGCCGGGTCCGACATTCGTTGGCGATTGGCTGGATATCCCCTCAGGGTCGGAGCCGGGTCCGACATTCGTTGGCAACCCGCCCGTCAGCGCGCGCGTCTCGGCGCGCATGGCGTCCACGAGCGCGCCCACCGCGTCGCAGCGCGCGCAGCCCTGCACGGCGTCGAGGAAGCTGAGCGACCACACCCACGGCGGCACGCGGCCCAGGAGGGCGCGCGTGCTGCCGAGCGCGAGCGCGTCGCGCAGCCGCGCGAGCGCGCCCGCAACGCCCGCGTCCTCAAAGGTGGCGCAGAGCGGCGTCGCCTCCGGCTCGAAGACGCGGCGCGAGCGGCGCATCATGCTGACGAGCGAGGGGACCCCTCGCCCTCGACCACCGAGCTCGCCGACGAAGGTGTGGTCGTCCCCTCCGCCGGCGGCCCAAAATGCTGGGTGGTCGACTCCTGCGCCGCGCCCACGTCGCGCTGGATGAGGCGCGGCATCTGGTTGTCGTCGCGCACGTAGGCGTAGTGCGGCGCGAAGAACTTGACGACGGGGCGCCACAGCAGCGAGGCCATCCCGCCGCGCGCCGCGGCCGTGTCGGCCCACTCCTCGTCCACGAAGAGCAGCGCCTCCTGACGGTAGCCGTCCGAGTCGTTGGCCACGCTCGCGTGCCCCGGCACGTCCTCGCCCGACGCGACGCCGAGCGCGTTCCCAAAGGCCTGCAGCGGCACCTTGACGCTGGGGCAGAACGTCGGGTCGCCGCGCGCGCAGCGGTAGATGTAGGTATGCACGTAGCGCGTGCACACGAGGCACTTGCCGGGCGGCGAGGGCAGCTTGCCCGTGCGGTCGAAGACCTCGCGCTGCGAGGGGCGCAGAAACTCGGCGCCCACAAAGGCCAGGTCGGTGTCGTCGCCGTAGCGCCAGCGTGCCAGCCACACGCAGATGCAGCGGTTGCCAAAGTTGCACGCGCGCTCGTTGGCCGCCAGGTTGGGCGGGCGCAGGTACGCGTCGTCCCAGCTCTTGGGCACGATCTCGAGCTCCTTGGTCGGGATGGCCGTCTCGCCGACCAGGTCCGACACGAGCTGCAGCGTCTGGTGCGACGTCGCCTCGAGGCTGAGCACCGGGTGCAGCTTGAGGTACGACGAGAGCGCCAGCTCCTGCGAGCCGTACGCCTCGTCGGCGTCGATGCCCGCGCGCTCCTGCAGCAGCGGCAGCTTGCCCCGCGCGTTGCGCGGCAGCGGCGGCGGCGGCATGTCGGGCGGCTTGCTGACGCGGCCCGTGCCGCCGCCGGCGCACGGGGCGGCGTCAACGCCCTCCCCGCCGCCGTCGAGGGCGCCAACGTCGCCCATCAGGTCGGCGGAAAGCGCCGGGCCGTCGGGCACCGCCGCCGCCTGCGACGACGACGACGACGAGGGCCCCGCCGCCTCCTCGCGCGGCGCGCGGGCCGGCGGCTTGTCCGTCGGCTGACGGGTGCGCTTGAGCGGCCGCTTGCCGTTGATGGGCAGCATCTCGGAGGCGGCGGCGGCCGCGGCCGCGCCCGCGCGGCCGAGTCGGTGCGGATTCGGCGCGCCCTCCATGGGCGTCCGCGTCCGTGTGGTTTGGGCGCGGGGGACTCTTATAGAATACGAGGGGTGCGGGCTGCTAGCGCAACCCGCACAAAATACTGCTACAGGGCACCGAGGTACTTGCGCGTGAACTGGCACGCCGCGTCGCCGCGGTCGTTGGATATGGGGTGCGACGGGCGGGCGGGGTACCCGCCACCGTCAACCCAGCCAACGCGCGCGCAGAAGAGCTGCGACGTCGCGGCGCACAGGCTCTCGTTGGTCAGGAAGCGGAAGCGCGCGAGCGCCGTGATCGCGGTCAGGTCGGCGATCGCCTCCACGTGCGTCGACGTCGGGTAGTCGGCCAGCAGCCGCTCGGCGTACGCGCCGTTCCACTGCTGCGTGTACGCGGTCACGTGCGCGAACTCGTGCGCGATCACAAAGCCGGCGCGCGCGTACAGCGACGGCTGGTCGTACCGCTCGTCGGCAAAGGGCGGCACGAGCAACCCCGGCAGCAGCACGACGCAGGCCGCGTCGCCCGTGAGCAGCAGGTAGGCGTTGCGCCGCGCGCCCGAGAAGAGCGGCGGGTGCTCGCACAGGTCGGCCTGCGTCACGACGGGCACCAGCCGGTCGAGGAAGACCGCGCGCGCCTGCTTGAGCAGCATCGTGAGCGCGCCGTCCTCCGCGCGCAGCGTCGGCCGCTCGAAGGCGCGCGCGACGCCGCCCCACGTGCCGCGCGGCGCGCCCGCGATGCGCACCCGCGCGGCGCGCGCCTTGGCCACCGCGGCCGTGCGGTCGGCGTAGTTGGCGAAGACGTTGCCGACGAGCTCCTCGCTCAGCGTGACAGCCACCGCCTCGCGGATCGCCTCCGTCTCGGTTTGCAGCCGCTCGTACAGCCGCGGCGTCACGAGCGCTTCGAAGGTCAGGTGGTCGAAGGCGTCGGGGAAGACGCGCTTGGCCGCGGCGAGGCACACGGCGCGTGCGCCGCTGCGCGTGGCCGTCGCCACTGAGGACGACGCCCTGAGCGAAGAGAGCGCGAGCGTCGAGGCATTGGCGACCGTGTGCGCCCCCGCGGGCGCGAAGCGGTCCGCCTCGTCCGTGTGCAGCCGCCCGAGTGCGGCGGCGTGCGGCGGCGGCGCCGCCGCGTCGCCCTTGTGGCCCTTGCCACCAAAGAAGAGCCCGCCCTCCTCCTCGGCCACGACCGCGCGCGCCGCCAGCGCGCAGTTGGCCGCGAGCCCGTGCAGGTAGGCGCTCGCGCGCTCGGGCCCGCCGCCCTCCGCGGCGGAGGCGCCGTAGGCCTTGACGAAGCGCGCAAGCGGCGCGTTGAGCTCCTCGTACCCCGTCTTGAAGTTGGGCCCCGCGAGCGCGTCGACGTACGTGCCCGCGTGCGACCCCGTCACGAGCGCGCGCGAGTGCGCCTCCGTCACGGCGTCGAGCGTCGCGAGCTCGAAGCCGTCCATCGCCTGCGCAAACTCGCCCGCGAGCTCGCGGGTCGCGGGCGACTCGCCGACCGCGTACAGCGCGTTCGTGAGCGCACCCGGCGTGGGCGGCCGGCCGGGCATCACGCGCGCGGTGAAGGCGTCGGCGTAGGTGCCGATGCCCAGCAGCGCGGGCGCGTCGCAGTAGTGGCCCGCCAGGAAGCCGGTCGTCTCCAGCGCCTTGTCGAGCGTCGTGGCGGTAAGGAAGGGCGCGAGCTCGCGGTACGCGAGGGTGGCCGCCGCGCCCGCGCTGTTCGAGACCACCATCGTGCGGCACGCGGTGCGGAACTTGGACACGTCCGAGACGGCGAGCCGGCCGCTGCCCTTGGCGACGATCAGGTCGTCGACGGCCGCCTCGGTGGCTCGCTCGTCGAAGAAGGCCCAGCGCTCCACGCCGTAGGCGATCGACCCCGCCTCGATCCACCGGCCGCACCACCGCTCGTGATCGGGCGCGCCCGGCCGGTCGTCGGCGCCGGCGTACGCGATCTCCTCGCTCAGCGCCGTCGGGAAGGACAGCGCGCGCAGGCAGCGCAGCGTGCCCTCCGCGTCCACGTTCTGCCGCATGCCGGGCGCGCACACGCCCTGATTGAGCTCGACCATGCCGCCCTGGTGCGCGCTGTGGTTGAGCATGCGCAGCCCCGCGGGCGAGACGGACGTCTTGAACGAGCAAAAGTGCTGGTCGTCCGTGAGCGCGTAGCACGTGCCGTGACGCACGCACTCGGCCTGCTCGGTGCACACGGTCGAGTGCGTGAGCAGCGCGCCGAACGCGGCCACGACCAGCGAGATGAGCACCGCGTACAGGCTCTCCTCCGCCTCGGACGACATGGGGCCCGAACGCGCGCGGCCCTCCCCTTTTACCCACATGGGCGAGAAACGAGCGTTATCACTAGCGACGTGCTTTTAAAAAAGATGGACACGCACGCACGTACTGGGAGTGTTCGCCTTCACGGCGCGCGCCGCTTCCCGGGCGGGCGCGCCGCATTCTCCTTCTCCCTAGCCGCCCGGTTCTCCGCCTCCTTCGCGGCCCGGCGCTGATCCCTCCCCGCAATCCTGGCCTGCTCCTTTTCCTCCCTGGCCTGCCGCTCGTCCCTTTTCCGCTTGGCCTCGCGCTTCTCAATCTGGCCCATGTCGTTTTGCTTGGCCTCCTCCGCCGCCCTTTTGGTCGTTTCCCTCTCGACCTCCTCCCAGCGGGCGTTGGACGCGGCGTTGAAGCTGCGCTTGGTCGCCTTCTCCGCCGCCTTCTCCACCTCCTGCTCCTCTGCGATCAGCGCCAAGTTGCGCTCGTGGAAGGCCGTCATCTCCTCGCCCGAGATCTGCACGTAGGCAAACCGGGCCGCGTCCCGGACCTTCTCGTCCTCGTCGTCGAGGTTGGTCACAATCGTCAGGATGTCCTCGTAGCGCGCGCGCCACCGCCGCAGCTCGGGGTCGGCCGCGAGCGCCGCCTCGTCGGCCTCCCTTCGGCGCCTCCACGCGTCCAGCAGGGCGCGCTCGCGGTGCGCCGCGAGCGCGAGCCGCATCGCGAGCGCCTTGCCCTCCCTCCTCCACCACTTCTGGTCCGCGTCCGACTTTAGGATCTCCAGCGCGCGGTTGGGGTCCTCGAGCGCCTTTTTCTGGTTGGGCTTAGGGCCCGCGGCCTCCTTTTCCTCGCGCAACCGCTTCGCCGCCTCCTCCGCCTCCTGCTTCCTCCGCCGGTTCTCCGCGACCCGCTCGGCCAGCTTGCGCTGCTCCTCCGCCTTCCGCTCCTCCTCCGCGGCCGCCGCGGCCGCCGCGATCGCCGCGTCCTCCTTCTTCCGCCCCTCCTTGATCCTGATGGCCTCGTCCAGCTGCTCCGACTTCTCCTGGGCATTCTTGTACTCTTCCTGGTCCTTCCACACACCGGCCTCGTACATGGCAATCTCACTCTCCACCTGCATTTGCCT
>Ga0115572_10004514_pt1 | contig 10822 bp, 7 predicted proteins | sample COGITO_mtgs_1206_FD_88681 | JGI IMG/M metagenome (GOLD analysis project Ga0115572, IMG submission 88681) | Pelagic marine microbial communities from North Sea - COGITO_mtgs_120607 | ecosystem: Environmental > Aquatic > Marine > Epipelagic | place: Germany:Helgoland, sampling site Kabeltonne... | reverse complement strand
TTCCAGAACTTTAACACAAACTATTCGGTTGCCCTATCTCATAGCCTAAAAAATAATCCCAAAAGCCTATTCTTAAATAAAGTTAGCGGTTAGCGCCACCAAAAACGCGCCTTACTCTCCATTGCCGTTAACACCTTTAAATCACCGCTAAAATTCCATTCGAAAGTCACAGCGCCATTATCTGCAGTTACCCACTGTTTTGAGCCAAAAAGTTCATATCGTTTAATTACATCAGCATGGGGATGACCAAAATGATGCTGATACCCTGCTGAGAAAACCACATGAGTCGGCATCAGCTGTTTTATAAAATCACGACCTGAAGAGGTTTTACTGCCATGATGAGGGGCAACCAATAAATCAACCGATGGTAATTCATAGTTTTCTAGCAACAATTTCTCTGAATGCTTCTCGATATCACCCGGCAAAAGGATACTGATATCTCGCCAGCGTATTAATAAAACACAGGAATTATTATTACTATCTTCCATTTCAGCTCCACGGCCCTCCAATTTTGGCAATAAAATATCAAAATAAATCCATTCACTTTCAGAGGATGAATTCTTAAACTCCCAGTGCCAGCGCTTTGACGCATAACAATAACTCTTTTCACCAACAAATGAGTTTCCCTGCAAGGCATGAGAAAAAATACCCGGGGGCAAAACAGCTTGCTTGACGGGCAGACTGTCACTCAGCCCCTTAAAGCCCCCAAAATGATCCATATCCCCATGACTAACCACAACCCTATCTACCTGCTTGAAACCCCGACTTACAATAAACGGCGATACTACAGCTGACCCCATATCAAAACTTTCACCATAGGAAGCGCCCACGTCATAAACCAAAAGTTTAGATTGGGATTCAACAACCACCGAAAGCCCCTGCCCCACATCTAGAATAGTAATACGCAAGGGCAACCTTGACTTGTGAGCTAACACATGAAGCATAAAGGGTAAAATTAAAATCCAACGTGAAAGAAGCCCCCTAGGCAAAAGAACGGTAAAAGCCGACAGGACTAGGCAGGTGAAAAACAAAGTTGATGTAGGCAATGAAAAATAATAAAAGCCCCAATCTGCAGGTAAAAAATCAAATAACAACCACAAACCATCAATGGAAAACCCCGCCCATTGCCACAATAGTTGCGCGGCAGATACGGAGAAAAAAAACAACACAGCTGCCATTAGGCATAATGGAACAGTAATAAAAGACACATAAGGCACAGCGACAAGATTAACCACTAAGCCTAACCAAGAGATTTTACCCACAAACAACAAAAGAGGCGCCGTCATACCCACAAAAAGAATCCACTGAGATAAAAACAACCCAGATCTATTTCGATTAACAGTAATGCGAGGCACAAAATAAAACAAAAGAATACTAACTGCCGAAAAGGACAACCAAAAACTCGCGCCAATAACGGCTAATGGCTGAGCTACACCGATCAAGAACAGAGCCCAAATAAAGGCAACATAAGGAGAAATCCGAAGATAAAACATCTTACAGAGCATAACGAATATAACCACAACCATGGCACGCTGTGTAGGCAGAGAAAAGCCGGCAAGCAGACTGTAAAAAAAAGCAGACAATAGCCCACATAGCGGCGGGAAAAAACGAGAAAAAATAGCTTTATTTCGAAAATCAAAGGTCATTATCATGAGGATTCGGTTGATTGATATACCGAATAAAACTCCCAAAACAGCAACTAACCCAATATGCAATCCAGAAATAACTAATAAATGCACAATACCAAGCCGAGATAAATCACCCCACCACTTACCCAAGCCCGACTTATCACCAATGGTTAAGGCACTGATAATCGCCTTATTGCGATCAGATAAATCAGCAGCCAAAATAAAAAATCTAATATCCTCACGCAAACGACTCAAATTACTGCTTAGGAAACAAAGCCAGTTACAATTATCCAATGTGATTAACCGATTGAAATCGGAAGCTAAGACATAGCCCGTGGCAGAAAAGTGTTTTTCAACTAGCCATGCTTGGTAGTCAAAACCACTAAAATTAGTCAAGCCATGCGGCTGTTTCAACCGAACCAACAGTTGCCAATGTTCGCCAGCATGGAGACTGGGCAATGAACCAACCTTTGCGTACCAACTCAATCGCAAATGATCTAGCGAATAAGAATTAGGAGTAACAACATTATTATGAGGCTGAGCATCAAAAGACTCGACATCAAAGTCAAAACTAAGACGATTAGCCTGCCTATTAACTGTACCCCGCACAAAACCCTTAATAACATAATCATGTTTATTCAATGATTCTGGAAGCTGATGCTCTAAAACCCTCTCAGCCCTGAGGTGCCCCCAGCCAATTCCAACTGATAACAATGCAAAAAGAGTTAGAAGAGGTTTAAGCTGATAGTGAGACCGAAAAGAAAAAAAAGTACCAATAGCCAAAACAAAAACAATCACCCAAGTGTCAATTGTAAAAAGGCTCGGCAAAAAGCTAACAATATAGATACCGATAGCCAAAAAAATTAAATTAAGCATGCTTTCTCAAAAAAAATATCACAATCAAAGCATAGAAAAAATTACACAGTATTTCTGCAATATCAGCAACAGCGTGACAGGCACCTATGATAGTAAAAAACTATCATACCAATAGGATTATTTAATTATACGGATGTATATAGATTGTTTATGTTTATTAAATAGTAATACTTATCAATATTATTTGCATGCAAAGTATTTATTAAAAGGGTGAAGAAAATGGGCCTAATAAAATCTAATAAATCTAATAAATCTTGGATATCTTTTTGTAGATGCCTCTTTAGATGCAGTCATTTTATTAACAAAGAATCACTGACCATATTCAGTTTTTACTCCCCAAGTGCACAACCTACAACTCCTCACCTAATTCGTTATATAACTCTAAAAAACCAAGCTTTAAAAGCGCTATTTGATAAAAGGAATTTTAACAAATTGGATGATATCGCCTGTAAGGTTTTTAGTATTGAATTGAAAGTGGCATAGCAGCAGACCGCAGGAAGCGGACAGATAGTCCTTTAATTTAAGGTCTATATTTAAAACGGAAATTTACTGCGCTTTGTCACCTTCATCCTTTTTCAGTCTTACATTATGTAGAAATATCTATTTTCAAATAAATAATATAAATTAATGTAATCCCTCTGCTATATTTAATATTAGAATAAATATTTACACTCAAGCTTTTAGATCTTATGGATTGAACTTTATTTTCTTTAAAAATAGATAACCAACATGGATGTTAGGTTTTTATGCAATTACAGATACAACTAAATTTTTTATCATCCCGCAATCATTATGCTCAATGGTTTCTTCAAAGTTTATCGGGGCTTATGCGCAGCCTCACAGTAAAAATAACCACAATTAGCTTATTATCCCTAATAGCTTTTTCCTCTGATGCCAATTGGACCGATTTTAGCCACCCTAATCAATCAGCAATAAACTATTTTATTGAATTTCAACCGGGTATTTATAATCAGCCAAAGGATACTAATATTGAAAAGCTTCTCAGTGAGATAAAGCACCTATCAACACACGAAATTAACATAGTGGGCATTTCACAATCAGCTTCATCACTTGCCACATATGATCTAGCACTGCTTCGTGCTAAAACTATCAAAAAACAATTAGTTCGTCAGGGTATTGCCGCAGATCGAATTATTGTCAGTGGCGAAGACGAAAACTTTGTAATGCCTGATGAAATTCTTCATGGGGTTTTTGTAACCAGCTCTGAAAATAAGTCAAACACCGAGGCGATATTAAAAACAAAACCTGCAGAACAAAATAAAGCTGCATTTATCGAATTTCCTTTGGGTGTTTACGATAACCCCATGCCCAACCAATTGAATAGAACAATTCAGTCTCTATTATCTCTACCACAGGATCAAACTCTACGGCTTGTTGGAATATCTCAGTCTAAAACCAATTTGGCAACTCAACCACTTGCCCTACAAAGAGCGCAGAATGTTGCAGACCAGTTAATCGCTGCTGGCTTTAAAGCCACAAGAATCAAGCTAGACAGCAAAATCACTAACAATGTCCAAGATATGTATTTAACTCATGGAGTGCATATCTTTGTAAACAGCAATAACAGCAAAGATACCCAGCATGAGCCCTTAGATACAGAATTAGAGCGATTAAACAGCTCTAATAAAAACACTGACACATCAAACCAAAGTAAAAAAATTCACAAACAAAGTCCACAACAGGATAAACAGGACCCCCTTCCCGATGCTAATCAATCCTGTACTCAGCTCAACATCCAAACAGGCAGCCTAAAGAAAAATATTCAGCGAGAAATAGCAGATTGCGGCTATCTAATAGGCGAATGGAGTTTTGGTACAGAAGAAGAATATATTGATTGGATTATCCCTGTCGCCTACAAGGTCAATGTTAAGGAAGGCATCTTTGGCATTCTCAACAGCTTAGAAAAAAATTATCAAATACGTGCCCATGTGCATCAGTTGGACAGGTCGATTGACTTTCTCCCTAGCATTCAATACGAAAAAGGCCAATAATCATGCTCAAAACCAATGATCTCTTGCATAAATTAGCCTTTAGCCTTTTTATATTTCTTATGCTCGGCTGTAACAGTATTAAGCAAAATCAAAAAATCGAGACACTAAAGCCCGAACAGGCTATCAATGATGCCAAAGCCCTAACCAGAAAACAGGGTACCTCAGTATCAGAGACCTCACAGAAGCCAAAACTTGTAAAAGTATCCAAGGCTGCCCCCTGGCTTAATCACCCGCTAGAGGCAAGCTATGCAGGTAATATTGACGCCAAAACCGTCCTATTATCCATACTGAGTAAACAACCGGTTAAATTTGAAATCGAAGGCAATGGCCCACCAGTAAAAGCCGACCCAAAAGCCAAAACATTTAAACAGCACCTAGATACCATCTGTGAACAGGCCAACTGGGCCTACAGAATATCCGATGGCGTTGTAACCTTTTCCGACTGGCAAGTTATCAACTACCCTATTCATTTTATTTTGGGACAAAAGAATATAAACCTAACACCAGCTAGAATGGTGGGTAATAACAGTGATGGCTCTTCTTCACAAACCAGCTCTCAAACCAGCTCTCAAACCAATAGTCTATCCATTAGCAAAAATAGTTTAAGTGAGCTTAAAGAGATTATGGAAAAGCTTATAGTTAAATCAAAAGCTGACAAATCTTTAAGTAAAAATCCCTCTTATTCAATAATAAAATCAACTAATTCCATATTAGTTTCAGCGCCACCCAATATCCAGAAACAGATTAAAAACGCTCTAACGACCATTAATGCCATAGCCGGTCGCACTATACATTTGGAATTCGATATTTACTCTGTGGAACTATTTGAAACCTATGAAAAAGCGCTGGATATTAATGTACTCAAAAATACAGGGGTCAAAATATCTTCTATTGTTAAACCTGATCTACTAAGTGATGGAGAAAAACCCTATATGTTTTCCTTGATCTCGGAAAAAAGCAAATATAACAGCATAGTGATGCTCAAAGCGCTTTCCGAGAGCGGTAAGGCAAGTTTAGTTAACAAAGGCACTTTACACCTTAAAAACAACCAAGCGGGTGACATCAGCGCCACAAGCCTTATTAGTATGGTAGAAATATCCCCCACTGATGACTTTCAATCCACACATCCAGAATTTAGAGAATCCACTATTCGGGTGTTGCCATCCATTATTGGCGAAAAAATTAATTTACATATAATAATTTCAAACAGTGATAACAAACCCTTTTTAAAATCTCTAAAGCGCGAAAGAGTGACACAATCAAGCTCAACAAACTCATATCTACCTGAATACCAAATTTCAGCAGAAGTCGCCACAATCAAGCTCGGCGAGCAATTCGTGATCCCAACCAAAGTTCAAAATGGCGAAACAATTATTATTGGGGGCTTAACCAGAAAAGTTATCACCGATAATCGGCAAAAAAACCAAATGTTACCTTTCTTTGGTGATGGCAAAAATAAACGACAACGGCGCAGTGAAACTATCGTTGTACTCACTGCTTACCTATCTGATTAGGGTTTATAACGACTATGAACCAAGAGCCTGATCAAACCAAAGAGCAAAATGCTTACGAGGATCAATTTGCTTCAAGCTCTTCTAATGAGGGTGCTGTAACACTGCCAACCAGTATCAATGACAATGAATTTCAACTGATCTATCAAGCCAAAGAAGAATCGGTGGGTGGCACTAAACTGCGTATGGCCAAGAATATCGTTGATTTCGCCAAATCATACCGCTGTAGCCACCTGCTATTAATTGATGGCAGTTGCTGGGTATCCCCTGATAAAGGCGTCTCAGTTTTAGCGCAAATAGAAGGCAATGAAAAGCTCGATAATTATGACTATGTAACATTTCCCCTCGATCATGCGGTGTATATCGCCAAAATCAACGCCGGCATTGTGGTAGAAGAAAAGGTTCGCCCCATAGATCAAGCCATCAGTTATTTACAAAATCATAAGCATGCAGAAATTGCCATACTAGCCGGGGGGCATGCCTACGAGCAGCTGGCTAGTCATCAATTTATTGTTAACTGTGATTTAACAATTTTCACCTGGGAATCAGAGGCCGCAAACTATCGCTTTAAAACCATTAATCTCGTACTAATAACTAACCAACTATTTCATAAAAGGTTATTTACACCAGCACTTATCGTTATTACTCCACTAATAATCATAGCCTTCCTGTTTAGCCCTCTGTACGACGTGAAGCTTGATAAAGCGCAAAGGAATACCAGAAGTATGTTGGATTTGGATACAACCCCCAAATCAAAACTCATTGTTAAGACAGCGCCCAAAATTCCTCAGATCATTCTCGAAAATAGTGCATCCCAATTATTGGCTGAAATAACACCCTGGGTCACTGACAAAACCATTAATTTCCTCAGAACCTGTCGCCTAAAAACCGTTGAAATTAGCAAGCGAAGCTTAAGTTTTGAGGGCGAGCGCATGAGTAATATCAAAAAAAACCAGCTGGGCTGTGGCAACGCCAGATTAGACAATATTGTACAGGCTAATGCCCTTAGAATTATTCGTGAAAAAGATAGCTGGTCATTTGTTTTAGCTATGCAGCCCAATATTGCTCAAACCACTGACAGAAAAGACTACTCACAGACCTTAAAAAGACTTGAATTAATAAGCCAACATATTGGCTGGCGATTAAATATCCTCTCAACCATCAATAATGGCGAAAAACAGCGACTCAAGGTATTACTTCAGGGCAAAAATCTTAATAGCCAAGTCTTAAATGTTATCTCGGGAGGTCTTATTGATTATGCCACCGAATTTGTCAAAGGCACTATCCAATTTAACCCCAATAATTTTGACCTTTTAGATGCACAAATTGAAATAGATATTCACACCCAATCGAGTGCTAAATTATGAATAATCCAAATATTCTAAATCCAATAAAACTATTAGCAATTATTGTGATTTTTTTCAGCTCTCAAGTCCTTGTAGCTGAACCCAATGGCTTAGAGCTAACCCTGAGTAAAAAGGAACAGAGCTTACTAGATTCCTTTGAGCAAAAAAATCATGCTGATTCATTAATTAAACTATTAGAAACCCTAGAAAAACTCAGCGACTACCCTACTGAGGCTATCGATGAACTGACCGGTAAAAACCCCAATCATCAGGTTATTAATCGCGTGGTTAAACGCCTAAAACAGGCAAAAGACAAATCAACTAACAGCCTAGAACCGCTAAACTTTGATAGCCAAAAAAACAGCTTAACCGATGCTGGCAATGCTAAACAAAGCCAACTTATTCCGGTGTTAGCAACCGCGTCCAGTGACAATGGTATTTCAGCGGGCAAGGTCATCTTTAAAAATACTGAAGGTGTTTCTATTCCAGCCTACGAAAAGCAACCCTTCGTCTATAACGGTAACAACTACGAATTACTCAGTGTCACGCCCATCCCAGACAGCGAAGGCCAATTTAGCATTATGCTGAAAACACCCACCACCACCCAAAAGTATATCTGGCCTAGGTAAATAGCATGGATGAAGAAGCAGAGATCATAACCGACGTTACCGAAATTTTAGGGGTTAAGCTCTCAAAAAATATCGCCTTGACTACCTACATCAAAAACCACCGCGACTTGCACGCACTGGTAACAGAGGCAGGTGATATCTATTTTGTAAAAGACATTAAACGGCCGCGCATGCTCAACCAGCTAGTGCGCATGGTGATTAAATCAACTGGCTGGTCACCAAAGGTTAGACGGATTACCGAGACAGTATATCAATCCTTTAAAGGCTCGATTACCGCCAAAACCGCCGATGAAACCTGGTCACCTGTTACGCCTAATATGGGTGTTGAAGAGCTCATAGTCAGGGCAATTACCCAAGGCGTCTCGGATATTCACCTGCATGTTTGGCAAGAAAGCTTTATCGAGGGCGGCAGCCTAACCCATGATTCACAGAAAAACGCCTCCTCCTCATGGATTAGGTTTCGCAAGCATCAAATACTGATCTCAGCCGCAAGAATTAGCTACGAAGGGGCTTATAATATCTATCGCGCCGCCTTTACCGGCGAACTCTATGGCAGCACCAATATAGATGATCGCAAAGGCAACGATGCCTCTTTTCAATATCATCACAAAGGCCAAAGCTATCTGGTTAGACTGGCCTCACTGCCCGAGGCTCGTGGTACCTCAATGACCTTTCGAATCCGTAACGCCCATGACCGAATCGAACTAAGCGACTGCGGCTATTCCGACAAACAGCTCAAGATTATCAGCCGTTTCACCACAAAGAACTCGGGTTTACTAGTGATTGGCGGCCCCACAAACTCCGGTAAATCCACCACCCTTACCGCCCTTCTAGCCGATATGTCCGATCGCGCTATTTTGTCCTACGAAGACCCCGTAGAAGTTCTTCTGCCCAATGTGACCCATATCCAGATGCGTCGTGATGGCCCTGACGCCGAACAGGGCATACGCGAATTAATGATACAAACCATGCGTATGGACCCCGATGTGATTAATTCTGGCGAGCTTCGCGACGAACTAATGATGTCCTTCACCAAAGAAAAGGCCACCGAAGGTAAGCTAACCACCGGCACCATTCACTGTGGCAGAGTAATAATGTGCCTTAATCGGTTACTTCAGCTGGGTATGACCGTTGAAGAAATGGGTGCCCCAGATACATTACTCGGTATTGTCGCGCAAAAATTAATCCCCGTAACCTGTCAACACTGTGCTCTTAGCCAACACCCGCAACCCGAAACCCATAAGCACTACATTACCCATATTGGTGGAGAGATAAAATATCGCAATATGCGCGGCTGTAAGCACTGTGATAACACCGGCGTTTCAGGGCAAATGGTGGTATCCGAAGTACTAGCCATTAACCAGGCCATCAGAAATCTGATTATGCAAAAAGACTGGGGCGGTATTGTCGATTATTACTGGGAAAACGATATAGACACATTGCATATAGATGCCTATAAAAAAGTCATTAAAGGCATTTTAGATCCGCAAATTGTTGAACGTGGCATTGATCGTTTTGAAAGCGAAAACCTGCGCCACTACTGGCGTACAGATTCAAAAACCACAAGCCCAAAAACATTCAGTATGGTGTAGATAGATGATAAAAACACTCAAAAAAACATTGCTAAATATCTACCGAAAACTCTATCGCAAGGTGATGTTTGACGAGTATGATCGCAAAGAATTTCTAGAAATACTACTCATACAAATGGAGATGAATCTGCCATTGGTGCAAATACTGCAAAATATAGGGCGCACCGGCAGCACTCCACAAATAAAAGGCCTCGCCAAGCAATCATTGCATGACCTAACCACCTATAATGACTGCACCAAGGGCTGGGGAAAATATTACCCGCTCAGTGATACCCTAGTATTACGCAATGCCTTTAAAACCGACAATATACAGTCGGGCATTAACCTTGTGATGCATGGCAAACAGGAATCAGTCACCTTTTTTAATGCCGTTATTAAAAGCAATAACCAATACTTTATCTTTGTAATTGGCATGTTAGCTATGCTCTATATTCTGCATCTAGAACGCGCCACCCTAGAATCATTTAATAGCGATATGCTGCTATTTCGTTACTTTGAATGGTTTGCCAAATGGACAGGACCTCTAATATTTTTCTATATACTTATATTAATAGTCTATTATTTTAATAGAGGTCTACTGAGCGGCACGCCTAGAAAGTTTGCCTATAAACTTGGTTTTTATTTAGCCTACGACCGCCTAGTAGCTTACCAGTTTTGTGTAATTGCCCGAGATGGCCTAAAAAACGGTATGAATATGGCAGATATAATACTTTTATGCGAAGGGGTATTTACCGAAAGGCGACAGGCCTACGGACTCTTTTTAGTGCGCCAACGGCTTACCGATGGCTTTGCCGTAGCTGTAGCCCTAAAAGATGCCCTATTTGAGCCCATGTTTAGTGACTACCTATTATCCCTAGCCCCCAGTGAGGGCCGAGTGCAGCTAACCGAAGCCTTTGATCGGGTCGCCAAAATACTTAGTACCCGCGTTGAAAGCCAATTTAGACAGATTGGCTATTATCTGATGTCAGTATTACTGTTAATCGCAGGTGCCATATTTTACCCCATTCTAGAACTTATGACCGGCTCAGCACTGTCGGCTTCATAGTTGTGAATATATGGAAATTATTAACTAACAGGAGCAACAACAATGAAAACTCACACTCAGCAACAAACAAATTTAAAAAAAGAAACAACAGCAACAGAACCAAAACTTAGCAGTCGAAAACGCTCAGAATATAAACCCAGAAAATGGCGCGGCAATACCTTAGTACCGGTAATTATTGGCCTG
>Ga0115572_10004510_pt1 | contig 10826 bp, 9 predicted proteins | sample COGITO_mtgs_1206_FD_88681 | JGI IMG/M metagenome (GOLD analysis project Ga0115572, IMG submission 88681) | Pelagic marine microbial communities from North Sea - COGITO_mtgs_120607 | ecosystem: Environmental > Aquatic > Marine > Epipelagic | place: Germany:Helgoland, sampling site Kabeltonne... | reverse complement strand
CTTTGGATAACATACTTTTTACAATCATTAAAATAACCTAAAAACCCTTGTAAATTTTCAATATTTGGAAGTGTTGCAGATGACAATATAATATTTTTTACCGTATTTTTTTTCCAATTTTCTGAAATTATTTTATGAAGAGGATGATCATCCAAATCTAATGTAATTGTTGGTTCATCCCAATATGTTAATAGTTCTTCATTTTTGTTAAATGCAAGCATATAATACATAGCAGGAAGATAAGAAGCGATATCACAAATAATAATTTCCACTTTATTACCAACAGAATGGTCTACTTTAAATATTCCACCAGTTTTTCTATGTTTTATATAGTCTACCGCAGAATAATAATGAAGTTTCACATCACTAGAATCTGAACAACCAAATGCAACAGCTATCGGTATATGCATACTTATACACGATCTTGCTAATTGTAATCCAACGTGTCTTGCTGCACAAACAAAAATAACTTTATATTTTTTAACTAATGCAACTGGTGAAATTGTTTTTCCTGTACCAGTTGGCGCTTGATATAAAATTATTTTTTTTTCATCTTTATTACATATATCAAATAATTCTTTTTGATGTTTATACAAAGTTATATCTTGATATTTTAATAATAAAATATTTTTTTCAACAATATTTGTTAAATTTTCAATAATATCTTTTTTATAATATATTTTATTTTTTATATAAAATTTAACAAACTTTACAACAAACTTATTCTTATTTTCTATAAATAAATCATTTAATTTAAGTAAAGTATAATATTTTTTTACTGAATCTGTTTTTTCAATATCTTTAATCAAATTCAAAATAACAAATTCAAAAATATTATCTTGAAAACATACCTGTTTATCTGTATTATCTAATCTAAACGTATCGAGTTTTTTTAAATTTATATTTGTATTTTTGGGGAACGTAAATGAATAGGTATTTTTTTTACAAATTTTATTTATTGTTTTATAAAAATATCTATAAAATAAAAAAATATTAATTTTATTTAAATAATCATCTGTATAAGTATCTACTGAAAGTTTCGTGTATGTAAGCAAACTTATTGAATAGTTCAATTTTATATTTGTATTATAAAAACCATCACGTATTAAATGTAAAATTTTTTTTTCATTGTCGGATACAGGCACTTCAAGTGCTTCCCAATCCTTTTTGGTAAGTTTATATTGCTGAAAATCAGTGAGAGACATTTTTTCTTATATACAAGTTATGTGTTGTAATTTATAAATTGATTTAGATAATATACTATATTATTATGATAACAATAATGAGTCCACCAGTTATTTCAATTGAAGGAAACATTGGATCAGGGAAATCTACCCTTGTCGATGAACTAAAAAAACGATTTGATGATGAAACAATTGCATTTTTATCAGAACCAGTTGATGTGTGGAGAGAAATTAAAGACCAGGATGGTGTAGATCTTCTTACAAACTTTTATAAAAATCAAGAAAAATTCTCTTTTCATTTTCAAATGGCAGCATACATTTCTCGTATTGCTGCCATTACTAAACTACATGAAAATAAAAAAATTAAACTAATTATTGTCGAAAGAAGCATATGGACAGATAAAAACGTCTTTGCTAAAATGCTTTTTGATGATGGTAAAATTTCAACACTAGAATATAATATTTATCTTAAATGGTTCGACGAATTTTCAAAACTAATTAATCATTCTCTTAATATTTATATTAAAACTAAACCCGAAGTAGCATTTGAAAGGGTAACAAAACGTAACCGCTCTGGTGAAACAATACCATTTGAATATCTTAAAAAATGCCATAATTATCACGATGATTGGCTTAGTTCTAACTCACAAATCATTGATGGAAATATTGAACTTCCTAATGAAATAAATGTAAGAATTGTTGAAGAAATTATTAAATCGTATTATATGTAATTTAAACATATCATATTATAAGAAACACATTCTGTACTTTTTTCTTTCGGGAGTTCAGTTAAAGGAAAAAAATAATCACATTCGTAACTTTCCTCTAATACTGATATATAAAGAGACACCGGTGTATACTTTTCTAAATATGAATAATATAATTTTTCACCACCACAAATAAAACATTTATTTCTTGTTTTAACTTCATATTGTTTGCCAAATGCAACTGCTTGTTCTAATGTTTTAAATACTTGAAACACGCTAGTTATTTCTTCCTTTAGTTCATCATAATGAGAATTAGTAACAACGATATTTAATCTATTTGGCAATGGTCTACCTATTGATTTATATGTGTTGTATCCAATAATAATAGCGTTGTTAGTGGTAATTTCACGAAATAATTTCATATCATTTTTTCCGTCTTGGGTATTTTTCCATGGAATATCATTTTTTAAACCTATTCCTCCTTCTTTATCTATACAAGTAATCATATAACTCATTTTATATTAATACATTTAAATATTTATACTAATTTGGTCTAATATTTGTAAAAAATCCCTCAACTACCGGTTTTTTTAATTTGGGTTCTTTTTTTTCTTTTTTTTCTTTATCACCTTTAACTTCTTTTTTTTTTAAAATATCATTTAAGTCATTTACCATTTGGGTTGGAGTATCAAGGATATTCTTCATACTCGGCATACTAAATGCTTCAACATCTGATTTTGTTAACTCACTCTTTAATATTTCTCTAACTCTTTTAAAAATAGGCAAATTATAACAAGCACAAAATATAATCATGCCTAATACTATAAATAACATTACTGTTGCTATTAAAATATTCATATTTAACTTAAATGTAATATTAACATCTTTATTTTCCATATATATATATTATTTAATATATTAAATATTCTAAAGATGTATCATAATCACCAACCAAACAATTTTTTAGTGATATCTGTTTATTTTCTGTAAATATCTGAATACAATTACCAATAAAGGGTGAATTAATTGTCATTATGTCTAATGTACAAACTATTTTATTTTTGTCATAATAAATTAAATTTCTTGAACCACATACATTTAAATTATTAATCTTATATTTATACAATTGCTTATTTCCTAAATTTATTTTTCCCACCACTTTATTATTGTTACATAATATGTCTCCAATTTCAATATTTTTTAGTTTTTTTAATGAATTATCATTAAGTTTTACAAGTGTATTTTCTTCCAAATAACTTGTAAAATAATCAACATCTGATTTTTTTATATTTGTCCTTTTTTCTGCCTCCTCATTAAATTCATCCCAATCTAAAAATATTTCTTTTTTAACTTGAAATATTTTTTCCTTTGTTGTTAAACAATAAACATACTTTTCATTAATATTAGTTTCTTTCGCGTTTGGATGATTGCAAACATATATCCATTTATTGTTATACTTAATAGGATGTTTACCAGTTACTAATATTCCATTAATATTATAAAATTTCTCATCCTTACCACAATGCTTTGTTAAACCCGTTATTTTAACATAATTGTCATTTACTTTTACATAATCATTTATTGTTAAATCTTTAATTTTTTTTATTCCACACTTAGTTTGAATTGTTGTATCTTTATGAAAACAATGAGGTGCTTTTGATGAAAGTTTACTTGATTTATAATTCCTAGATGGAGATGTTAAATCGTAAATTTTGCCGGTTTCAACAGCAACCATAATCATTGGAATTGCCACCGCAACATACAACGCCGATAGTACTATAGCAAAAGGTAAATTAAAAAAAAATGATAATATTATAAATGGTATTGCCATTACTAATAAAGCAGTTATTATTTGAACAAATGCTCCCATTAATGCGGATGATGTCATAACACTTGATAATAAAGTAAATAAAACTGTTGCTAAAATACCTGATATTTTCTTAAATATATTCTTTATTTTAAATAACCCACGAAATATTGGAAGAACCGAATTACTTATTGAATTTTTTAATCCATCAAAATGATTCAAAAAATTTAAATTTGAAAAGTTTAAAATACTTGTAATCTTAACTAAAACATTATTTAATACAACTAAATGATCCATAGTACTATTTATTTCATAAAAGACTACCTTTGTTAAATCCTTTGCTATTTCTTTAAAAATCGAAGAAATAAAAGATATTATTTTTGTTCCATCTAAATTTATGATACTTTCAAACAATAATGTAATATGTGAATTTTTATTTTTTGAAAAGTAGTGTTTCAAATTTATTCTTAATATAAAAAAGATTAAAATAATAAAAATTATAATTGTTAATATCGATTTAAATTTATTTCTCTGAAATAAATCATTTTCGTATAGTTTCATTATATATTAGTCTTCATAATCCCAGAAAGTATAATTACCTATTTTTATTAAATGGTCCGATGTTACTAAATTGTATAGTTTGTCATCAACTATATCTGTTAATATTGCATGAGGGTGATCCTTTACTTGTATAAATTGATTATTTAGCTCATCAAAAATTAAATGTGTCTCTGTTACTAAAATATTCTTATTGTGTTTAAATGTATAAAATGGTTCTTTATAAACATTATTCAATTTTACAAGACCATTTACAATACTACCATTTTCTAAAACATCATTTAATTTTAATTTATTTATTTGTTTTTCTTCACCATTTTTTAACTTTATTCTTACATTTTTACTAAAACATAATCCCCCTAGTTTACTTATTATTTTATAAATAGGACCATTTATAAAACTTGTACCGCTATCTCCCACCCCCTGTATAACATACATTAACGACGATACTACGCCACTAAACTTATTTATCATACTTTTTCCCTTTATAGCATCCTTTTTTATATTTAAAATTAAATTAGAAAATACATTACTTACATTTTTTAATAAACCTGTAAATAAACTTTTTGTCTGAAAATGATTTTTATTTATTGAATTCATTTTATCATTTGTGTTTTTATGAGTTTCATCCATATTGCCTATTTTATCTTTAATAACAGATAATTCTCCCTGTATCTCGTTCTTAAAATAACCAGATAAACAATCTTTTGTGTTGTCTACTAATGATTTATTGTAAAGTGGAGCACTCAACATAATTATTGGATTGCATCGTATATCCTCATTATTCCAATTTTTTATGATATAGTCTCTTTTACTAAATACTATACATAATCCTATTATTATTATTACAAGTATCAAAATATTTATACTAACCCTTGGTCTATATGGTTCTATAAATAATTCATTATCACTCATTAATAATTAATATCATTTTATTTTATAAAAATTATCTATCATATTTAATTTCAAATTCAAACATTTTTTTTTTTGATTTATCTTCTTTAATATTACCTTTTCCTACATTACTTACTGGACCATTTGTTATTATATTTGATTTGGTACTATTTTTAAATATGTTGTTTTGTTGATTAAAATTTTTATCTGTAAATGTATCATATTCTTCAAATAAAGAGACTTCACATTTAGGTTGATAACCTATATTATCATCTTCTTTTAATATAAATGCACTTGGAATTTTGTTACTATTAAAACTATTATAATAATTTGCAATAAATGTGTTTGTTTTGCTTGATTTATCACTATTCATTAAGTAAAATGGAATAGGGGTAATATTTATTCCTAGATCAAAATATTTCGAAGCATCCGATTCATAAGTATTTTTTTTATGTATTGCTTCAGCGCGATTAGGTTTTTCTGGATTTAAAATATAAAAATTTTTACCATCTATATTATCAACTGTACCAATTTCCTTAATTACAATTTCCTTATAATTTGTAATATTATCTTTATTCTTTTCTTTCAAATTTGAGTTAACAATTTTTGTTTTATACTTGTTTAAGTATGTTATTTCAGATGTTATACTTGATAAGTTACTTTCTGTAAATTTGTCAATTATACTATTCAAATCTATTTGTTTTATATCTTTATCTGAACTTTCAATATAATATGTATAAATATCAATTAATAAAATAATCTTTCCTCTAAAATTGTCTATTGGAACATTTAAAAAGTTTTTCATTTTTTTACTATTTTTACCATATCGTTTTTTAACAGATGATAAATTATAAAATACACTCAAATCTGAAAAATTATTATTAATACTTTTAAATATATTATTAAATATATTATTATCATCGTTATTTAATTCATCAATGTTATATTCATTCATACAAATGGTTAAATTTATAATTAAAGGATCCGTATTATTTAATGCTCCTTCGCCACCTTGTTGAAAACTTTCACCTTCGATACTTAATGTTTTAAAATCTGTTGTTACTATATTATTATTATTCGTATTTTCTTTTATTTTTTTAAATACACTTTCAACTGTTAAAAAGGAATTGCCGTCATTTAAACTACCACCAGATGGATAAGAGGTAACCAATAATTTATTATCCATATCACCGCCCCTCTTTTTTATTACCGAAAAATCAAAATACCTTACTCCTAAATTAAATAAAAATGATATTTGATTTAAATCATGGTATTCTTCGCTTCCTGAATGGTATACACAAGAACTATTGTAACTTCCTAATATTCTGTAATCCGTTATAGTATGTTTATCATTAAATGCCTTTTTTCCAAGAATATCTTTATCAGTATAATAATTGTTATTGTACTTTTCGTCTACACTATTTGAATCTCCTAATATATAACAATTCATATAATTTTGTATTTCATTTAAATTCATACCACCACTTGTTTTATTTAACGTTAAATTCGAAAAATTATTATTATAAAATGGTAAATTTTCTTTTTTTATTTTTTTTTCTTTTAATGCATCATTCACATTTTTCTCACATTCTGATAAATATTTTGATGATCTATCAGTGAAGTAAAAATTGTTTTTACATACAAAGTTATTTTTATTGCCATTGTAATCTATTGGGCTAATATTAATTTTTTTTCCGCTATCTCCACCAGAATATAATAATGCACTAGCAATTTCTGCTCTTTTTTTTTCACCTACCTTGTTCGATGATGTAAAAGAAATAAATCCCTCTTTAAAAGTTAAACAATTATATAAAATATAAATAAAAATTATTAAAATTAATAATTTGTGAATAGAACTCATATATAGAATATTAAGATATAATATATATGCCAGGAGGACTTTTAAATTTAATTGCATACGGAACCGAAAATATTATTCTAAATGAAAATCCAAGTAAAACATTTTTTAAATCTGTTTACAGAAAGTATACTAATTTTGGTTTACAAACTTTTCGATTAGATTATGATGGTACAAATCAAATTCAAGAAAACGTTAAATCAACTTTTAAATTCAAAGTAAAGCGTTACGGAGATTTATTACATGATACATATTTATCTATAACTCTTCCAGATATTTACGGAAGCGGACCATTAAAAGATCACGGAACAATTGACCATGATAAAAAATACAATTTTAAATGGATAAAACATTTAGGTTATAATATGATTGATGAAGTATCTATTATAATTGGTGGACAACTTATTAATAAGTATTCAGGAGAATATTTGTTAATGTTACAAGAACAATTCCAAAGCGATGATAAAATAAGTCATTTAAACGAAATGACTGGTAATACTGATGACTTAAATGATCCAGAAAAAAACATTAAAAAATATTACAATTACGCGGCTGATCTTAATGCTGCACATGCGACGTATAAAGTAAGTTATTATCCTTGTAGTGGAAGTAAAAGTAATTCTAATCAAACATTAAATGAACCAAGTATTAAAAGTAAAAAACTATATATACCGATTAATGCTTGGTTTGGAAATACTATGAAACAAGCTCTACCACTTGTATCTTTGCAATACCACGAAGTAGATATAATTGTAACTTTAAAACCAATTAAGGATTTATATGTTGTTCAAAATAGACATATTATAGAATATGAAAAGGATCCTGTAAAATTTTACGATATGGGCGTGGATGGGGATATCACTTTAAAAAACCCACAACCGGGTGTAAAACAACAGTTTGATTGTAGTACAGGAACTCTTACTAAAACATATAAACAATTTTTAAATAAACAATCACGGCGAGGAGTCGGATATAAAGATGTTTATAATTATGTAGCGCCTGAAGAAAATAAAGATCCAATAACATTTGATATGTTTATTGATGGAACATTTAGAAATTGGAATCCTGATATACATCTTGTCTCTACCTTTGTTTTCTTAAGTGAAGAAGAACGATCGTTGTTTGCAAAAGACAATCATAATTATTTGATAAAAATATGTTATGAGCAAGAATTTTTGGGATTAGTCGGAAATCATTCAGCATCTATTAACTTAAATGGATTGATTACGGACATCTTTTGGAGATATAGAAGAACCGACGCTAATAAACGAAATGAATGGACAAATTATTCAAATATAAAATATTATAATAGATATAATTATTTTCCTATTACAAAAACTAATAATAGAGATACATACGAAACACAGTCAATTGGTGTTAATGAAGAAACAAATGATATTAATATATTAAAAAAATTAGAAATTATGTTTGATGGAAAAATAAGAGAGGAATCATTTGATGAAAATATATTTAGATGTTTACAAAAATATAGAACAAAAAATACATTCACACGGGATTTAAAACAACTTTATTATTATTCATTTGGATTAGAAGAAGGTTTAGAAGATTTACAACCGAGCGGTGCTGTAAATACAAGTAAATTTAAAGATGTCTCTTTTATTTTTGAGACAATTGATACTCCAAGAAATCCTGAAGTCGATACTTCTACACTTGTCAAATACATTTCAACTAATGAAAATAATACCATACCCTTTAATGTTGTTCTTGATAATGCTGCATCTAATCAAATATTAGCAGAAGATAATGGAACATGTGTTCCTGTATTTGATAAACAGTTTAGACAAGAAAAATTATACACATTTGATCTAAAAATATGCTCGAGAAAATACAATATATTAACTATTCATTCTGGTATGGGCGGTTTAAAATATGCCAGATAATATATAATGGACAATATTAAAAATAAAGTTAATTCAATATTTAACAAAAAAGATGTTGCACCAGAAATGAAAGAAGATAATAATTCAAATAATATAGTAAACTTCATAAAATACATTTTATTACTCTTAATCGGTTATAAATTATATTATTTCAATCTAAATCTTGAATACTATTTTAATAATATCGATTATAAAAAAACAAGTAACATATTTTTAACTGGTGGTAACATAAACAAAGTTTCAAAAAAAACATTTGAAAGTATGTTTGGTTCAGAGATAAATGAAACAATTACCGAAAATTTAAGACAGACGTCTGATAGTTGGTTTGATAATTACGTATTTAATTTAAAACTAGATTTTAGTTATTACTTCTTGAAATTAATGAGTATAATTAATAAAATTAAATTAACACGGTATTTTATTTTATCTTTACTTACTGGGGGGTCACTTTTTGGAATAATAATGTTTATTATGACATTCATAACAGGATTTTTTTCTATTTATGGACTAATACGGGTTTTTAAACCAGAATTACCATTTTTCATATTTTCATTTCTTGTTCCATTTTTTTTACTTCCCTTTATTAGTTTATTAACTGTAGTATATTTTACATTCAAATTGTTATTCCTTGATACTATGTTACCAAATAATAAAGAAAAACCAAATATTAAGGGAATCGATCTAGACAAACTTGTAATTATGTCGTATATTATTATTTATATCTCTTCTAGAATACCACACTTAAATAAAAATTTCATATTAATAAAAACTATTTTAACATTTGTCTCAATGTTATTACCACTTTATTATACATGGAAATTTGATTTCTTTTTTGTTAAAGATAAAACAATTATATTTGATTTTATAAATAGTAACAAACAAAATTTGGTTTATTTAGGGTTTTTTATTATTTGTATTATTTTATTTTCAAAATATTCATAATATATATGACAACTGAATTTGGAAACTATAATTATCCATCACAAATAAAAACACCAACAGAATTGGGGATGGGAGACAAAGGCACTATGAAACAATTAACATATAATATTGCTGGCGTAATAGATTATATTAATATTCTTGTAACTGGCAAATCAAAGGCGTCAAAAGCAAACAATGGTCCGCTTGGAGATGCCTATTTTATCAATACAAATTCTAAATGTTTATACAATGGTAAACCCGTACCAAGGCATTTTTATATTAATAATATACCTGATGGTAGAATACCTTTTTTTTCAGGAAAAACAAATCTAAAAATGGATAGTTTTAAAGGTTTAATACCAGGTATTATTGAAGATGTTTCAGAATTAAATCCAGAAGAAATGGTAAAATCATTCGGTAAAACAGATTTACCAAATTGTTCTTTAAAAACATTTAAAATTGTAGACAATGACGGTAATACTTATAAAGAGACAAGATATGTTTCTGACGAAGAAGTAACAAAAACAGGCGTTAAAGAACTTAAAGATCCAGGTATTAAATGCAATCCCAATACACAATCAAATAAGGGAAATACTTGTTGTATTGTGAACGAAGACGAAAAAAAATTATATAGCACAGATGACGATATTTTAAAATGTGGTTCTTTAGAAGAAAGTTTTATCAATAAATCTTTCAAGAATCATAATAATCCTTATACACATTTTAAAAATAAAAAATTAGATAAATATTTAAAAATGTTTATTATCTTTTTTTTTCTAATTATTATAATATTTTTTACATAAGTTCGCCATATGTTTCATTGTCATGTATATGACCTTCAAACCCCTCATATAATCTCTCAGAATGGTGGCGGCGTCGACGATGATGGTGTGGGTGGCGTCGGTGAGGGTGATATGGGTGATGGCTGTTATTATGATGTCTATGATGTCTATTGCCGCTTGTCACAACATAATCTGGTACTCCTAAACTTCCCTG
>Ga0115572_10004508_pt1 | contig 10831 bp, 12 predicted proteins | sample COGITO_mtgs_1206_FD_88681 | JGI IMG/M metagenome (GOLD analysis project Ga0115572, IMG submission 88681) | Pelagic marine microbial communities from North Sea - COGITO_mtgs_120607 | ecosystem: Environmental > Aquatic > Marine > Epipelagic | place: Germany:Helgoland, sampling site Kabeltonne... | reverse complement strand
ATAACTGAATCACAAATAAGCGATTTAGGAACTTACGAAACAGCAGATGCTACTATCCTTAAAGACGCTGATATCGGCGTCAACGTTCAGGCGTATGATGCGAATATCGTTTCGGATGCTACCTATGTAAAGACAGATGAAAACTTCACTACAGCTGACCATTCTAAGTTAGACGGTATTGAAGCAAGCGCAGATGTTACAGATACAACTAACGTTACAGCCGCAGGCGCATTAATGGACAGCGAAGTTACTAATCTTGCACAAGTAAAAGCATTTGATAGTTCAGACTATGCAACATCAGCACAAGGTACAACTGCTGATTCAGCACAACAACCACCAACCGAAGGTGCATTTGTTGATGGCGACAAAACAAAACTAGACGGCATTGAAGCATCAGCTGACGTAACAGACACAGCTAATGTAACAGCCGCTGGCGCGTTGATGGACAGCGAAGTTACCAACCTTGCGGCGGTCAAGGCGCTGGACCAAGGTCTTGCGACCACGGACGATCCGACTTTTGCTGGTTTCACTAGCACTTCCAACGCATCATTTTCCGCTACAAAACAGCTATCATTCACGGGCCGTAGCGACGGGAGCGGCAGCATTGACCAGCTTTTGAAACTCTCTGCTGGAGATGAATACGGTCGTCCTTCTGTTTCTTACTACGATGCAGCAGCCCGTCACCGTGCAGCAGCAGCGTTTCATGAGCGTGACGGAACCTCTGGTTCACCCGGTAGCTACCACGACGCGTATGAGATTAAGACCAGTGCTGATCCGGCTGGCGGCTCCCCATCAGACATGCGTACTCGCTTATCCGTAGGCACCGACGCCGACTTGGCAGATGTGTCTGTAAACTACGCTGACAACTTCTACGTCAGAGACGGCTCTACAACGACTTTTGCCGTCAACACCGGGTCTGGTGACGTAACGCTTGGTGATGGCACCAACGAAGAAGTTAAGATTGACATTGCTGGCTCCCGGTCAGCTATCGGCTATGACCTAGCAGGCGGCAACATTGTTGTGCAAGGTGGCTCCGGCAAGGGGATTTCCTTCTGCACAAACAACGCAACCTTTGGTTCTGGCGAGGTTTGGTCAATAACCTCCGCAGGTGTCCTCAAAGCCTCAGACGCCGTTACGGGAAACGTGATGTATCTTGGCAGCGACAACGTTGCGCGAGAGTTTGGTATTTCCGGAGACCGAGCAAAGTTCGGCTACAGCGGCTCTGAGACATACATGGAAGGCGGGACATCAAAGGGTGTTGGCCTTCGTGTTAATGGTTCAGCAACATCGACTCTTAGCATCGACAGTGCGGGTGTTACCTACATTGCTGGAGATGTTGGTATTGGTACAAGTTCTCCAAATGATAAGTTTGAAGTAATCGGGGGAACTGACACCACTGTCCGTGCTGTAATTGGTGGTGGCGACCAAGCTCTTCTTGTTGTCAATGGCGACAGGGACAACGACGGTGACGCAGGACCAGAGGACGCTGCAATCCTTTTGGCAACAGATGGGGCGTACGACAATTCAGTAAACAGCGGCATGGGTAACTACGGCTATAGAATTGGCGTAATAAACTCCGGCGGCGTCACTGGCCTAAAGTTCACAGAAGCTAAGGGCGGCGCCGATTTTGAACGTATGCGCATCAACACCTCAGGTAACGTTGGTATCGGTACAACCAACCCTGCTACTGCTCTTGATGTCAATGGCACAGTAACAGCTACGGACTACGAGGGTGATGGTTCGGCTCTGACTGGTGTTGCCACTCTCACTGGCACACAAACAATAACCAACAAAACTTTAACCAGTCCAATTATCAATGTAGCATCTGACGCAACTGGTGATATTTACTATAGAAGCGCGGGCGGCGCATTTACTAGACTTGGAATTGGATCATCCACTCAGGTTCTTACAGTTAGCGGAGGAATTCCGTCTTGGGCCGCTTCTGGTGGAGGCGGTGGTGGCGCAACTATCACGGCGGCCGCCTCTCCGCTTGCCGCGCCAGATTCTGACACTCTTTGGATTGATACAAGAGATGCTACGTTAAATTGGTATTTCATCGATTCGGATTTGACGGCACAATGGGTCACACTTTCCGGTCCCGTTGGACCAGTTGGAGATACTGGACCGACTGGACCGACTGGTCCAACTGGTCCGACCGGAAGTACTGGGAACCCAGCAACTTTAGCGGAATATTTATCAAATAGTAATGATTCCGCATTTCCAAATGTAGGCACTATTTGGAATGCAATGGCAGAAGTCAGTCTTACTGACGCCGCCAACATTTCTTGGAATATGGATTCAGGTATTGATTTTACTATAACATTGGGTGGTAATAGAACACTAGATAATCCAACAACAACGACCGTTGGTAAAAAAGGAAGATTAAGAGTTGTACAGGACGGAACCGGAGGCAGAACCTTGGCATATGGAACAAGTTATGAATTTGCTGCGGGTACGGCACCCACATTGTCTACTGGCGCAGATAGTCAAGACGTTCTTTATTATGACACAATATCCTCAACTAGAATCTTAATGACATCCGTTTTGGGAGTAAAATAATGACAGTCTATAAAATAGTCGATAACCAACCTATAAAATGGACTGGTGAACGCATAAACGGAACTATGTATCAACGCAATATTGAAAAACTATGGACCGATTCGGAGTTAAAATCTGTCGGATTGTATAAAGTTATTCCGGACGAATTACCAATTCCTGAAGGACAAGTAGTTGATACGGATATTATAGCATACTATCCAATATTTGATGAAGTGAGACAATATAGAACATTCATACCAAAGCCCCCATTATATCCAAATGCTGTTGATGCCAAGGATAGACTAAACGATATAACCGAAAGGTTTAGTAGGCGTTTTATAGACAAAAAACCGGACTATGAAAAAGAAATCTGGGCCGAAAAGGTAGAGGCTATTAAAGCATTCAAAAATGGTAACATGGACTCCGATCAAGCCACATTAATACAAACGGAGGCCGCCGAGCGAGGTATATCCACAATAAATTATGCTAAAAGTATAAGAGATGAGCGACGATTTCAGATTGAGGTCATGTCAAAGGTTTCAGGAGTTCGTCAAAATGCGCTTGATGCTTTTGTGAATGTGGTGGATCCATACAAATATGAAACAATTTTGAAACAAGCGCAAACTAGATTGAATACGATTGCTACAAACGCCGGATGGCCAGAACTATGATTCCCGGCACATTCGTAGGTCCGGGTATGGCTGCGTCTGACGCGGGCGAGCCACTAACTATGTCTTTCGTGGAGATGGTGTCGAACTCGAACTCTACGTCAGTATCCACGGCTTCCGAGACAATCCCCGTCGCGGCGCAAGTCGGGGACTTGGGTATTGCCGCATATTCAGTTGACCAGTCAACGGACAGCCTAACCACGGTGCCGACCGGCTGGACAAGTCTTATCCCGACACCATCTACAACCGATTATCCCCGGATGTATGTGTTCGTGAAAATACTCGAAGCGGGCGACCCCGGATCGACCTTGAGCGCGACTATATCACCGACAGAAGGATACCAAGCGGCGATAACTATATTCCGGCCCGCGAACCGAAATCTAACCGGATTCACGGCTCGGAATATCGACAACCAGAAGGGGTCGAGCGCGCTATCAGCCAGCCTCACCACTACCAGCGTGGTCGCCCCCACCTTGGCGATTGCGAACCTTACGGGTCGTAATAATCAAAGCCCGGTTATGACGTTTTCGGGTGCCACCATTGAGACAAACGTAAATGGTGGAACCCGCAGCACCGGCTATATCTTCTATGACATTGATGGTACACCTGCCAGCCACTCCGTGACATCCAACGACACCGGCAGGCAATCACTGACGGTATATTATCTAGATTTGGCGCACGACTAATGGCTACACTATCATCATATAATACTTGTTATTTTTTTATAAATAACACTAAAAGATCGTAAGGAACCAAAATGGCAAGATTAAACTTTCCAGCATCACCGACGCATAATCAAGAATATGTTTTTGATTCTGCTACTTACGTTTTTGATTCGGACAAGCCCGGTTGGGGATCGGGTCAACTAATAATATCGGATGATAGTTCAACTAACTCAGCATTATATCCTATGTTCACTTCTACGAATGCGGGACAACTGAAAACACTAAAAGTTAACAGTTCAAAACTAACATATAATCCTAGTACGGGTATCATATCCTCAGTTGATTATAATTCAACATCCGACGAAAAATTAAAAATTAACCTAAATTCTAATTTTGAGGCTATAAATATTATAAATAGTATTGTTCCGTATTCGTTTGACTGGAAAGATAATGGTAATAAATCGTGGGGAGTTATCGCTCAAGAAATTGAAAAAATATTACCAGAACTTGTGTCCGATGTTAACGAAATAAAACATGTGGCGTATTTGCCTTTAATTGCGATATTAATTAAAGCTATTCAAGAATTAGATAAGAAAATAAAAGAAGGAAAATAATGTAAATGGCATATACAGTATCGGGATCAAGTGTCATAACTGATAGTAGCGACGGCATTTTGAATACTATTCAATTATCACCGACAACCAGGCCTCCAGTAACTACACGAAAACTTTATGATTCGGATGGTACATTACTTTATAACGGCGCCCTGATCGGCAGCGCCCCGACGGCGCCATCCTTTCAGTATTTTACAGCGCCGGGCACATATACAGCAACTGCTGGTGTTGTTGGCATAAGGGTGAGTGTGACTGGCGCTGGTGGAGGCTCATCCGCCGGGATCAATCCGAACGATGCGGCAATCACGCCGGCGAGAACCGGCGGCGGTGGCGGTAGTGCGGTGTTGCTTGTGTCAGCAGATAGCGCAACTTCTTCACCATTTGCTGTTACTATTGGTACAGGAGCGACAAGTTATCCAGGAACTGGGGGCACATCTTCATTTGGTTCATTAGTATCAGCAACAGGCGGAGGGCCCGCTGCCGGGACTGGATCCGGCGGTGATATTAATATCCCGGGCGGCTCCGCGCGGTTCATCGAGGGGATCGGCAGCGGCAACGCCACAGGCGCCGGAGCAAATGCTGGACTGGGGGGTTATTACGGACAGGCAGCCGGAATTGTGGGCACAGGCTCACCGGGTATTGTTATAGTAGAGGAGTTTTTCTAATGCCTAATCCAAGTATTTTAGTGTTGAAACACGCTATAGATGATATAGAATTGGTTGATAACAGAAAAACTTCTGGTTACAGGATTGTTCAACAGGTAGATAGTCCCGGTGATGAATACCCCGTACATAAAGACCTAATGTGGGTATCAGATGAATCCTTAAATCCCGATTCCGATTATGTCGATGGTGATAATAACTTCATCTACGATTTTAGTTTGCCTCCAGAAGCAAACAATTCTAGAAATAGAATTCAAAAAATAAAGCCGAGCGCGCCGGAATTGCCGCCCGGTCTTTCAGATTCGGATATATCTAATTTGTTATAAATTCAACTTTATTGGTTATGTAAATGCTTATTGAACGATTTGAAATTCCAGAAAATGTTCAAAAATTAATTTTTGAATTAATATATTTGAATAGAGATAAATTCTCTAATATAAAAAATAATGATGACAGTTTTGAAAATTTTGACAGAATTCCTATTCCAAAGCTTTCAACAGCGTATGATATTAATTCAACGTTGAGGGGACACATAGAGAGTAGAAAATTTAGTTTTCAAAACAACGAGCGCATTGAAGAAATAAAAAATCTTATATGCGCAGATGAATGCACAAATGCTTTTATGTATCCTAAAAACACAATAATGCATTGGCACACTAATGCCGATCTTATTGGCACAAGAGCGTATATAATATACACAAAAGAGCCGGGTATATTTCGATATCAAAATCCGAAAACAAAAGAAATAGTGGACGATTACGATAACGTAGGATTTACTGGAAGATTGTTTCCTGTAGGCAAAACAAAAGAAGATTTGCTTTGGCATACTGTATGGTCGCCCGGTAAAAGATTTTCCTTTGGGTTTAATTTCGGCGAAGTTTCTGATAATAATTAAAAATGACCTTAAACTTAGATGATATTATAATCACAAAAGAGTGGTCAGAAATACGAAAAACTCAAAAAGAAAAATACCAAAATATTCAGCATCTAGAAAAATTCAATAAGTGTCTTCTTGATTTAAAGAATGATTTTGATGGAGAAGTTAAATATTTCTATAATACGAATAATAAAGTAACAAACACGTTATATTATGCCGAAAATACACCAGTATTTTATCTTTTTAAATTATCACCAAATGGTTATTTTATAGACAAGGACGATCCTTTCAATTTATGGAAAAAGTCGGAAATTGATAATGATATAATAGATAAATTTCGATCTTTGACCACAAATAAATACAAACAGCCGTCTAAATCAATGCGTATGAATCATAGTTATATTTTGTTTGCTTTACAGTCTATTTACGAAACTCGATTTAATACAAAAATATTTTATGATTGTGTTAAATGGGCAGTAAAAAACGAAAAGGATATTGTGTTTAAATTGCATCCATTCCATTCCAATGATGGTTCTATACAAATGGCAATAAATAATGTTAAAGACTATCCAAAAGTTCAAAAATATGTAAAGTTTGTTGGTCAAGAATACAATTTTGATGATCTACTAGACGGTTGCGAAATGTTATGGACTTTTAGTAGTGGTGCAGGTCTTCAAGCGATACTAAAAGAAAAACCCGTTTCTTATTTCATGAAACCATTTGACTATTACCCAATGTGTAAATACGCCAGAACTCCAGAAGAAGCATATGATAATAAATACGATTTAGATACAGTAAAAAAATTTTTGAGTTGGTATTATAATAAACTGACTTTAGATGTAACATCATCTAATTTTGAGGATAAATTATATGAACGACTTGATAATTATTTTAATAAAAAAATGACAATACATGATTTATATTAAAAGGCGTGGCATTGATATGAAAGGGCTTATGCATGATTAAAGAATATACTAAAAAGTTTGAAAAAAAAGGATATGTACATTTACCGGGATTTCTCGACAAAAATAATTGCGATGAATTGGTAAATGAACTAAAAAAATTAATAGTCGAGGGACACGCTAAAAACGACTCGCAATGCCCTAAATCGAAAGCTATTCATGGTGCGCCTGTGTTTGATAGTTTATTGGAACAATTGGTGCCTAATTTTGAAGAAGCTTCGGGTAAAAAATTAATACCAACTTATGCATACGCTAGACTATACGCGCCGGGAGAAAAACTTAAAAATCATAGGGATCGACCCGCTTGTGAAATCAGTGCGACCGTCACTCTAGGATTTGATGGAAATGTTTGGCCAATTTATATGTCAAAGGAAGAAAAACCTAAAAATCCAAAGCCTGTAGAAATGGGTGTTGGTGATGCGGTTCTTTATCGGGGGTGTGATTTATACCATTGGAGAAAAAAATACAAAGAAGGTAAGTGGCAAGCACAAGTCTTTTTGCATTATGTTGATGCGAATGGTCCAAATGTTGAATGGAAATATGATAAGCGACCAAATTTAGCACATCACGAAACACGAACATTTTTAACAAAAAATTTGGAGATTGTATCGAATGGTCAAGCTGCGATTTATCACAACGCATTCAGCAAAGAGACTTGTAAAAGGATTATTGAAAGTATTGAAAAAGAACAGGGCGAAGCTGCTGGGGTCGGATCAGGAACTGGAGGAACTATAGATAAAACTGTCCGTGATGTGAATCGTGTTTCGATTCCTATTGATCGTGGCATCGGCGCCACATTAACAGGAATTGCAATTGACATAAACAATAGATATTTTAAATATGATATTAATTGTTCAAATCAATCCGAATTTTTAAGATATGGAGTTGGAGGACATTATTCGACTCATATCGACACATTTTTTGAATTGAATAAAATTGAAATGATGCATAGCGTTAGAAAATTGACCATTCTTCTATTCCTAAATGATGATTTTGAGGGTGGTAAATTATTTCTGAAAACTGGAAGAAAAAAATATTATCCCCCGCAAGAAGCCGGTAATGTTTTGGTTTTCCCATCATTTTTTCCACACTCAGTTGATCCAGTAATATCTGGTGGTCGCGTGTCTTTGGTAAATTGGCTAGTTGGACCTATGTTTAAATGATGCATGAAGAACCATTCCCTCATTTCATTCAAAAGGGAAATGAGGAAATTTACAAATATTCGTTATCGAATTGGAAGACAAAAGCACTATCTCCGGGCGAACGAGGTGATGTGATAATAAACGATAAAGTCATACACCAATACTGTAAAGAAATTATGGGTAATCTTTATCACAAATTTTTACCAATTCTACAAAAAGAATATCCTAAGTGGGATTTTAAAGAGCAAAAAACTGTTCGATTTCAATTTTCAACTAATTATTCACATCAATCTCAATATTCATCAAGAGATTGGCACATCGATTCGGGAAATAAATTGTTAATAGGACTTTGGTATTTTAAAGATCCTAATGATGATGCTGGGGGAAATTTACAACTAACCAATAAAGAAGACGGTAAAATAAAAGAATTGACATATGATGAAAATGTTATGATTGTGTTCCCGAATACTCTTCGATCTTGGCATAGAGTAAAAGAAAGATTACCTAGTAAAATAAATAGAAAATTTATAAACATGCTAGTTGAACAAAACACGTCTCTACACTCTTATACAAGAGATTCAAAAGGAAATGATGAATTCAAAAACGTAAAAAACTATTATGATTGATAATATTTCCATGTGTCATAGTGTTGTGTATTCTTAATAGGATTTCCATGAGTAAAATGCAAAATTCCATCCTTTTGTATTTCGTCATTAACATCAACCAAATAATTCCACTTAGAATTTAAAGATCCTATTTCAGAATCTTTAGCCCATTGAAATTGATGTAAGTATAATCCACTACTCTCCGAGACAATCTTAGGGGTTAATTTTTTAGTTGATGAATGACCACAATTAAATAACATAACAGACGACCAATTCTTTCTATTGTAATTTTCATTTACAACATTTCTATTTCCGAATTTTGAAGTAGGCGCGTCATAAGCATTATGTTTGACTACCATTACGGCATATTTTTCGTCGGCTTCTTTTATAATTTTTGAAGGGTCTTCTAAAAATATTACATCATTGTCTACAAATAATGCCCATCCATCATAGTCATTTAATGCTGGAACGAGAAATCGAGTATAAGAAAATTCTGTAGATCCAACTTTAAAATCGAAGCCGAATGTAGTTTTCATTTCATCTAGTATTATTGGTTCTAATTTACTCAAATCTGATTTATTTTGATGATACAAACTTTTTACAGCGGATAGATATTTTCTTGGAGTTTCTGAATCCCAGCCCATATAAATTTTCACGAATATAACTCATCATAATATTTTTTTCTTTCGTAATATAAATCTATATCTTTTTCAAAAGCTTTTTCGGCTAATTTTTTAGTATTATCATCATATAGCACATCAATCAGTTCTTTTGATTTTCCTAACGATTGTGTTGATTTGTTCAAATATCCAAAATTTACCTTTTGCTCAATTTTATATTCTTTCATCAAATCCATTAAATGTTGTTCAACTCTTTCATAAATCCACCATTCACTATTAATAGGTTCTTTATATTCTAAAAATGTGTGTTGATGTTTCTTTTGATGCGCTTGCCGATCTTGTAATTCGCCATTAATCAATTTTGATCTAAAATGTGTCGGCATATCATGTTTTCCGCACTTATATACATCATTTCGAATTCTAAAAAGATACAAACTTATTTGTCTTTCTAAAGGATGACGGACAACACCTATAAATTTTGCATTATTCGGAACGTTTAATTCATCTATAGAAAATTTTGCATCTACATGGGAATGTTTTAATTTTGGACAATTAATAAAAGATAGTCTTTCCGGATAATTCGTTATACCATGAGATATAATATCTGTTTTAGTATCACAAATATTTTTATAAAAATATTCCATAATAGAAGAACTCGCAGCCTTTGGTACTCTTATATAACAGAGATTAAATCTTTTCACATAAATCAAACTTTAACCACTTCCGTTTTTTTGCGATTCTTGTAATATTTCCACATTTTAAGATAAAAAGCAAATCTTCTAGGTTCCTGATTAATATTGGGAACCTTATTTTTGTAAAATTTCAAGAATTCTTTTATGTCATCATCTGTAAGCGTATTGTTCATAATTTTACTTTCGTTTCTTTTTTCTAACTACAACTTCCACATTGTCGGGAAGTTCTATTCTCGGATTTTCGTGGTTGTGATATAGTTTAAACTGAACATCAGGAAATTCTTCAAACATTTGTTTCCATATAGGTCTCCAATTTTCACTTAATCGATATGTATTTTGATTTTGTCTGTCCGAATGTAGATAGAAATCGGAACACGATCTTAGGTTCATATCAAAGATTGAATCCATTCCATACATATGAATTTCTGTACCTTTTAGTTTTTTAATGCTGTAATATGTTGCCATATGACCGCAATTATAATCGGTATAATTTTCGATATATTCTGGTTTTTCTGTCCAAAACTCTTTAATTCGGAATGCGTGTTTCATATAAAAATCTGGGCGTTTATCGCAAAACATTTTAGGTCGCATACCCATTATCCATTCCCCGGGCGGTTGGACTGAACCTTCATCAATTGCTTTACACATTTTAAAATCTACAATGAATGTGGCATATGCGTCAGGCACTTCAAATGGCGGAAGATTACATGTAACTTTTATACCTTTTGTGGGTTCGTCCAAATAGAGGCGAGCGTTGTCACCATTACCAATTACATGGACTTTTCT
>Ga0115572_10004494_pt1 | contig 10848 bp, 4 predicted proteins | sample COGITO_mtgs_1206_FD_88681 | JGI IMG/M metagenome (GOLD analysis project Ga0115572, IMG submission 88681) | Pelagic marine microbial communities from North Sea - COGITO_mtgs_120607 | ecosystem: Environmental > Aquatic > Marine > Epipelagic | place: Germany:Helgoland, sampling site Kabeltonne... | reverse complement strand
CGCCCCCTCCGCCCTCGCCCCCTCCGCCCTCGCCCCCTCCGCCCTCGCCCCCTCCGCCCCCGCCGCAAACTAAGTCAGCGACCGCCCGATCCTGGCGCGCCCGCCTCCCATACGCCATCCAGTCCGCCGTCCAGCTGCCCATCTCGAGCAGCTCCCAACCACTCAGCGCCATCGATCGGCCCGCCTGCCACCTCAGCCTGGTCTCCCTGGCCACCTCCTCAGCCGCCCGCCCGATCGCGCGCGCGTTCCGCCCGCCATCCCGCGCAATCCGGAGCAGCACCCGCTCTGCCGCGCCCGCCACGACGACCAGTTCGCTGCCCTCGAACCGAGCCACCAGATCCGCCAGCACGTCGATCGCCGTCGCCGCCTCGACCGCCCGCCCCCGCTGCCGCCGCCACTCCGCCCGCACCGCCTCTTGGCATAGTTGTGCCGGCCGTTCACTCTCCGTCTGAGCCACGGCAGCGAGCCACGGCTGACCCCAACCCTGCTTCCCGTGCGCGTCAGGGCCCCGCACAGACTTCGACCCGGGGCATCTCACTCTGTACTGCACGGACAAGGGCGGCACGACCTGCTACCTCGGTCGCTATGCAGACAGTTGTGCGGCGGCGCGCGCGTGGCGCAGTTTCTCTTCTCGGTCGACAACGGGCGGCGGAACCCACACACTCGAGGCCTCGCGCGTCATCGCTGACGCCCGACGTTCCGCTGCGGTTTGGGACGCGAACGGTCCACGAGGCTACGATTCCAATATCCGCACGTTGCGCGTCTACTACGACCATGTCATGTACTACCTTGGCTGCCCTCGCACGAGGGAGTTCGCTCGTGAGGTTCTCGACGCCTTTTATGCCGGCGCTCGCTCTTCGCCGCGTCAAGCGGAGACGGATGCAAAGTTGCTTAGCCGCCGCCTCAGTGCTGAATGGGCGGAGATGGAGAGCTCGCACACTCACCTGCGAGGATGGGACCAACAAACAGGGCAGCTGCGCCTGCGGTGGCGCCCTGAAAAAGTGGTTGTCGGCAAGTTTCTAGATGAGGATACGGCGCGCAAGGCGGCCGCGATCTTCTTGAAATCCAAACACCAGCCGGACGCCAAGCTCGACGACGTCCTGAATGGTCAGTAACTGCGAGTTCCATTTGAGCCCTTGCATTTTGCATTTGGGTCTGCTCATTCTTCTGGAGAGGGGAGGAGAGAGAGGTTTGCACTGTCGCCTCGCGGCCGCTGCCCTCCCACGGCTGCCCTTCGCCGGGCCCTGGTGAGCCTCTGGTTCTGGTTCCCGTCCCCGATGCTTGCCCTCCCTTTGAGCTCCAGCCACTGCGGACTACTGTGTGCATTCAGAATGCCGAGCCCTGATTGGCCAAGCTGGCGGGTCGTCCAGTTGCGTCTCATCCACCGGCAGCACTGCGGCAGACGCTGCTGCTACCGTCGCATCGGCTCCTCGCGCACGGTCCCAGGTAGAATCAGATGGCGGTCGCGGGGAGGCTTGGGGGTTGGGTCCGGCTTGCCTTGCATTATGACATAGCACCCCTGCCCCCCTCCTCTTCTCGGACAGGAGACGCTGCAAGCGCAGAAGCACGCCAACTTGCCGTCGATGCGCCGAACGAGACAGCGCTCACCTGATCCCGTGTCAGCCAACACCCCAAGCTTTGGCGGCGGGGTGGATCGTCGACTCCGCCAGAGGAGCCGTCCCACCGACAGCATGAGTGTCACCGCCGCCGGCGACAGCGCGAGTGGCACTGCCGCCACGGGGCAGCCACTGAGCAACGGAAGCGGTTCCTCTGCTGGTCCCGGTCCTGGCTCGGGATTCGGCAAAGCCAACGTGATTCCGTGCGGCGGGGAGGACATTCGATTGAACACCAGCGGGGCCGAAAACATGCTGGGCATGTTCGAGTCTCGACTACCCGGTTGCGTTCTCGCAGATCCCATGGGTTTGGGCAAGACGAACACAATCTGCCAACTCCTGCTCATGCTCGCCGCCCTCGGCAAGGTTGGCCGGCGGGACCCTGTGCTCATTGTGGTCCCGTCGAAGATTCGTTTGCAATGGCTGTCTGAGCTGTCTCGGTGGGCTCCATCCCTCTGCGACGCCGCGGTCCTACTCGACGTCTCACGACCAGGCTTCGTGTACGAGCCCTGGTCATGCCGTTCACGGAGCAAGGCATACATTCACTTGATGGCATACGAGATGTTCCAGGATCGGCGCACATTCGAGTTGGTTCTGAGGACGTACGCTTTCAGGCTAGCGGTGTTCGACGAGGCGCGTGGGTTTGAGGACCCGTCCAGCGTGACCAGGTCCCACATTGAGACGTTGCGTACGCACCGCTTGTTCGTCGTTGCCGTCACCGGCACCCCGCTTGGGCCTTCATTGTGCAATGCCCGGAACTTCCTTGCCACGCTGGGGGCGAGCGCTGAGGAGACCGTCTTGTCGATTTCGGCTGGCCTCAGGCCGATCCTTGTGCATCGTCCCGTGCCGCATCGCTGGAGCGTCCGCCGTACCTTGGTACATGTGCCCTTGCTGCCCCCGCAGCGCGCGCAGTATCTCGCTGTCTTGAGGTTGGCTGCTGTCAGTAGCAAGCCCTACTCGTCCTACTGCTCTGCGCTGATGGCAGCGTCTCAACTCGCCCTGCCTGACGACTGGTCGGCCTCAGTACCGCTTTACGTGCTCACCCTCCAGCAGATGCTGGAGCGCAGCGCAAAGTTGTGTGTGCTGCACCACCGTCTCGCGCTCTGGCTGGCAGCTGGACAGAAGGTCATTGTCTTCGTGAGCTCTGATTTCAGCCGACGCCTTGTCTCTGCCTACTTCCAGGCGCTCTCAAATGGAGACGACGGATGCCTCCCCGCGCATGCTTCTCTGTTTGCGCAGCGGATACCGCTCATCCACGGTGCCATGGGCAGTGATGCTTCCGCGGACGATGTGAGAGCGTTCGAAACCAGTGTGGGTGTAATCCTGTGCACAGTCCTGTCGGGCGGGCGCGGTACCAATCTTCCCTCCGCTGACCACGCGGTGTTCTTCGACCATGTGCGCACTGCGCGGGACTTCGAGCAGTGCGAGCACCGTGCCTTGCGGCCACCACGCATGCACACCACCCCTTTGCATGTTACACTCTTTGTGGCGGAGGACAGCGTCGAGGAGGGCAAGTACAACGCGACGTGGGCGCGTGGCTCGATCGCTGACGCCTTGCTGTTTGAGGCCATCGGCGGCAGCGCGACTTGTGGCCAGCCAGCCGCAGCAGCCCCTCTCGACAGCCGGAAAGCGCGCAAGGTCCAGTTCTTGGAGGGGTCTGGTAACGGCGTCTTGTGGCGCAGCCTCGGAGGCCAGCGGCCCTCCGACGGAAGCGACCTTTCGGCACGGCTTCCTTGGTTGCTGCCGCTCCTGTGGGCGGGCCGTCGTCGCTTCGCAAAGGCCGAATGGGAGGGCGTCACAGACGGGCTCCAGGTGGGGCCACGCGACTTCGTGCTTGTCGATCCGGCTGCCTTCCGGTCGTGCACGAGCCACTCTAAGACGCTGGACGAGCCGACGTACTTTTGCCCGAGGCGCATCTCGGCCGGCGGGCTGGCGTCTGCCCTGACCGAGATGGTTGTGCAATCTGCTCTCAAAATGGTTGGTGGCAGCGCACCCACCGTCTCCGCCGGCGCTTGTCCTGCCACTACCGACGAGGCATGGACACCTGAGGCCGCGAAGGAGGCAGCTTACATGGCCTTGGAGCACGCCACCAGCCCGTCGGCTGTTGAGGCGCGAAGGGCGAAGGCTCGTGAGCAGAGAGCTGACGGGAAGCAGGCAGAGGAGGATGCGCAGCTGCGAACTCCGACGCGCCTGCGCCCCAGGAGTACGGCTGTGCCTGACGACTCGCTGCGCGATGCGCCTCCAGGCGTTCTGCCTTTGCCGCAGGACTGGAGTTCTAGCTTGAGGGGCATGTTCTGTCGGATGACGTTCGACATCGGCGGGGGTCGGTACGAGTACCACTTCGGCCGCGTCGACGAGGTCTTAACTTCCATCGAGTCAGTCGGTGTCAGCTTCCCGCTCGAGCGTCTGACCGGTCGGCCGAATCCATGGGTCACAATCAAAATCGATTGCATCAATCACCACGACGTCTTCCTTGTTCCCGAGAGCGCCGCGGCTGCCGCGTGGGGGTGGCTTCAGCCCTGCGCTTCCGCGGTCACCGCCCGAGCCGCTGTCAGGGCCGCGCGAGGTGTGCACCTTCCCAGCCGCAGCGCTCTGCCCGCCGGGTGGAACCCGACCAACGGCCTCCTGCAATTCGAGGTTGCCGGCCGCGACTACTGCATAGGCAAGTTTGCTGAGGTCGAGCGTGCGCGCCAGGCGGTCGCTCTTCTGGATCAGGTCCGTCCCTTGGTCGCCCACTCTCCAGACTGTCGGCCAGACGACTGGGCCGCAAAACACGAACTGCTCACAGCCGCAGTCGGTCGAGCGGTTGCCATGGGCGACAACTTCCGTTGTTCCAGTGTGACATGCGACGGCTTCGCTGACAGCAACGGCGGAGCGACGGCGACGGCAACGACGCGACGGCGACAGGGCGTGGGCGACGGGGCCAGCGACGCAAACGCCGCCACCACTACCGCCGCCGCCGCCGCCGCCGAAGCCGCCGCCGCCGACGACGACGACGACGACAACGACGACGACGACAACGGCGACGGTGGCGGCGACGACGACGAGGACGAGGACTACTCCATCTCCTCCGATGACGACGTACAGCATTTCGCCAGTTTCGACCGAGGCGAGGTCGGCGAGAGCGGTGCGAGCGAGGAGCTGGAGGACGGAGCTTGGGGTCATTGGGATCAGGCGGTCCTGGCGGAGGCCAACCGAGAGAACCATCTTCGCATGCAGCGCCAACTGGACCGGGTGCGGCGCTCTGGCAATGGCAGCCTGTCGGCTGCAGTCTCTGGCTTCGAGTACGACTTGACTTTCACCAAGGACGACGCCGAAGTCGTCCGGAGGAACCTCACTCGGGAGCAGCTGCGGCAGGCATCGCCAGTGGTTGTTGGCCGCAGAGCGCTGAAGCGTGCGATGCGCACGGGGGGACACAAAAGCGCTGACACCGCGCTCGCGGTGCGTCACATTCCCCGAGGGCTGTCCCTCGCCGGCGTCGATGAGCTCCACCAGTCTCTACGCTGCGTCTCGCCCGATCTCCACGTGTTGAGTGTATGCAACCCGGCCGACGACGTCCAGACACTGTTCTTGCGCTTCCTGCCGTGTGTTCCAGCGCGCGACAGTGCGCCGCCCGCATCCTTTCGCGACTTGCCTGCCGCAGTGATGGATGCGTTCGCGGATGGCGCGTTGCACTTTCGCCGGCTCGCTTATGGTCTGGACCAGGCCGGTTTGATGCAGGCTAGCAGACAGACTAAGCAAGCCTTTGCCGGGTACTCCGCCAACTGCTTCACCGCCCACGCGTTGAAGAGCCAGGCATTCGGTGTCGATTACAGAGGCGATGGCTGCTACCTCGGGGACGTGCACCACAGCACCACACGCGTCAAGAAGCTCGTGCACGCCGACTACATTCGTGGCGACGGGCCGGACGGAAAGGCTGCGCTCCGTTTTGGCGATTTAGTGTGCCCTGTCACACTGCCAACGCTCAAGCACGACGAGAAGAGGGTCGACCGCGGGCCTCACGCCGGGTGGGCGCATCACCGCCCATGGTATCGCATGTGCGCGCGCGCGCCGAGGCTACACGCGCGCGTCACACTGCGGCGCATCGCCACCACCCACTTCTCAGACCAGCACTCCACCCACCCGCACGCCACTCCATCCCACCCCCACTCGGAAGGTGCATGGTGAGCCAGGCCTTCATGGACGGCCTGCAGTCTGCGTTTGCGGCCGCCTCCCAGCAGCTGACTTTGGTACTCGCCACAGCCGGCGGCGACGTCCTGGCGCAGCACCTGGGCATCGTCTCTAAGTGCGTCCGCCTCGGCGATGAAAGCAGCCTCGCTCTCCATTCGACGCTTGCCGCGTATACGGGAGGCCCGCTCCTCGCTGAAGCCACGGAGGAAGTCGATAACCTGGAGGCTGAAGAAGCGGAGCTCGCCGCCCTCCTCAACGGGGGGGGGGACGACTCTGCCTCTCTACCCGGCGCGTGCCGCGTTGTGGCGCCGCTACCCGGCGTGGCGCTTTGGCAGGCTATCCGTGAGCGCGCTGCCGAACGCTTCCAGGCCGGCTTGGGGCTGTTCGGTGTGCAGCAGCTGCAGCGCCCTTCTGGCGGTACCACCTTCCATTGCACCAGCCCTGCGGAGCGCCCCGGCAGTGTCGGTTGTGTGTTGCTCCGCCATCTGGTCAGCCCTCGGCGCTCGCCCGACGGGCATCCCGCCGCCTTCAAAGCCGCGTCGCCTGCAGCTGCACGGGTCATCAATAACAGATTGTCCGCCGACGGTCGTATCGGTGCCAATAAGGCGGTTCACCACATTCCTGGCGAGGTTGACCTGGACACTGGCAGCATTGTGAAGGACGCTGGTGTCATGCGTGACCTCGCAGACACCTTTGTGGACCTCTCATGGGTTCCGGCCGATGTCGTCCTCGACCAGCCAACCCACGTGGAGGGTTGTGTTGCGCGTCCTGTACGCATGGCGGCTGTGTACACGGCCCTGTGGGCTGAGCGCCGTCTCATGACCATCGCCCAAGCATGGTTGCGTGATGCAGCAACGCGAGACGTGGAGCGCGCGGATCGCGCAACTACGGCGCATCTTGCAGCCGCGTCAAAGTATCACGCCGAGTTCTTGACCAGATTCGGTGGGGTCTTCGCGCCCGGGCTGTCGCTGGACGACAGCCGGTCGTGGGTCCTATGGGCTGCGTTTGGTCTCCGGGCCTTCGGGGACGGCGGCTATTGGGCAGGCGTGAGCACGAGGACGTATCTCACACGCGCCCTCGTTGCTAGCTGGTGCGCAATCAACAAGAGGCCAGAGGTTGGGTATGCCCTTCTCGGGCACCGAGAAGCGCCGCTCGTCCCACTGATCGCCGGCTACCCAGAAACGGCCAGCGACATCTTGTCGCTCCTCCGCGAGTTTTGGGCGGACGCGCCGGTCAACGGCGGCCGAGAGTCCGTCGAGGCGGACGCGGCCGCTGCGGAGAGGCGCGGCGAGGGCAAAGGGTGCCAATGTCCGGCGAGCTCGGGCTGCATGCTCGGCCGGCGCGCCGAGCTGAGGAGCCGGCAGTTGACCGGAACGCAGCGTTATCAGCCACTCTCCCAACACGTTTCTTCCAAGAGCAAGGGCGGCGCGACAGCCTGGTCACTAGCCGGCCCGGCCGCAAGGCCCAGCCACAAGCCCCCCTCTAGTCATGAGCGCGTCACATCTTGTGTGCGGTTGGCCCTCCGCGCGTCGAGCACACACACGCACACACACACACGCACACGACGCAAGACACCTACAGGTGCGCATGTTGTGTTGGACGAGGCGGGATCCAGCCTCAGGTCCCTCGTCGCGTTCACCAAGAACAACACTGTGATGCACAAGCTGGAGCAGGCCGTGAAGTACGGGGGTGAGCGTGAGGTGGTACAGCTCTTGCACTACGAGCGTCAGGGCAAGGCGGGGGGGCGCGAGACCACAACGGGCATCAAGCACATTGCTGATGTACGCGCAAACGTCCTCGGGCGGGCAGTGTTCTTCGGGTACTGGGTGTTGCAGTTGGAGAAGAGCGAGGGACGAAAGATCGCGGTCCCAGGGCTCCAGTCCGTTGCGCCTGCGCTGGCTGAGCAGCCAGCACAACGTGTGCTGGCATTCGTGGACTCCTTCGGAGCAGGGTTGCCAGCGAAAGCCAAGGCACGCCTCGTGGGAAAGATGCTTATCGAGGCAAATACCCTGTATCCGCGTATGTTTGAAAGTTGGACACAGCGCATGGAGGAGGATCGGCCAGAGCTGGGCCCGGCCTTGCATGTCCTCCGCCACGAGATGAAGGAGGGAAGCATCAAGGACATCAACAGGTGGGAAGAGCTTGCCTGCGAGCTTGGCAAAATGCTCGCCGGCCTCGGAGTTGGCGCTGGACGGTTTGGTGTCGGCGATTCCATGAAGGGGGCGTATCATCCTCTGCTGTCTGTTCCAGGCTTGGATACTCCCACCGGCTTTCCAGCGCCGCCGGTCGGACTGTCCCAGCGGTACGGCTTGCACGTGGACCCGTCGGGACAGCTCTGGATGCACGCAGCGGACTATTCGCCCCCGTCAGGCGAGTGTGGCCAAGACGCCGCGGCTTGCCTGCAGACCAGGCCTGTCCGAGCACAGAGCGCCGCACGGTCGGTAGAGCCCGCGGGCTCACGGGCCGCGGCGACGCACCACGACGACGCCATGTCTTCAGAACCGCACGCGTCCGCAACCCAGAGGCTTTCAGAGGTGAGGCGGCAGTTGCAGCGCGCGAAGGGAGCAAAGAAAGAGGCCGAGCTGCAGCTGGCAGCGGCTCAGAAGGAGGAAGCCGCGATGCCGCAGCGTATTGCGAGCCTGTCCGCCGACACGACGTTCCGGCGGCTTTGCGACTCCGCTTGCGGCTGCGACGAGCGCCTCGCTTACCACCTCTGGAGCGCGTGCGCGTCGGCGAGCCAAACCGCGGCAACGATTGCCAAGTCCGGGGTGACGTGTGGGCTGCACATTGACGACCTAGACCTCGGTGCAGTTCTGAACCTGATCCTGTCCACCGGTCTGTCGCCCAGGGGCGACATCGTCCTGCTGCGCGGCAGCCTGCTGATGGTCTTCCTGGCGTTCACGGACACGTGCTTGGCTGGCGCTGTACCGCCACAAGGTGATGCTGCCGGCCCGGTTTGGGGCCACGATCGGGCTGGCAACATACTGTTGCTGGAGCCGGGGACAATGGACCTCGCCGCCGTTCTGCCCCTGGCGGCCAGTACAATCAAGACCCCGTCGACCCAGGCGCGCGTGACGTCACTTGCTGCCAAGGGCGTGTGTGTGATTGCCTTCTTCAAGAGCGGCGGCTGGCTAGCTGCACAGCTCTCTCACTACTGGCATGCGGTGGTAAGCCGTTGCGGCCCATGTGCACCAACCAATCAGGCCTCCCTCGCACCCCCCACAACTACGCACTCCGTCGCACGCACACATCCGACACCCGTGTACTCGCCCGGGCGCAGACACCAATGGACCCGCGTGATATCATCGATGGCAATGTGCGGTTCGCGGGCATCGCCTACCCGCAAGGAGCCGCGCTTCGCTCCGGTGCCGCCGTGGAGCGCCAATGGGACTCGTGCACTGTCCGAGGTTCACACGCGTTGGCCGAGTCTCTCGTGCACGATTCCGGAGGTGTCACATGGGGCGCGCCGCCCACGCCAACCCCGGCGCCTGATGTCGCCGGTGTCCGGCGCTCCAACCGCAAGGCGAGCTCGCAATCGATGAGCGGTTGACGCAACTGGGGGATCGCCTGAGCCTCGTGCTTGCACACGTGGTTTCTTTTGCGGCCGCACACGCCAACTCCGAAACTCAGTCTGAGGTCGAGGTCGTGAGGGAGTGTGAGCCTGTGACAAGATCGTAAAAGACCTAACTAGTTCACCGTCGCCACCTAGTACTCGAACGACCCACGCCGGCCTTGCAGGGCGGCTTGTGCGGCGATGGCGGCCGCCCCCTGCTCCCCCACAACACTCACACCGGCCTCATAACGACACTGCCCCGCATGTGACGTGAAACGGAGTGGTCCCAGAGGACCCTGCGGCCTAGTATGACCCTCAATCGCGATGGATCGCTCGCAGCAAGGCAGCACACGCAGTGACTGGCATGCCACATACCCATGTGAGCACAGCGCGTTGAGCTGTGCGTTGGCTGCAGGGTTCACGAGGCTGCGATCTGCCCTGCGCGAGAGGGCCCCGCTCGTGTCCAAGATGCAGAAGCATCGGCCTCCCACCACACTCCGTGCATCGCCCCTCCCTCTTATGACGCGGCTCCGGAGACGCTTGACCATGCCGCGGTTGCGCTGATCCAAGTCTGCAAGCTCAAAGCCGCAAAGGGTCCCGCGCTTGTTGAACGAGTGGCACATGGGCCCTCGAATCTTATCATACGGTCCGATGTACACCCGCTGGCCGTCCGGCCCCAACTCGACGCCGTCGAGGCTGCAGTCCAGCCACCACGGCGGCCTCTGCTGTGCCTCCACCACCCAAGGGTTTTTGGCCGCCCCTTCCACGGCGCCTGCCGGCATCGCTGGCGGCGCTTCCTTGATTTGGGCGCCTGCTGGCATCGCTGGCGGCGCTTCCTCCTCCTTGATTTGGGCGCCTGCTGGCATCGCTGGCGGCGCTTCCTCCTCCTTGATTTGGGCGCCTGCTGGCATCGCTGGCGGCGCTTCCTCCTCCTTGATTTGGGCGCCCGCTGGCATCGCTGGCGGCGCTTCCTCCTCCTTGATTTGGGCGCCTGCTGGCATCGCTGGCGGCGCCCAAATCGTTGTCGGCTGTTCGGGCGCCCGTCCCCTTTTTGTGCGCCTCGCTGAACTCATTGGGGTTGAAAGTCTTGTCCTCTCACTCGGGCGCGATGCATGTCCTTGCCTAGGTTTTACTGTGCCTGCGGGGAAACGGGCGAAGCGGCATGGGCGAATGGGTGGTGTGATGACGGGACGCATGCTCTGCGTGCCCACCTCTTCACCCCCAATGAGCCCTCCCCTGGCACACGCTGGGCGAGCAAAAGGCGGCGCCATAGCGCTGCCTGCTTTTGGGCAGGAGGGGGGGTCATATGCGGGGAGCCCGGGAGTAGGGGGGGGCGCTTTGCGCGCGCGCTGCTCCCCAGTATCTTCTCGCTGGGCCGTTTTGCCGGCCGAGAGACACCATGTATGGCTGTGATGCCCTTTTCCTGGTTGGGAGTGCCCTGCCTCGCCTCCCCACGGCCCGTACCGACGCGCAACCGTGGACAGCTCGGTACGGCGCCCGTACAGGGCTGAT
>Ga0115572_10004485_pt1 | contig 10859 bp, 8 predicted proteins | sample COGITO_mtgs_1206_FD_88681 | JGI IMG/M metagenome (GOLD analysis project Ga0115572, IMG submission 88681) | Pelagic marine microbial communities from North Sea - COGITO_mtgs_120607 | ecosystem: Environmental > Aquatic > Marine > Epipelagic | place: Germany:Helgoland, sampling site Kabeltonne... | reverse complement strand
CCGCTTGATATGCGCATGTCAAAATCAGGACAAAGCGCCGCCGATATCGTTATGCAAACCGACGAAGCTGATCTGGCGCGTATCTTCTGGGAATATGGCGAAGAAAAAGCATCGCGCCGTATCGCCAAGGCCATTTGCCGCATCCGCGACGAAACTGAAATCACCAGCACCGGACAATTGGCCGCCATCATCCATAGCGTCATGCCAGCCAAAAGACCCGGCCAGATTGATCCGGCAACGCGCAGCTTTCAGGCCTTGCGCATTTTCGTCAATCGCGAACTTGACGAATTGACCGCTGGCCTTGAGGCGGTTGAACGTCTGCTGCGTCCGGGCGGTATTCTGGCGGTCGTTTCCTTTCATTCGCTTGAAGACCGCATCGTCAAACGCTTTCTGGCAACCCGCGGCCAGCACGCATCAAAACCATCACGGCACCGGCCGGTGATTGAAGGTCCTGCGCCCAGCTTTGAAATTCTGAGCCGCAAGGCCATTCTGCCAATTGAAGATGAGCGCAATCAAAACAGCCGCGCACGTTCGGCCAAATTACGCATTGCCCGCCGCACCGACGCGCCGCCTCTTGGCATGGCAGCGGCACCCTATTCGACCGCAAACGAAACCGCCAGATCCCAAAAGGAGTCAAAGCAATGCGGCTAACTCTGCTAAGCGCTCTCATATTGGTTGGATTGGGAACCACCTTATATCAGGTCAAAACCGGCATTGACGAACGTCAGGATCGGCTGCATCGGCTTGAGCTTCGCATTGCCGACACCAAACGCGATATCGCCGTTCTCGAGGCCGAATGGGCCTATCTGTCTCGCCCCGAGCGGGTGATGACCCTGTCTGGTGATTTGTTGCAGATGAAGCCGATCGGACAAGACCGAATTTTGCCGCTTGATGCCATTCCAATGCGCATTGAGTTTGGCCAAGCCGATCTAAAGAAAATCGTTTTTAACCCAGCAATTCAGCCTAAAAAGAAAGACCAGGCCGAATGAATTCGCCGCTGCAGAAATTACGGCGATTGATTTTGCCACCACGCCCCGATCCGGCCCGTTCGCGCCGCATCGCCGAAGGGCGTTTGATGATCGGCTGTCTTGTTGCCTTTGGCATCTTCATCACCATTGGCGTGCGGATCGTCGGCCTTGCCGATGCCAGCGCCAGCACCCGCCTTGCCAAAAGCGCCGCCGCCATCACCACCGAACGTGGCCGCATTCTTGACCGCAAGGGCCGTTTACTGGCTGGCAATTTGCCAATTACCGTTCTTCACGCCGACCCTAGCGAGATTATGGATGCGCGCGATGCGGCTGCCAAATTGGCGCCCTTATTGACCCAGCATGACCACGCCAGCCTGACCAAATTACTGACCAAGAAAACCCGCTATGTCGAGCTTGACCGGCAATTGCCGCCCAAGCGTCATGCGCAAATTCTGCAACTGGGGATTCCGGGTGTTTATTTTGCTAAGGGCGCGGTTCGCGTTTATCCACGCGAATATGCTGCCGCGCATATTCTTGGCCATGTCGATACTGATAATATCGGCATTGCCGGAATCGAAAAATCAATGAATGCCAAGCTGGCGGCAGGCGAAGACGTTACCTTATCGATTGATCTTGGCTTACAGGCGGTGATCCGGCGTGAAATTCAACAGCAGATTGACTCGTTTGAGGCCATTGGCGGTGCTGGCATTTTGCTTGATATCAAAAGCGGTGAAATGCTGGCGGTCGCGTCACTTCCCGATTTCAATCCGAATCAATTCGCGCTTGCCAATGATGACATGCGTTTCAATCGCGCCACCAAGGGCCTGTATGAAATGGGGTCCACCTTCAAGGTGTTGAATACCGCTATCGCCCTTGAATCTGGCGCTGCAACAACGAATCAGCGTTTTGAAGTATCGAAACCAATGCGGGTTTCACGCTTTACCATTACCGATTACCACCCGCATAACAAACCATTGAATGTGCCTGAAATTCTGATCTATTCGTCAAATATCGGATCGGCAAGAATGGCCGAGGCGATTGGCGCGGAAACCCAGCGAGCCTTTATCGACAAGCTTGGGCTACTTGATCGGCTAGAGCTTGAAATTCCCGAAATATCACGCCCCCTCTCGCCAAAAAGCTGGCATCGCACAACGACAGTTACCGTTTCTTACGGGCATGGCATTTCGATTTCACCAGCCCATCTTGCCAGCGCGGTTGCCGCCGCATCGGGCAATGGTCACTGGATTCAGCCAACGCTGCTAAAACGCCAAACCGGTGACAACCCCTTGCGCCTGCGCGTCTTTTCCGAAAAGACGGCGCGTGCCGTGCGGTCAATGATGCGGCTGGTTGTCTCGCATGAAGACGGCACTGGCAATTTTGCCGAAGCCCGCGGATATATGGTTGGCGGCAAAACCGGTACAGCCGAAAAAATTCAGGTCGGCGGCTACAACAAAAAGGCCAATCTTGCCACATTTGTTGCCACCTTCCCCGTTCATGACCCGCGTTATGTAATTGTCATTCTTGTTGACGAACCCAAAGGACAGAAGCATTCACACGGTTATGCAACCGCTGGCTGGGTTGCCGCACCGGCCATTCGCCGGATTGTCGAACAGATTGCGCCAATGCTTGGCGTTCTTCCTGTTGACGAACAATCGCCGCTAATTCGCCAAAAACTGCTGCTTGACTTCACGATTGGTAATGAGGAGGCAACACTTGCATCTTACTGATCTATGTCATGATCTGATCGAAATTCCCGATCAAGCTGGCGCTATTATGGTGACCGGCCTTGCGGTTGATTCAAAACGGGTTGCCGCTGGCGATCTGTTTTTTGCGCTTGCTGGCACCCACCGCGATGGTCGTGACTTTATCGGTGATGCAATCAAGGCTGGTGCCGTGGCGATTGTGACTGGCGCATTGCCACTGGCAAAAGATATTGCCAAGCTGGCAAAACAGGCCGCGATTCCGATCCTGCAATGCGAAAACCCACGCCGTGTTATGGCCAAAATGGCCGCAATTCAGTGGTCGTCACAACCCGGTATGGTTGCCGCTGTTACTGGCACGAATGGCAAAACATCTACCACCGAATTTTTGCGCCAGCTATGGCAGCGCGCCACTTGGCAGGCCATTGCGGTTGGCACGCTTGGCATCACCGGCACCGATATGATCAAATCTGAAGGAGCGCTGTTAAGCCTGCCGCCCCTGACCACGCCGGACAGCATCAGCCTTCATGCGACATTAGCGCCCCTGACCAAAGCCGGTGTCACACATCTTGCGCTTGAGGCAAGCAGTCATGGTCTTGAACAGCATCGTTTGGACGGGCTGAATATCCATATTGCCGCCTTTACCAATCTTAGCCGTGATCATCTTGACCATCATCGTGATATGGATCGCTATTTTGCCGCCAAACATCGGCTATTTACCGATCTTCTCAGCGAAGGCGGTGCTGCCATCATCAATCTTGATGACCAATATAGCGCGGCAATCATCGACAGTTTGCAAGACCGTGCCATTGTCATCAAAACATTTGGCTATGCTGAAGATGCTGATTTCCGCATCCTATCCATCACCCCATCGGGTGACGGTCTTGATATGAAGGTGACTTATCAAGGTCAGACATGGGATATCCCGCTGGCGCTTTCCGGCACATTTCAGGCCATTAACGCCCTGACCGCCGCCGTCATGGCGCATCTTGGAGGCTTGCCGCTTCATGACGCGCTTGGCGCTTTGCCATACCTAAAAGCGGCACCGGGCCGCATGCAAACGGTTCATGGTCATCCAACCGGTGCGCGTGTCGTTGTCGATTATGCCCATACCCCCGATGCGCTTGCCGCAGCGCTTGCCGCTTTGCGCCCCGAGGCCAGTGGCAAGCTTGTTGTTCTGTTTGGCTGTGGCGGCGACCGTGATCCGGGCAAGCGCGCGATGATGGGCAAGGTTGCCTGTAAAATTGCCGATGATGTCATCATCACCGATGACAATCCACGAAGCGAAGATCCTGCCAGCATTCGCAGTGCCATTTTAGAATCCTGTGCCAAGGCCACCGAAATTGTGCCACGCGACAAAGCCATCACCACCGCGCTTGCCAGCCTTGTCGCCGGTGATGTGTTGCTGATTGCGGGCAAGGGGCATGAGACCGGCCAATTAATTGGCAATGAAACCCTGCCATTTGACGATGCATCGGTTGCCAATAACAAAATTCGCACCATGCGGGAGGCCTTGCAATGACGGCGCCGCTTTGGACATGTGACGATTTGCTTGCCGGATGCGGCGGCGCATTATTTGACCCTGCCTTTGGTTGTGGCCCCATTTCAGGCATTGAAATTGATAGCCGCAATTGCAAATCAGGTGATTTGTTTGTCGCGCTTGTTGGTGACATGCAAGATGGGCATGATTTCATTACCAAGGCCGCCGAGGCTGGCGCGGCGGCATGTCTTGTTCGCCGTCCAAATAGTGACGCGGCTATTGCACAGATCATTGTCGATAATCCACTTGGTGCGCTTGCGCGTCTTGGGCGTACCAGCCGAAGCCGTTTTGCCGGAAAAATGGTTGGCATCACCGGTTCGGTTGGTAAAACCGGCAGCAAAGATATGTTGGCGCATGCCCTGACCGCATTTGGCAAAACCCATGCCAGCCAGCGCAGCTTTAACAATCATATCGGCGTGCCAATCACCCTTGCCACACTTGCCGCAGATTGTGATTTTGCCGTTCAGGAAATGGGCATGAATGCGGCTGGCGAAATTGCCGCTTTGACCGCACTGGCGCGTCCCGACATTGCCTTAATTACGCGCATTGCCAGCTCGCATGGTGGCTTTTTTGACAGCCTCGATGATATCGCCAAAGCCAAAGCCGAAATTTTCGAAGGGCTAAATGCTGGTGGGACAGCAATCTTGAACATTGATGATCCGTTCTATGACCAGCTTGCCAGCACGGCAACCAAGGCAGGCGCGGGACGCATTATCAGTTTTGGCCGCAAGGATGACGCCGAATTCTGTCTTCTTGAGGCACGCCAGCATGAAGATGGCATGACTGTTCATGCCGAAATCGCGGGGCATGAATTGCGCTTTGAAATGCAGATGCATGGCACCCATTGGGCGCAAAATGCGCTTGGCGTTCTGGCCTGCATCGACGCGCTTGGCTTGCCGGTCGATGAAGCTGCGGCAAGGCTTGCCAGCTGTCCGATACCAAAAGGGCGCGGCGGGCGTTTATCTGGCCGCTATCACGATTGCAAGATCACGCTGATTGATGACAGCTATAATGCCAGCCCAGCATCAATGGCCGCCGCCTTTGCCAGCATGACAGCAACTCCGCCAACAATCATGATTCTAAGCGAAATGCGCGAATTGGGCGATGCCACTGCAACCGAACATGCCGCGCTGATGTCAAAAATCAATGGCTTATCGCCGCGGCTTGTCATTGCCTTGGGATCGGCCATGCATGATGCGCTTGATGGATTGGATGATGCCATTGCCGCCATCGCCGCGCCAGATACGGCAGCTGCGGTGCAAAATCTTGAAGATGCCGTTGAAGATGGTGACATCATCTTTGTCAAAGGGTCACTTGGGTCGGGATCATGGCGTGTTCGCGATGCCATTCTTGCCAATTTTGATGCTGAATCATCTCCCGGGGCATCATCACAAAATGGGGGGAACAGCCATGCTGCCTGACCTGCTTGTTCCTTTATCCGATCAGTTTCAGCCCTTTAACCTGTTCCGCTATATCACCTTTCGAACAGGTGGGGCGACGATCACTGCCCTGTTGATTGCCCTGATCTGCGGGCCTGCCTTTATCCGCTGGCTCAAAACGCATCAGGCCGAAGGCCAGCCGATCCGTGATGACGGGCCACAATCACATCTTCTTACCAAAATTGGCACGCCAACAATGGGTGGGCTGCTGATCCTGATTGCCTTTGCCGTTTCAACGCTTTTATGGATGCCGCTATCCAACCCCTATTTATGGCCAGTTCTTTTGATCTCGCTCAGCTTTGGCGCCATTGGCAGCCTTGATGATTGGATGAAATTGCGCAAACGATCGCATAATGGCATGTCGGCACGCATGAAAATGCTGTTGCAGCTTGTCATCGCCTTTTTCGCCACATTGATTTTCATCGAATTATCACCAGAACAGCTTCGCTATGGTGTTGCCGTACCATTTTTCAAAGACACGCTGCTGGCGATGGGGATATTTTATGTACCTTTTGCGATGATGGTTATCGTCGGCGCGTCAAATGCGGTTAATCTAACCGATGGTCTGGACGGGCTTGCCATTGTTCCAGTGATGATCGTCGCGGGGTGTTTTGCGTTGATCGCCTATCTTGCCGGAAATTATAATTTTGCCACCTATCTTCAAATCAATTTTGTTCCCGGCACAGGTGATCTGGCAGTGATGTGCGGCGCGTTGATTGGCGCCGGTCTTGGCTTTTTATGGTTTAACGCCCCGCCTGCGCGCGTATTTATGGGCGATACCGGATCGCTTGCTCTTGGCGGCACTTTGGGAGCGATCGCAGTGGCAACACGTCACGAGCTGGTGCTGGCCATTACTGGCGGTCTGTTCGTTGTTGAAACCCTGTCGGTTATCTTGCAGGTGGCGTCTTTCAAATTGACTGGCAAGCGGATTTTCCTGATGGCGCCGCTGCATCATCATTTTGAGAAAAAAGGGTGGGCCGAACCAACAATCGTCATTCGTTTCTGGATTATTGCGGTGGTGCTGGCTGTGGCTGGCCTGTCATCGCTAAAGCTGCGTTAGGGGAATGATCTGAATGCTGGTTCCAGATGACATGAACGGACAGACAGTCGGGGTCTTAGGCCTTGGCGGATCTGGCGTTGCCGCAGTTGCCGCATTGCAGGCAGCCGGTGCGCATGTCGTTGCCTTTGATGATGGCAAAAACCAGCAAGATCTTCCCGCAATTCAAATGACCGATTGGCGCGACTGGCCCTGGCAGAACATGGCGGCGATGGTGATCAGCCCGGGCATCCCGCATCTTCATCCAACACCGCATCCTGCGGCTGCCCATGCCAATAGCCTTGAAATTGAAGTGATCAGCGAAGTTGAACTCGCCTTACGGGCAAAACCGCAAGCCCAGCTTGTCGTGGTGACTGGCACCAACGGCAAATCAACGACAACAGCGCTGATTGGCCATTGCCTTGCAACTGCCGGACGCGCTCATGCGATTGGTGGCAATCTTGGTGATCCAGCCTGCTCGCTTGATGACCCGGGCAAAGATGGCGTTCTTGTGCTTGAGCTATCCTCGTATCAGCTGGAAACAACCCCATCACTGGCACCCGATATTTCGATCCTGCTGAATATCAGCCCCGATCACCTTGACCGGCATGGCGGCATGAACGGCTATATCGCCGCCAAGGCCGTCGTTCTTGACCGGCTTGGGGCAGATTGTCTTGCGATTATCGGGAATGGTGATGACCATGTGAAAACCCTAGCCGCCGCAACCCGTAAACGCGGAATCAAAACCATAATTGCCAACCCTGATGACGCCCCTGACGCGCAGCGTCATTCGGCATCACTTGCCGGCTTGCATAATGCCGAAAACGCCGCCGCAGCTGCCTTTGCGCTTGCGGCGCTGGGGCTTGATATCGAGGTGATCAATCGCGGTGTCAAAAGCTATGCCAGCCTGCCGCATCGCCTGCAAACCGTTGCCCGCTGTGGTAAAATCCAGTTCGTAAATGACTCAAAAGCCACCAACGGCGTTGCCGCGGCCAAGGCATTGTCAGCCTTTGATGATATTTATTGGGTGGCTGGCGGTCTTGCCAAACAGGATGGGCTGGCACCGGCAATGCAATATCTTAGCGCTGTCAAAAAAGCCTATCTGATTGGTGCGGCAGCAGCAGAATTTGCCGAAAGCCTCGATGGACAATGCCCAGCCGCCATTTGCGGTGATCTGGAAAAAGCAACACGCGCCGCATTTGATGATGCCAGCGCGGCACCTGACGGCGGCACCATTCTTTTGGCACCGGCCGCGGCGTCATTTGATCAATTTACCAGCTTTGGCGCCCGCGGCGATGCCTTTGCCGCCCTTGCCCAAAATCTTTGCGCCCCCACATCAGGAGGCAATCATGCTTGATCGTACCGATCGTTCGCTTGTTGGCATCTGGTGGTGGACTGTTGATAAATGGCTTTTGGCGAGTGCCTTGCTGTTGATGACTCTTGGCATGATATTGGTAATGGCGGCCAGCCCTGCCGTGGCCAGCCTGATCAATCTATCATCACAGCATTTCATTTTGCGCCAGCTTATCTATTTGGCACCGGCGTTGCTGATCATGCTGTCGGTTTCGATGCTCGAGCCGCGCCCCATTCGCGCCCTGTCGCTTGTCGGGCTTATTCTGGTGATCGGATTGATGATCCTCGCCATTGTTGCCGGCAGTGAAATCAAGGGCGCAACAAGATGGATATCGGTTGCGGGCCTGACGTTACAGCCATCTGAACTAGCCAAACCTTTATTTGCCATTGTATCGGCGTGGTTGCTGACGCTTTGGCGCGAGGGGCAAGATTTCCCGGGCTGGGCCTATGCATCGGGTCTGGCAGCGATCATTGTTGGCATCCTTGTGGCACAGCCCGATATCGGCATGACGGCTTTGATCTTGATGACATGGGGCTTTCAGATGTTCCTTGCGGGCATGCCGATGCTGTTTGTCATTGGTGCCGCCGGTCTAGCACCGGTTGGATTCTATCTTGCCTATTTGAACCTGACGCATGTTCAGCTTCGTGTTGATAAATTCTTTGAAGGCGGTTCATGGCAGGTTGAACGCGCTAAAGAAAGCTTTGCCGAAGGCGGCTATTTTGGCGTTGGGCCGGGTGATGGTGTGGTCAAGCTGCATCTGCCGGATGCCCATTCCGATTTCATCTTTGCCGTTGCTGCCGAGGAATATGGCGCCATCGCTTGTCTGGCGTTGTTGGGGCTATATGGATTTGTGATCATCCGCGGTTTTGCCCGCGCCCTATCGGGTGAAGGGCTGTTCTGCCTGATCGCCACGGCCAGTCTGGTCATGCAATTTGGCGTTCAGGCCAGCATTCATATGGCATCATCGGTCAATCTGATCCCGACCAAGGGCATGACCTTACCATTTATCAGCTATGGCGGTTCATCATTGTTGGCAAGCAGCCTGACCATGGGGCTGATCCTTGCCTTGACCCGCAAACGCACCACCGTCGATCACTTTGCCGATGGAGGCCGGTCATGAGCGCGGGCATTATCTATCTTGCAGCAGGTGGCACAGGCGGCCATATTTTTCCGGCGCTTGCCGTTGCCGAAGCCATGAATGCGAGAGGCTACCAGACCTGTCTGTTTACCGACAGGCGCGGCGCGGCGCTTTTGGCCAGTATCGAAAAACTGCCCGTTCGCCTTCATGTGATCAGCGCCGCCTCACCGTTCCAGTCGGGCATTTTGCGCCGAATCATGGCGCTTACCAAACTTGGCATGGGAACGTTATCCTGCCTATGGCATATTGGGCTTCGTCCGCCAATGGTGATGATCGGCTTTGGGGGCTATCCATCATTTGCGCCGCTTTTGATCGCTCGTCTTTTCGGTGTGCCGGTAATGGTACATGAACAAAACGCCTATCTTGGACGCGCCAATCACGCCCTTGCCACCCGGGCGCGACTCATCGCGCTTAGCTGGCCGCAAACAAAAAATCTGCCAAACGGCGTTAAAACCCATATTACCGGCATGCCGGTTCGCACCGCATTTTTTGCCAAAGGTCGGCCAAACTGTGCTGGTGACAAGCTTGTTCTTAGCGTTCTTGGCGGGTCACAGGGCGCAACCATTCTTGGCACACTTGTGCCGGATGCGCTTGCGATGATTGACATGCCATTACGCGCAAATATCAAAATCTATCAGCAAGCCCGCCCCGAACAGATTGATAATCTAAAAGCGCGCTATCGGGCCTTGGGCATCAGCGCATCGATCAAACCATTTTTCACCAATATGCCTAATCTATTGGCCAAAAGTGATCTTGTTATCAGCCGGTCAGGGGCGTCATCAATCGCCGAACTTGCCGCAACTGGCCGCGCCTCATTGATGCTGCCTTTGCCAAGCGCAATGGATGACCACCAAAAGGCCAATGCCCTACAAATGGAACAGGCTGGCGGCGGTTACTGCCTTGACGAAGCCACAGTCAGCCCTGCCTTTCTGGCAACACGCATCATGCAGCTATTTGAAGCCCCCGCCGAGCTTGGCAAAATGGCCGCTAATGCCACCGCCTTGGCAAGCCCGCAAGCCGCCAGTGACATCGCCGATCTTGCCGAGGGGCTGATCACCAAACGAAACGCACCACATCTAGGAGCTGTCGCATGAGTGAATTGCCACTATCCATCGGCACCATGCATTTCACCGGTATCGGCGGTATTGGCATGAGCGGGATCGCCGAGATTCTGTTCGAGCTTGGCTATGCTGTTCAGGGAAGTGATATGTCTGACAATGCCAATGTCAGACGGCTACGCGACAAGGGCATTCCCGTTATCACCGGCCAAGCTGCGGAAAATATCGATAATGCGGCATTGGTGGTGATTTCAACCGCAATCAAGCCTGACAATCCAGAAGTTGTTGCCGCACGCGCCAAATTCCTGCCAATCGTGCATCGCGCCGAAATGCTTGGCGAATTGATGCGGCTTCGCTGGTCTATCGCGGTTGCCGGAACGCATGGCAAAACCACAACGACCAGCCTTGTTGCCACCTTGTTAAACAGCGCCGAAATTGACCCGACCGTTATCAATGGCGGCATCATCACTGGATGGGGCAGTAATGCGCGTCTTGGCAAAGGCAGCTGGATGGTGGTCGAAGCCGATGAAAGCGACGGATCATTTGCCAAGCTGAAACCAACCGTTGCCGTGGTCACCAATATAGATCCTGAACATCTTGATCATCATGGCAGTTTCGAAGCGTTG
>Ga0115572_10004484_pt1 | contig 10864 bp, 8 predicted proteins | sample COGITO_mtgs_1206_FD_88681 | JGI IMG/M metagenome (GOLD analysis project Ga0115572, IMG submission 88681) | Pelagic marine microbial communities from North Sea - COGITO_mtgs_120607 | ecosystem: Environmental > Aquatic > Marine > Epipelagic | place: Germany:Helgoland, sampling site Kabeltonne... | reverse complement strand
CGCGATATCTGGATCAGCATAAACTTCAATCGTACGCTTACGATCACGACGCGCAATAATTGAATCTTCAAATACTACATCAAACTTAGTAACAACCTGCTGAATCGGAATATAACGACTGAATACAGGACTCCAAATTTGTAGATCATTCAAACCTTCAATATCCAAACGCTCATACGCAGGAGGGCGAATAACAATGGGCTTTAATGTTGTTCCTTCACGGTAAATACCAACCTGCTTACCTGAAAAACTCAGCTGCAATAAATTATCCAGATCCTGACGAGAGACACCAACACGTCGGGCATTCTCTTCATTGAACTGAGGTCGAATAACCTTCACACGCTCTCGCCAGTCATGACGTACATTGCTAGCCTGAGGATCGCTTAATATAATTTTTCTTGCTTGCTCAGCCAAACTACGTAGTTGTTCTTGATCTGGACCTGAAAAGCGCGCTTCAATTTTAGCACTGGTACCTGGACCAATCTGTAAACGCTGAAATTTTACGAATGCATTCGGTAATTCACTACTAACCCAAACCCTAGCATTTTTAACTAAGCCTTCAATTTGATCACGTTCATCACTACGCACCATCACCTGAGCATACGAAGAATATTGACGCTGAGGACCATACGTCAGCATGAATCGTAATTCACCTTGGCCTACTGTAGAAGAAGTAAACTGTACGCCTTCTTGCTGTTGAAAGTAGGTTTCTAGTTTTAATGCTTGCTGCTGTGTACTACGAATATCACTGCCTTCTGGCAACCAAATATCGACAAGAAACATCGGAGTGTTTGATGGAGGAAAAAAGCTTTGCTTAACAAGCCCAAAACCCGCAATTGCGATCAATAAAGATACAACTAGTATCCCCACAGTAGCACCACGGTTATACAACATAAGGGTTAACCCCTGACGATAAAGATCGTAAATAAAACCTTTATACGGTTCAGTATCTTTACTGCTATCCAAGCTATGTTGTTCATGTTTATTGAACAACATGTGGCATAAAAATGGAGTTAACGTGAGTGCTGTAATCCAGCTCAATAATAAAGAAATCAGCAATACATAAAACAGTTCTCCCACAAATTCACCCGTAGAATCCGGAGATAAACCGATTGGAGCAAAAGCGGTCACGGCAATAACTGTTGCACCTAAGAGTGGCCACTGTGTTTGCTTAACAATTTCATAAGCCGCTCGGGTTCGCGTTAAGCCCTTTTGAATACCCACCATAATGCCTTCTGTAATCACGAGGGCATTATCCACCAGCATCCCAAGAGCAATAATTAATGCCCCCAATGAGATACGGTGAAGTTCAATATTCAGGACCTTCATCGCAATGAAAGTACCTAAAATAGTTAATAATAAGATCGCGCCAATAATAATACCCGCGCGCACTCCCATAAAAATTAATAGTACAACAATAACAATAAAAACAGACACCAATAGATTGATGATAAATCCTGAAGACGATGCATCAACCTCCGCAGGCTGATCATATAGCGTATGAATTTCAATACCCAACGGACGATTACGATCAAGCTCTTGCAGTTTTACTCGAAGTGCTTCACCTACCTCAACAACATTGACTCCACTGTTAAAAGAAATACCAAGGTGTAACGACGACTGACCATTATAATTAACCAAATGCCCAGGCACTTCGGCAGTGCCTTCAGATATTTCACTGATATCGCGCAAATAAATTAATTTCTCAGAACCTTGTGAGCTGATTAATAAATCCGCCATCTCATGAATACTTTTAAACTCACCCGTTGGATGAATACGAATATATTCATCACCAACACGTACATGACCAGCCGCAGACACTTCGTTTTGAGTATTCAATAAATTATATAAACGCGATAATGGAATACCCAAGTTCGCCATACGTTCACGAGAAATATCGATAAAGACCTGCTCTTTCTGCACGCCGGCAATATCGATTTTTGCAATGCCATTCATCGTCGTTAGATCACGCTTTAAGTAGTCAGCATAATCTTCTAACTCTTCGTAACTGTATTCTTTACCGGTTATCGCTAATAAAACACCGAATACATCACCAAAATCATCCATTACAACAGGTGCCATTGCTCCAGGCGGTAAAGAAGACTGTTCATCACGAACCTTACGGCGTAACTCATCCCAAATTTGTGGCAACTGATTCGATTTATACGAAGGCTTAATTTGAATATGGATTTGAGAAAATCCTGCTTTTGAGATTGAGTCAACATAATCAATATAAGGCAGAGCTTGAATCGCATTCTCTAATGGGGCGGTCACTTCCTCTTCTACTTGCAGAGCGTTTGCTCCTGGATAGTAGGTAAAAACCATAGCTTCTTTAATCGTGAATTGCGGATCTTCCAAACGGCCCAAGCCGAAATAGCTAATCACGCCGCCCACCAAAAGAATCAACAAAAGCATCCAGCTTGTCGTGCCATTATTAATAAAATACGTTGCTAGATTTTTCGGCTTACCTATTTGAGCCTTTTCAATATCAGACATTATTAAAGACCTCGCTCTTGAACCCAAGGACGAACGTGCATACCTTCATGAGCCTGATGAACACCCGCAGCAACAATTTTTTCACCTGCTTGCAAACCTTCTACAACTTCAATGCCTGAGTGCGTTAAAGGTCCAACTTTCACTTTACGAGCAACCAACATCATATCGGGTTTAACGACCCAAACCTGAGCATCAGAAGAGCCTTCAGCTTGCTCATTAGTTTGGAATACAGCCTGCGAAGGAACAATAACGTGAGAAACTTTATTGCTTAAAATTCTATTTAAATCCACATGAACACTGGCCGACATACCAGGTAATAAATTTAGGGCTGGCGGACGAGTCACAATTAAAGTCACCGTAAAACTACCCGTTCCAGCATCGGCTTGCGCATTATGCTCTTTATAGCTGGCTAAGAAACGCTGCCCAGGAATTGCTTCAAACTCTACTTCTGGCTGGTAATTCGAACCATCATCGGCCGCTATATTCGCCATTAAACTTTCGGGAATTTGCATCTTTACTTCAAGCTGATCACGCACTTGAAGCATCATTACCTTTTGGCCAGCCGCAACAGGCTGATGATTATCTATATATACTTGTGAAATTTGGCCACTAAACGGCGCTTTAAGCTGGGTATACGACAAGTCAGAACGCGCAGCCGCTAATGCTGCATTACTAATTTCTAATTCTGCTGTTGCTTGGTCAAGTTGCGCCTGCGATACCTGCTGACGCTTAAAAAGATCATTGGTCCGCTGAAATTGCGATTGAGCTAGCAGCTGACGCGCCTTACGATCATCAACTAAAATTTGGTAATCCGTCGGATCTAAAAGTGCCAATAAATCACCACGGCGCACTTGTTTGCCGGCAGTCACAGGTAAACGCTGCAACTCTCCTGACACGCGAAAAGCAAGTTCCGCACGCTCGGCAGAATGTACCTGTGCAGGAAACTTACGCATCATTCCAGCATCCGTCGACTGAACTTGGAATATTTTAACAGGACGAATCGCATCCCTTCCCTCTTCTTCAGTATTCTGAGAACAAGCCATTAAAATCATGGAGATAGGGATAATCAGTAAATGCAACAAGCGCATAGTATTTCCTTGATAACTAACAAGTTAAAGATTCAATAAGGTAATGTTATATTCTAGGCTAAATTTGAGCGAAGGATTAGAGGGAGTTTTAGAGACGTTTTGTCCTGTAAACTGCAACAATATAGTCACAATCCACAGGAAAACGGTAAGGGAATTTACAGAAATTAAAGGCCTTTTACTGCGTAAATACCTGCAGCATTGCGCCAATAACCACGATAATCCATACCAAAACCAAACAAATAACGATCTTCTACATCTAAACCAGAGAAATCGACCTTAAGTTCAGTATTTTTACGATCATGCAGTTTAGTAATCATTACCGCAGTAATAACCTCTTTAGCACCTTGTGCTTTACAGGCTTCAACCACTTCGGCCAAGGTATTACCTTCATCGAAAATATCATCAAGAATAAGCACTGTGCGGCCATCCATTGGACAAGATGGTAATGCTTGCCACTGCAATTCGGTTTGGCCTTTCGTTTCGCCACGATAGCGAGTTGCATGCATATAACCGACTTCTAATGGGAAATTTAAAAGCGGTAATAATTTACCCGCGAAAATAAGACCACCATTCATGATGGAATAAACTACCGGCATACTGGTCGATAAGCGCTCAGTAATATCACTGGCCAACTGATCCAAGGCAACATCAATGTCTTCCTTTGATTTCAACAGATCAGCATCAGCCATAATTTGGTTTAACTGGTCTAGCGTCAGAGATTCGCTCATCAAGAGTGCTTCCTAATCGATTATATTAAAGGCGCCTATGATACCATTTACCATATTTTAACCAAGCAGGAATTCACCGAGTGAGCGCTTCAAAGAATATCTTAGATTCTATTCGTATTGTTTTAGTCCAAACTTATCATCCTGGGAACATTGGGGCGATTGCCCGAGCAATGAAAACTATGGGGCTAAATGAATTGTATCTAGTAGACCCAAGAGAATATCCTGCCGAAGAAGCCAGCAACCGTGCGGCCGGAGCTTTAGACGTATTAGATAATGCGACCGTCGTTCAGACCTTGCCAGAAGCCATCGCCGACTGTACTCAGGTCTTCGCCACTAGTGCTCGCAAACGCAACTACACCCGTCCACAGGTGACCGCTGAAGAAGCCGCTGGCTGGATTTCAAATAACCCGAAAGAAAAAATCGCCATTGTCTTTGGCCGTGAACGCATGGGCTTAAGCAACGAACAACTCGGCCTTTGCCAGCAGCTGCTCTATATTCCGGGAAATCCTGAGTACGATGTTTTAAATATTGGCTCAGCTGTTCAGATAGTCAGCTATGAATTATTCAAACAATTCGGCAACCACCGCGATGAACTGGAAGCTTCGAACATCGAGATACCTGAAAGCGAAACCGAAGAATTCGCTAGCCAAATCGATATGGAACGTTTTTATCAGCATTTAGAAAGCACGCTTTCTGATACAGGCTTTTTGGTAAAGAACCATCCAGGCGAGGCTATGCTGCGCTTACAACAAATGTTCGCACGCGCTCAACCAAATGCTAAAGAATTACGTATGTTGCGCGGAATATTAGGTTCTGTCGATAAGCTGACAGATAAACCATGATATAATCGCCGCCATTATTTATATACAAACCCTATATACACTGCTATCGAGACCTTCCTCATGACCGTAAAACTGACGCCCACTCTAGAGCTGGCTTTTGACTTCATGCAACGCCGTTCAGTAACCCCAATCGATGCCGGTTGTCAGCAGATGATGATGGATCGCCTAGGCGCGGTCGGTTTCAAACACGAAGAAATGCGCTTTGAAGATACCGACAACCTATGGTCTCGTCGTGGAACTGAAGGCCCACTGGTCTGTTTTGCTGGCCATACCGATGTTGTTCCAACCGGCCCTGAAGGCAATTGGACTTATCCTCCGTTTGAACCACAAATTCATGACGGCATGCTCTATGGACGTGGTGCAGCAGACATGAAAGGCTCTATTGCCGCTTTCATGATAGCAACTGAAAACTTCGTGAAAGAACATCCAAATCATAAAGGCTCTATCGCGTATTTAATTACCAGTGATGAAGAAGGCCCAGCCAAGCAGGGTACGGTTAAAGTGATAGAAACTTTACAAGCCCGTGGCGAGCATATTGATATGTGCATCGTCGGCGAACCTTCAAGCACAACCGATACAGGCGATACCATCAAAAATGGTCGTCGTGGTTCTTTAGGCTGTGTATTAACGGTTAAAGGTATTCAAGGTCACGTCGCTTATCCACAATTGGCGCGCAACCCAATTCATGACGTAGCCCCAGCGTTAGCTGAACTGTCTGCAGAAAAATGGGATAACGGCAACGACTTCTTCCCAGCAACCAGCTTCCAGATTTCTAATATTAATTCAGGTACTGGCGCGACTAACGTTATTCCAGGTGATTGCGAAGTGATTTTCAACTTCCGTTTCTCAACTGAATTAACAGCTGAAATTCTTAAAGAACGCACCGAAGCGATTTTAAACAAGCACAATATCGACTACGACATCGATTGGAATCTAAGCGGCCAGCCTTTCTTAACATCGGCCGGCCCATTAGTTGACGCAACCGTAGAAGCAATTAAAAACGTTACTGGTATCGATACTGAATTATCAACAGCTGGCGGAACATCTGATGGTCGTTTTATTGCGCCAACGGGTTCACAAGTCATTGAGCTTGGCCCACGCAACGCAACAATCCATAAAGTAGACGAATGTGTTGAAGCAGAAGACTTAAATATTCTGACTAACATTTACCAGCGTATTTTAGAAAACCTATTATTGGATTAACCACACGTACTTTAAAAATTCACTTTATTCATATTTCGAATTTGAATAAACGTGAGATTCATTAATGGGTGTTTATAGAACAAATATGGGAGGCATGGATGCCGAGCCTAAGGCTACAGGGACTGTATTTACGCCGTTTTGTGGAATAAATTCCCATTCATGCATCGAAATTAAGGTTTGCTTAAAATTTTGAACATCATTTAAAAGTTATAACAACATGACTGCATCAATTTTATTATGTCCTGTATGCAAAGAAAGCCTACAAGCAAATGAAAGCAATAAAAGTTTGAGCTGTGTGAATAACCACAGCTTCGACCGTGCGCGCCAAGGGTATTTAAACCTACTACTAGCGCATAAGAAAAAATCAAAAAATCCAGGCGATAGCCAAGAAATGGTTATCGCTCGCCAAGCATTTTTAAATACCGATTTTTATCGTCCTATCTCAGATAGTTTGAATCAAATTATTATTGATTTAGCGCTAAAGCTAAAACAGCCAATCCAAGTTTTAGACATAGGCTGTGGCGAAGGGTATTACAGCCAACGCATTCATCACAGCTTAAGCGACCATCAAATTGATCATAAACTCCACGGTTTAGACATATCAAAAGATGCCGTAATCGCTGCCGCTAAACGCGCAAAAGCAGATGCCCACGAAGCCGGAAAAGAAATGACCAATGAATGGTTAGTCGCATCAGCGATTGATATTCCGCTACAAGAAAAAAGCATCGATATCGCGACCTGTTTATTTACACGACTAATGCCAGAAAGTTATCACAAAGTGATTAAACAAGATGGTTATTTTATCTGCGTGAATACCGGTGAGAAGCATTTAATAGAATTGCGTGAAAAACTGTACGACCAAATTACAAAAGTAGAATTCGACCCAGTAAAAAATATGGGCGAAGACTTTGAGTTAGTCGATCAGCAGCAGGTCAATTATAAAAACACACTCAGCAGCCAGCAACAAATTCAAGACCTGTTATTAATGACGCCACACAACTGGCGCACCAAAGCAGAAAATAAAGAATCGCTAAGCACGCTAGAAGAATTAACCGTCACCATCGATGCACAAATTCATGTATTCAAAGCGAAAGCTAAAATTGAAGTTGAAACTATTGAAGAGTCGATAACAGAGTCGATTGAAGAAGTAGAAGTGATAGATGAAGAAATTTCTAAGTCGGCCGACGAATTAGAAACAAATGAAACGCCTGAGAAAAAAACTAAAATAAATCCTTGGTTAAAAAGCTAACCAAATAGCCAATAAAACAAGCATAGAAGTTTATGTGGTTGTTTTATTGGCTAATGTATTGCTTTAAAATTCCTTAAAAAGAAAGCAAAGATCCTGTAACACCTTCTACATACCAGTTCATACGCAATAGCTTTTCATCAGACAACTCACGGCCTTCTTTAATACGTACGCGGCCACGGCTATTTTTAATCGGCCCAGCAAAAACTTTAAATTTACCGGCAATAATATCTGCTTGCTTACTGGCTACTAAAGCACGAATATCAGCTGGAACTTTAGGGCTAATAGAAACCAGTTTAGATGTATTATCAGCCATACCAGACCAAGTACTTTTAGACTTCCAGTTTCCATCTAGGAAATCCTGAATGCGCTGTTCATAATACGGACCCCAGTTATGCATCACTGAAGCTAAGTGAGTATTCGGTGCAAAGCTGCTCATATCCGAATGGTAACCAATAACCTGCACACCCTTCTTTTCTGCTAATTCGGCAATAGACGATGAATCCGTATGGTGGGTCAATACGTCTGCTCCAGATGCAATTAACTTATTCGATAGTTCGATATCTTTCTCTGGGTTATACCAAGCTTTAGTCCATAACACTTCTACTTCAGCATTAGGATTAGTCTCTCTTACCCCAAGTGTAAAAGCATTAATACCACGAATAACTTCAGGAATAGCGTGTGCAGCAACATAACCAATTTTTCCAGTTTTCGTCATACTGCCAGCAATTAGGCCCGACAAATATCGTGGCTGATAAGCTCGCGTTGAGTAATTGGCAAGATTCTCTCCTATGCGAGAACCTGTTGCATGTTCAAACGTCACAGTCGGGTTATCACGAGAAATACCTTCTGTAGAAATCATATAGCCAAAAGAAGTCGCAAAAACAATATCATTTCTATCCGCTAATTCTTGTAATACTTTCCTTGAAGAACGACCTTCTGCAACAAACTCAACATATTCAGTTTCTACTTGAGCACCAAATTTTTTCTCTAAATCAAGACGTCCTTGGTTATGAGAATAACTCCACCCAACATAGTTTGCAGGCCCAACGTATATGAAAGCCGCTTTAATAGGATCAGCTTGCACAGACAATGAAGATAGAGAAGAAAATAACAGGCTAATACAAGCCAATACTTTCAAAGAAGCAGGATTTAATTTGATGTTTAACACGGATAAGGGCCCAACGATGTTTGCACATTTATTCTGACCAATTGGTCAGAAAGTGCATTATCGGGATCTTGTCCTGTAAGGTCAATAGCTAAACAGGTCTAGTACTAATAGATTATGAGACATAATTAACAATCTTAACGATTACTAGGGTTGAGTTAACATAAAGCGCTCTACATCGGCTATTTCATCAACATCCCAAACTAGTGGTAGGTACGCAGCGCTAATTTTTAAGCTCTCGATATCTGATTTTGTTGACTCAAATACAGTATTTGTTCCCCAGTTTTTATTAGTAAATAACTCAGGATAAAACTGCTTCATACCCAACAAACCATAACCGCCATCTTCTGCAGGGCTAATCACAAGGTCGTGGCTCGCTAGTTGATCAAGGCAATTGTTTAAATAGGTTTCCGTTAAATTAGGGACATCTACCCCAATCAAAACTGGAATGCGGCCACGAGACAGTGACGATTGAACCGCCATCGACATGCGCTCTCCCAAATCTGTATTTGTTGGCTGCTGGTAAAAAGTCGAAATATCCGCCCATGAATTAAAAGCTTCATGATTACAGTCACCCGCTACCCATAAGGCAACATAACCTCCCTTACTTGTAATCAACTGGCGTAACGTTTCTTGTAAGCGCTTTAATAACTGGCAATACACATCACATGCGACTTGCTTACCCAACGCTGGAATTAATCGAGTTTTCACATCACCCGCAACGGGGGCTTTCGACAACACAATCCATTCGACAGAAGCACTATTAAAAGCCTTATTTTCCATAGTATTTCTTCACTAATGTTTCGGGTGAAACCCCAAGCCAATACATAAAACGTAATTGCCACATCAAGAGTACGGTTTTTATCCAGCCATTTTTTTGCCAACGACGCGCACTGGTTTTTAAACGAGGCCCACCGCAATCCGGTTTTTCTATTTTTCTGAGACGCTTAGAGATCTCAATATCTTCCATTAAAGAAATTGGGGCATAGCCACCTAACTGTTTAAAAATATCGGCTCGAATAAAAATTCCCTGATCACCTGTCACGACCAGAGTTAAACGTGAGCGTATATTCATAAATTTAGAAATCATATAAAAAGGAAATATATTAGGCGTTAACTGCACATCAAAACGCCCCCAAGCAATTGCCGGTTTTAATGATCGCAAATACAAAAAATGCTTATTAGATAACCCACTGTCACAATGTAAAAACCATAAAACATCAGATAAAATACGAGATAAAAAATCCGCCCCAGCATTCATCTGTACCGCACGGCCTTTTTTAGACCTTATATAATGAAGCTGAGGATGATTGGCAATGTGCTCTTTTAATTTTTTGTTAGCCGAAAAAATATTTGAATCATCTGGATGTATCTCAGTCGCATCCACGACGACTAAGTGATCTCCATCGATGAGATAATCTTCTATCTCTTGCAACCAAAATAAAAGCCCATCCCCTTCGTTATAAACAGGGACAACAATGCCTAACCTATGCCCCCGAGGATCAATCATCCAATGCGCCACCACAACTACTGCCCTGACCAGCAGTACAACCGTAACAATGGTCGGCGACTTTAATTGGAAAACCCTGTAAGTCGGTCGTTAATAAATCAAGTAAGTGATACCTACTGTTTTTACTCAGTACATTTTCTTGATCTTTTTGATCGCCCAAAGCGAGAGGTATCTCTAGCATCTGATTAAAATCGCAATCATAAAGATTACCCTGCCAATCGACACTCACCGTATTCAAACACATCACACCCGCTAAATTAGCAGGCGAATAACTGTCTTTAAGCAAATTCATATAATCGTAAAATTCACCCTGCGCTAATAACACGGCGCCAAAACGTGAGATCGGCATATTGGTAATGGTAAATAAATTATTAAACTGAATATCATGCTCAGCGCTAAGCTTCTCTTTATAGGATGCCTCCAGCTCAACCTGACCCGGCGGTAAAAATGCACCACCTGGGTTATACACAAGATTCAACGATAAGTTAGAGCCTTCATTATCAGAGCCTTCAATACCATAACCAAGCGCATTGAGCTTTTGCAAACCCTCAATGCTCGATTCAAAAACCCCCTTACCACGCTG
>Ga0115572_10004480_pt1 | contig 10868 bp, 4 predicted proteins | sample COGITO_mtgs_1206_FD_88681 | JGI IMG/M metagenome (GOLD analysis project Ga0115572, IMG submission 88681) | Pelagic marine microbial communities from North Sea - COGITO_mtgs_120607 | ecosystem: Environmental > Aquatic > Marine > Epipelagic | place: Germany:Helgoland, sampling site Kabeltonne... | reverse complement strand
GTGAGCCACGGAGGCCTGGGCGATCGGCGCAATGGTTGTGCGCCGGGCCCGTGGGCCCGACGGAGCGGCACGCGTAGTGGATGGACCAGGAGACCACGTTGAGCAAGCGTTGAGGTGCCCTGCAGGTGTGAAGGACGAAGGGCACACGAACCGGCGAAGCAGTCAAGGCTAAGCCACGGAGGCGTGAGCGGTCGGCCGAAGGGTTCTGCGCCGGCGTGGTACCACCGGCGGTGCACGCACCGTTGCAGCACCAGGAGAGCACGCTGAGCAAGCGGGGGACCTGAGAGTGTAGAGACGTGAGAGAGGGATGCTACGCTAGTTGGCACACACAACACAGATCTGATTGTGCAGTGTTGAGTTCGCCGGTTTCGTGTGTGTGCCCCCCGTTGTGGACGCCCTTTATTTAGACTTTTGGATTGAGATTTCCTATATCAGATGTGAACGATAAACACCGAAGGATTCCCTCCCTGTAGACAGGCTGGACCCCTTACTGAAATTAGCGAGCTCAATTCTCTGGGACCGGGATGCTATCTATTAGCTACCGGGGGTGGCTAACTAAGGAAAAGGCCACCACATTCACGCTCGGCGCCGTTTCTGTTGGATTGCTTTCGGCGTTTTCTCCTCCTCACCTTGCTGCACATCCTCGCGTTCACGCATGAGAGTGGCAGCGAGCGCTGCGGAGGTTGCATCTGAGCAAGACCCTTGTGTCTGCAAGGCAGTCTCGGACACAATCGCTGCACGCTGAGCGTATGCTATCCCCGCCACACGTATCTTACCTTCGATGATGTCCTCTGGGTCCATGGGAGTGACTAAGTGCCAGTGGTGACAGAACTGGCCTGCAACTGCACCGCCACTGCGAAAGAAGCACAACACAGTGCGCCCCTCGGCCATGGCTGTTAAGACCTGAGCTTCTGTGACGGCGGTATCAGCCCTCGTGAGCGTAGGGGGCAGCTTCACATCGATGCTACCCGGTTCAAAGATCATCACGTTTCCCTTGGCATCATGCGCCATAGGAAGAGAAGACCAGCCAAAGTCTTCAGCACGGGCTCTCGCCATACACGATGTGGAGAAACAGAGCACAACCATTAGAAGGCAACCGCGCAGGGTCACAACCTTGTTTTCTGCGTCGAGGCCCAGGCTGTTGATGAGGTTCAGCGTTGTTGCCAAGTCCAAATCGTCGATGTGAAGGCCACATGATTCCCCTCCGCCCAAGCTGCTTGCTGCCCACATATGGTAGGCAAGCCGAGTCCCGAGCTCCTCGGACGGTGCTGATGTGCGAACGACATCCTTCAGCACACGGAAGTGGGGGTCGTACATCAGGTTGGCGATGCGCTCCTTCATGCGAGCCAAATTGTTGTGTGCCATAGCCCCTTCCTCTTCGGCTTCTGCAAGCATCTTTTGCGCACGAGTCAGCTCTGCCCTTGCTCGAGACAAGACGCGCTGCTTTCGAACGGATTCAGCTGCGTCACTCTCTGTGGGCTCACCCTCTGCAAGGGTAGCTGGCAAAGCAACAGATGCGAACATGAGGGGTGTCCGTGGTAAATACGTGCCGTACGAAAGCGTGAACTGCCCTGCTGCATCCACGTGCGAAGCCAGCTTCCTGTAGACGGAGTAAGAAGGGGGCGAAAAACCAGTTTCCGTCTCTCCATCGGCCGCGACGAGCTCTCCTGAGCACGTTCCCTTCATGTGGTCACGCCGGTTGCAGATTCCAGCCACTACTAGGCGGCCGAGCAAGCCCTTCGCAATTTCGCACGGCGGCTCCTCCTTCCTTCCTGGGACCCAACGATATCCCAGCTTCATCTCTTCCAGGAGTATTGGGATGACGAGCTCGAGTTCCTTATGCTGGTGAACCTGGTGTGCGGCCCATGCTTTCGCGAGCCTCGGAAGGAGGCGATCTCCACAAGGCAACAGATGATCTGCATGTGCGAGCACAGCTGAGACAACAACATCCCTCTCCTTCGCTTTGAGAGATGCCCCAAACTCGGGTTGAGTTATGCATGCGTGGACACGCTTGGCTGGCTCCTTTGCCAACGTTGGCTGGTGGGAAACGTCACCTTTGACGATGATCTCACCCGTGGAGGCACTCCCAACAGTGTGTCTGGCGCCGATTTGCAACCGCAATCCTTCGACACATGCAAGTAGAAGCCGTCCAAGCATTGTGGCCCGCACATCGCTGACCTTATAGATGCCGCGATGCTCATCGTTTGCACCAATTCGGACTGTACGGCTGTGAAGTATACCAACCGTCACTAGCTCCCCACACTCCCAGACTGATTCAACCAGATCAGTCATCTGCTCGCCTTTACAGAAGTTTGCAAGAGAGATGCCACTAGCACGCATTTCATCTTCCCCGCCTCCCTTTGCTGCCACCTTCTTGTGAAGGCCTAGCGGCTGAGCACGCTTAGTGCCGATACTCACAGAGCGCTCCATAGCGGCCCATCCCAGCACACATTCCGGTCCACATGTGCATCCCTTGTCCTGCCGTACGTGATTTGCGATAGCTTCCTTGACAACCTCCCTCGGCGCGCGACTCGTACCATCGCCATTTGCTGGGGCATCGGCCCATAGCTCGCGTATTTCGTTCACAAGAGCGAAGCTCGGATCCTTATTGTTTGCATCCAGGAATTGGTCCAGCAGGGCAGGGAGTGCAGCCTTTGCCATAAAGTATTGTCCCACCTCAGGCCGAATTGAGATGAGCACCCAACAAAGCACGGTGAGTTTGATTATCATGGTGCGGAATCGGTCTTGAGATGGAGGCAGATCGTCGGTACCGTAGTTGCGAGTTGTGTATGAAACGACCAGATCCGTGCGACTGTCGTCGTAGAAACAGCCAGGGAAGAAGGCGTAATCTGTCGCACAAAGGTGATCCTCGAACGTCAAACGGACAATCGAGTCGAAAAGGGTACGTGTAAACTTGTGGAGGACAGCGAGTGTACGGTGGGGATCGCCACATTTGCAGCACACTTCCAGGGCGGAGTACACTGCGTCGTAACCCAGTCGCTTCCAAAGCAAGCCAACGGAAGCCAAGCGCCGGGGAAGCCATATGTCCAAAACGGTAGCCCAAAATCGTACTGCGCATGCCGATGCGCCGGCAGCTGGCACCTGCAACAACTCATCCAGGTCGACATCAGCTGGAACCCATGACGGCTCACCCACTGCTTGTTGGAAGGCCTTGCAAAAGAAGGCTGCATCCTTCTGTGTCATCCCTTCGTCAACATCAATTAGCCTGTCTGCGGTGATAGTCTCCTTGCTGCGTGCCACCCTACCGTCGGCAGCTAATCTGTTGTACTTGGCTCGCGCAGCTGACTGTGATGGGAACATGAACTCTGCAGGATGCCTGTCGATGCAGGTGCCGGTGTCGATGCTAGTGCCGGTGCCGGTGCCGATGCTGCTGCCGTACTGCTCGCTCACGAGCGCATGAGCCTCAGCAGGCAGCAGGGACAGGCTAGCCTTGAGCCGGGCCTCAGCGCGTTGCTGAATAGAATTGCGTAGACGAACACCATTGCTCGTCAAGGTCGATGCGTTGGCTAGCGTTTCGCCTGCTTCTGCACGCGCATACCGTTCCTGACAGACCCGAAAGTTATCTTTTGCCTCCTTCAGCAGTACACCAGAGTAATAGAATGCCCATGTGGTATGCACGGAACGCCGTCCTAAACGCACACCATGAGGAATAGTCTCCAGATGCTTGACTCCCGCATCAGGATTAGCAGCTACCAAGGCCATCGTGAGATGGCTTGACATATGAGCGAAGAGTGGCCTCAGACCAACCATGAACACGGTCTCGTACGAAAGACCAGCACACATGCCTTTCTGCACCACACGATTCTCGTGCTTTGCACGTGCAAGCGTAAGTGGTGACAGCCACTGCCCGAGACGCACAGATCCGCCCTCAACGTATGTGCGCGAAACTAGTGTTGGGACGCGGAGGTCATGATGCCGGATGCCGGCCACGTGAGAGTCATCACGATGCACAGCCATAGCTTGCCTGAGGAGGGCATCACCCTTGTGTGCGTTGGCATCGTACCCACCGAAGAATTGGTGGGTCTTCCGGCTGGGCACAAAGCCCTCAGCATCTACAAGGTCGAAGAGGAGGCCGCGTAACATCGGAGCAGCGTCCAACCAGACCGCAGCGGCACCATGCAGGAGCTGACTGACGTCCGATGGATGCATGCTACCACCAGATGCATAGAGGTTTGACACCTCTGCTGCCGGCAGATGCAGCAGCAGCGTCGAATTACCATCGCCCGGCCCGCCCTCACTGCATATGCATTGTATGCGTGGCAATTGTGCACGCATACCATCGCGTATCGCAGGAAGATGCAAGAGAGAGAGGCTGCGTGGGATGTGGAAGCGACGCGACAATGATTTGTCGTCGGATGTACTCCCACCCTTGCCTCTCACCGCCTTCACAAGAGCTTTGTAGCCAATCTCGATGCCACCGTGCTGCCCCCTTGCAGTGTGGGAGAGTTTGCTCGTCAGCCCAGACAGCTCGGCATCCTCAGAGGTGAGCTCACCGTCGTGCGGAAGATATGACAGGGAAGAGTAATTGATTTTCATCCCCGTCTTCTGAGCTTTGCGCTGGAGCTTTGCGAGATGGCGCTCAAGCGCTTTCAAGTTCTCCTGGTTCGCTTCGCATCGCAGTTCAACATCCTCCTGCACGTCTTCTTCATCAACAAGATCCAGCTCCGCTTGTTCGAAATCAATGGTAGGATCTGCAATCATGTCTATCTGCTCCGCTCCATCGTCCTCAGGAGCCTCGGGACATTCGTCCTCGATGTGAGAGAGCTCCTTCGCGTCCACATCATTGTGCCGCTCACCATCATCAAAGAGCACCTCGTAACAGGTGTTGCAGCCAACGACCGTACCAGGATAATCAACGCCATCGAACTCTACGGAGACTCGATCCCCTATGGTAAATGTCTCTGGGGGTCTTGCCTTGCGTTTGATGCCCTGTTGCTGCCACAGCCAACGCTCTGTGATATGTTGGTACGAGATCCAGTCCGGATCGCGGATGCATGGATCGTGGATGCCAGTCCGTTGCTGCTGGCTATCGAGATCCCGTGCCCTCGCCATCCACTGCGAGTGCGCCCGCGCTTCCGAAATCAAGTATACCGCCCGACTGTTGATATCGGTCCAATTAAAGGTCGCGCACGCATCATCCAATCTCAGGAACGACTCATGTTTGAAGTGCACTGTGAAGGTTTGGCAAGCCACATTGGCATCATTGACGATGCCTGCGAAGATCTGCCAGGCGTTTCCGGAGCCGACCTGATAAGGACATTCAACAAACATGTTCTTGATGCGGGTCATGGTCCCAGGGCACGGCAACGGAACCACCGGCAGGGAGGGCATTTCATGAGCTTCCTCCACAATCTGCTGTTGCCGATGTTGTAAACGCTGTTGCAAACGCTTCGCCCGCTGGCTGCTGCTCAGCGCGTCTGACACATCGAGATCCAGTCCGGATCGTAGTGTGCGCGCAGAAGCCATGACCTTGCAGACCTCCTTCTTCTCCTCCTGTTTCGACCGTTGGCGGATCATCGTCCGCGCCTCCCAACGTAGTGCAGCAGCTTCCGTGGTGAGTGATTCGCGTAGCTTGCCGAAGGCATCATCTTGAGCACAGCGAGGATACCAGTCCTCGCTCTGAACCATCGTATCGGATGCGGAAGATAGTATTTTGTGTGCATAATCAGCCACCAAAGTAGTGAAGGAGCCGGCGAGGTCATGATGATACCAGTCGGACGGGGAATATCTTCGCGTTCGTGCGCTACACTCCGAACGTCGTATGTGGAGAACTACATGACCAGACGACTCAGTGGCGAGGCTCGACTCAGTGGTGAGGCTTGATGATGCGCCCTGGGAGGTTGCGCCGAGCTTCTCGAGCACTTGTTCACACGACGCCACGGGGCTGTTCTCCGGCCCAACACCAACGATCAGATCGTTGACGAAAAGTTTCCCTCTCGCGAAGCCTCCAACGGCGACGGACTTCACACGTGCCGCCGGGATATTGCCCGATTTATCAGTCGCCATGTGCCCCACAAGTGTGAGACCATGATTGCTTCCACACGAAAGTTGGACCACTTTCTCTGCGTACGGGCGGCCCAGAATGATGAAGTCGTCTGGTCGCAATTCCACGTTCGATACGAGTTCTTGGATCTGGATGGGATTGAAGCAGAAGTTACCTTCTTCACAAGCATGAACCACTGATGGCAACTGCTTCGTGAGGTTTCTGCCACCCATGACATCACCAGCCGGTCGCCAGCGCACACCGAAGGCGTACGAGTTCAGATGCAACTTCGGAGCACCTTCCAGCAGCCGGCATTTCAGCTCGAAGTGGGTTGCGCAGCGGCCTTCGGTCATGGCAGAGGCAAGGGCTGCCTTCGCCCACACCGCTACGTACATCCCCTCTTCGATGGTGTCGGCAGCGACCGTCTGCCACACACGCAGGACTGAGTCGACCGCGCGCGTGCGACGTATTGCACGAGCTTCAACCTGCTGTTCCATGCGCTCCGACTGCAGTGCATCGAATTTGAAGATATCGGTGGCACTGGGGCAGTTCAGGCCTCGCCCACCTGCAATAGCGGATAGAAACATCAGGGGGCCACCAGACTCAAACCTTTGCACTGCTTTGCACGTGTTCTGTGACGGCTCTCCCCCAAAGATGAAAGGCACTGCGTTGCCTAGCTTCTCGACCAACAGAAAAGGGACACCTTGAGCCCCATTTACGACTTGGTCGATGTATGCCTGTAGCAGCAGCCTCGACGCCTTGCTGAACGCGAAAACTAATATCCGAGCACCGCGCTGCAGAGCGTCCTGCAGCCAATTGTCGAAATACGCCAGCTTGCTTGATCCCACCAGCAGCTGCTCGTAGCTGAAGCCCCACAGGGAGCTGCCAGCCCAGTCGAGATTGCGAGAGGATGATGCCGGAGGGGCGAATTGACACACACGCCGTAGTGCTTCCGCCTTGCTGACTCCGCTACGGGTGGCACCCTCCTTGCCTGCAGCAACAAGAGTATCGACGTATGCCTTTCTCTGCCCTGGGGAGAGCGGGACGCGCGCATACTTATACTTCACCTGGTAGTTCACGGGAAGCAGCCGCCGAACGATCATATCCCGGCAGGATGCCGCGACGTCGTCCACTCGTCGACTCACTGGGGTTCCACGCAAGAGGGAAAGAAAGTTGGCAGCATTGACCAGGCTGCTTCCCATCGGTGTACCAGTTATGGCGATGACGAAGAGATCTTCTCCCTGACGGCGCAGCCTCGAGCCGATTTGCGACCGGAGCAGCTGAATGAAGCTTGACGTCGTTGACAAAGGGTCTTCAAAGCCTCGAGATTCATCGAAGACAGCGATGCGGTAGGAGTATGTCAGCAGGTCGCAAAAAGTTCGCTTATCTGTGAAGTCCCTGCTGGCGCAAAGGTGCACGGCAGCTCGAAGAGGAGAGTTGGATGATGCAGGCGGAACTCGTGTGCCGTCGATACGCTGCACAGTCTGCTGCAACATTTCCCAGTTATGAATATGCTTCCACTTCCGGATCTCCATCATCCACTGATCAACCAAGCGATCTGGGACGACGATTATTGCTGGATTATCCAGGGAAATGAGCTTCTGCCTGAGCAGTGAGAACAAGAGCAACAGGATGGTGTGAGTCTTGCCTGTGCCCATTTGATCTGCCAGGGCGACGCCAGGAGGAGCGTTTTTTTCTACCGCAGCTTGCATCACCAGAGACATGAGATGGTGTGCCCCAGCCAGATTCATGGCCACATCCGTGTCATGAGACGGTATGTCCGCAGCCTCGGTCTGTTCAGCTGCGGCGACGGTCGCTTTCATAGTAGTGGGGCGCCGCCGCCCAGCGCTGACACCGACGGTACCGGTACCGGTACCGGTGCCGGTGCCGGTGCCGGTGGTAGTACCCCCGAGTTCGCCGCCTTGGAGATCATCCAAGGCCTCGGGGCTTTCGGCTGCCGCGACGGTACCGGCAGTAGTATCCTGCAGTCCAACGCCTTGGGCATCATTCAGGGCCTCGGGGTGCTTGCTAGCCAGGTGATCCCTGGACATTCGGAGGCACTGCTGCTGAGCCACGCGAATCTTCGCGGGATCGCCCGTATGACGGGCTAACATAAATAGATGCGATGCCGGTCGAGCTGCTTCCTCAGTGAGGAAGGTGCCGAGGTGGTATTCCTCCTTCTGGAAGTAGAATCTGAGCTCCTGACGATCTGATCGATACCCTGTTAGACGAACGCACGAACAGGAACATTCCCGGAGGGGTCACAGCTGCCGGAGGGATCACGGCTGCGACAGGAGGGCCACAGGAGGTGGATTTGGATGATGCGACGCGCAGACGCGAGGCGATACCTGGACAAGCGGTGACCATATCTTGCGACTCGTGGGGTTCATCAGGACCGCCGAGACGCGTGAATCGCTCCTCGAGGGCCATCCTCTTCGCTACCTCCCTGGCTTCCTGCACATCATCCGTCAGCACTTTGTCCAAGAAGGCATCCAGCGCACTGCGCGCTGTGGATTCGAAGCGAAAGGCGCCAAGATGATATCGATTGCTTTTCCACTTGACGAGTAGGTTTCGACGGCCGTCTGCGGTGGATTGCTGCGACCACAGTGGAACTGGGCCGTGGACAAGACCTCTTGCCTTCCTCTGTGCATCAGTCGCCGCCGCAGCTAGGTTTTCAGCTCCTGTGAGTAGAACTGCTGCTGCCGCTGCGTCAGCTTCCTGACGGTTATTGTATCGACCAATGTAAATTTGACGGCGATCTTGAACGCTGAGATACGCTCGGCTGTTGCGAGGATCAAAAGAGAGGTGCCGGGATTCGGGTGCCGCTCCGTCAGCCGCATGTCTCTTGGATGAGCTCCCCAGCGGGGTGGACACATCATTGGGGGGGGAACCCCCAATTCTGTCCGATCCAGAGGCCGTGGCATCAGGGGCCGCACCTTCCACCCTTGCCCTCCTGAAGGGCCGCTGCTCGCCGCGCGACGCCATTAGCAGCTCGGCTTGCAAGCGCCTTGATCGAGTGTCCGGCCGGACACCCCCACGTTCCTGGTGGCCTCTGCCTGGGTTCACACTCACAGATTGCCACACCAGGTCGTTCCGGTCAGGTCGTTCCGGCCAGGTCCCCCCCCCGGGGCCAGGTCGTTCCGGTCGGGTTCCGGTCAGGGCGTCCACCAGGGCCCTCACCTGTGCCATGCTGCGGACGCGTCGCAACAAGGGGGCCAACACTGCCTCCGGCGAGGACAAGGAATCCCGCGACGGCGGTGGTACGCGTCTCGAGCCGCCGCAGCCGCCCCGCCACGCCCGCGCCGCAAACCCCACCTCCTCAGCGACATCCTGTCTTGCTTTTTGTGCGAGCGCCTATTTCTTTGCCCTTGTGCGCTTGTGCAGGCGACAAGAAGCCCCAGAAGAAGAAGGAGGAGAAGAAGGGCAAGAAAGGAGAAGCGGACTCCGGCCAGGATGACGGTGAGAGTCTCGAGCCGCCACTCCCGCCCCGCCACGCCCGCGCCGCAACCCCACCTCCCCAGCGACATCCTCTCATGCCGATCTGTTTGCCCTCCTACAGGAAACGAGACGCCGCCGGAGCTCCACCCGGCCGACGGCGGCTGCATGGCAGTCGCCGGCTTCGCGACGGGCGTCTGGAAGTCGGAGGCGGAGGGCGTCAAGCTGCTCGACAAGGCGACGGCCGAGTGGAAGAAGTCGGACAAGCTGCGCAACGACTTCAAGACGGAGTCGTTCCTTGGCGTGCCGGGCGAGACGTGGACGCGCGAGGTCATGAAGAGGGTGGTGATCGACGCCAAGTGCGACTTCCGCAAGGGCAAGTTCGTCCAGGCGAACGAGCACGGTGAGCCCACCAAAATCCAGTACACCAACAAGCCCATGGCGAAGGTGGACGTCACCGCGGACTCGCTCATCTTCATCTCAGGCGTCGTGAACCCGAGCTACCTCCGCCCGGACGATACCCGCGAGACGCTGTTCGAGAGCAGCGCGAAGGACAACCCCAAGAAGGACCGCGCCTCTTGGCAGCACAGTATGCGCCCCCCATGTATCCGATGTATCCGTGTGCGCCCCATCGTTGCCGCCACCCGCCGCGTATCCGTGTGCGCCCCATCGTTGCCGCCACCCGCCGCTGACGAGCATGTTCGCGTCCCACCTGGCAGTGGTCGGGGTGCGCGCCCTCAAGTTCTACGAGGGTGGTGTGTGGCACAACATCCGTGGCCTCCACCTCACCAAGGACGGCAGCCCCAACTCGGAGAATGGCGCTTTCTACGACATCGAGGAGGTGTACCATATCATCCCCAAGGAGGGCTCGCTGCCTGATGCGAAGAAGAAGCAGGCGGAGGCGCGGGCGGCGGCGAAGATCGAACGCCGCGAGCGGGCAGCCTCCTCGGCGGAGGCTTCGATGGTGGAGACCAAGCGCCAGCGCACCGAGATCGAGCACAAGGTGGGCACGCGCGTCGTTGTCGAGTTCATGCACGACAACGAGCCCATGGAGTTCCCGGGCGAGATCGCTGCCGCCAGAAACAACAATCGCTACATGGTCAAGTTCGACGACGGCGACCTCAGAAGCGTGCCGGCCTCCAAGGTCATGCTCGAGGAGGAGTAGACTATCATAGCCCGTACAGCGCTGCCGCGCCCGCGCGCACGTACATACCAGGATCGTTTCACGCCGCCTGTACCTCCTCCGGGAGCCTCGCTACGTTTTGGTGAATGGCGTACGTGCTAAGGCGTGTAATCGAGTAGACTGAGTAGTGATAGGGGGGCAGCCGGTCCGGATCAGCTCCATGGTTCTACTTGTAGCCTATGCATTTTATTACAAGAATGTATTCTCTATCGTTATATATCACCACATGCCACGCGAGAGACGGTG